>ERZ773090.45-NODE-45-length-148686-cov-23.1041_pt1 | contig 148686 bp, 135 predicted proteins | sample MGYA00580579_ERZ773090 | MGnify/ENA primary metagenome ERZ773090 (study PRJEB29015, sample SAMEA2738014) | human oral metagenome | biome: human oral; feature: human-associated habitat; material: dental | place: China | collected 2132 ... | reverse complement strand
AATATAGAAACAGCGATATTACTGTTGTTATACCTTACCTATAAGGAATTGAGACGAATACGTTCTTTTTTCGAAATTTCATCTTGAATTTTATAGTTATACCTTACCTATAAGGAATTGAGACTCTTTGATGATTGGACGGATCTTATCTTCTTTGATCTTGTTCTTGTCGTTATACCTTACCTATAAGGAATTGAGACTTCCATTTGTGGAATAACTTTCTCAGCCACCCAAGGGTTTACTTCCGTTATACCTTACCTATAAGGAATTGAGTTGCTCACTCTCTGTCTCCTTTGTGATATAATAGGTAATACCTTACCTATAGGGAATTGAGACGTTAGAGTCCCAAGATATTTACTAGCACCTTCTCGGAATAGTAATACCTTACCTAAAAGGAATTGAGACTCAACGTTTTGAACTTTAAATGGTTTGTTGAAGAAATCGTAGTCGAGTAATACCTTACCTATAAGGAATTGAGACTATCCATTATCAGGATTTTCATATACTTCACATCCATATACACGTAATACCTTACCTATAAGGAATTGAGACTCTGTTTCTGAAAGAAAGTTGCCTGCCTTTAATGAGTCATCTGTAATACCTTACCTATAAGGAATTGAGACTTTTTTCTGATAAATTCCAATGAGTGTAAATAGCAATACTACGTAATACCTTACCTATAAGGAATTGAGACTCTTCCAGCCAATCTCTATCCCAGTCGTCTTTATCGACCGTTCTACCTTACCTATAAGGAATTGAGACGATAACGAGAGGGTCATCAAATTTGCAATCCATAAATATACCGCGTTTAGTTCTACCTTACCTATAAGGAATTGAGACAAGAAATCGTAGTCGATTTTCATTTGAGGATATTGCAAATCATCAAATTCTCCCTCACCTATAAGGAATTGGTTGCTTCAACTGAAAAAACTTGCGGGAGCAAGTTTTTTGTGGTATATTGGAAGTGTTTTCATGAGGAGATATCTTACTCGGAGGTTGTTTATGCCTGAGAATCAATCTATATATAGTCACCATATTTTTGTCTTGCCCTTTGCGGCCAAGGGGCTGGAGTCTTTTCCGAAGTCTTCTAAGTGGAAGAAACTCAGCCAAGATGCTAATGAGCTTCCCTATCTAAATTTAGAAGATGCTGAAAAAAGCGAGCGGTTAAAGTACGCTTATCGCCGATATTTTAATAAAGAAGCGGAGGAGCTGATTTTCCGCAATCCTGAGCTGGTCACAAACTATGCTTATACTGGCTTAGAAAAAGGTGATGTGTATCGGATTTCTTATTATAATCAAATCAACAAACTTGAGTGTTATGACCTGACGCTTGACTATATCATGCTTCGTTATTTTCCAAATTTAAAAGCAGGTTTCCTGATTTTTTCAATGGAAAATCGTCTCTATGAGGAATTGGAAGATATTAAAAACATTAACCAGTATGGCCGCCATCTCTATGCTCCTTTTTTGGCTCCATTTCTGTGTGATTCAGTTTCACCTGATAATATTGAGCTGATTAAGAGTGAAAAAGTTAATGAGGCTCCACAGCCATCTGGCTTGATTTCTTCCTACGGAATCATGTCGGCTCCGAAAGAAATTTTACAGGATTTCTTTGGTTTGCCTGAGGAAGCGATATTCCCAGAGGAAATCTCGCAGTTTGAGTCTAAGCCTCATCTGGAGATCGTCATTGATGACCGCATGTATGTGGTGAGCTACATGATGGTTCCTGAAGTAGAGGACTTGATTTATAAAACGGCGAATTGGGCGAATTTTGATGATTCAAAGCAAAGTTTAGAGGAGATGAAGCTTCTTTTTAGTATTTTATACGTTGATAAGGGAGATTCAACATGTCTGAGTCGAGATATGCTAAAGGCAGAGCTGGAAAAGCTTCTCTACACGAGGTGGTCAGCTGAGGGAAGTCTTTATATGGCCAGCCAGCATTCCATGATTTTTATGAGTGGTTCTGATTTTCCAGAGTTTTTCCTCAAAGGCTACTTTTTGTCGGAATATCTGGACTTGGCTTTGATCACGCTCAGTCAGAGGATTGGTATTTTGAAGTATTCCAAGGATGCGGGGGATAGGGTCAATGCTAGAGTTTCTGATAAACTGAAGCTGCAGAAGGCTTACACGACCTTTAAAAATCAATACCTGCTTCCAGAGCTGTGCCCGCAGGAGCAAGCAGTGGAAATCTACGAATTGCTGCAAACCTCACTCTATATCGAGAAGCATATCAATCTCCTGGACAGTCAAATCAGTGAACTACATGATATCAGTCAGACGGAAGCAAGTAATAAATTGAATGACAGAGTATTAGTACTAACCGTTTTAAGTCTAGCTTTAGCGATTGTTCCGAATATCAAAGAACTGCAGGATAATTGTTTGACAATATGTAATCTGAGTTTGGCCTATTCATCTTGGCTTACTTTGCTCATTCTTCTTTCGACAATTTGTTTCTTCTATTTCAAAAAGAGAAAATAAATGTATATTATCTTGACATATGATGTGCATCGCAAGCGCGTGGCTAAGATTTTGCAATCTTGAAAAAAGCCCTGTTTTTTGATAAAATCAATATAGAAACAGCGATATTACTGTTGTTATACCTTACCTATAAGGAATTGAGACTCTACCCAGTGATAGCTAGAGCTACCACAGTTATTACAGACATGTTATACATTACCTATAAGGAATTGAGACTCCAATCAGGTTTGCCTTTGTCTTTTGCTCGTATCGTTCTACCTTACCTATAAGGAATTGAGACTATAAAGCACGACCAAGGCTGCTGATCGCACTGATATAAATACCAGTGTTATACCTTACCTATAAGGAATTGAGACACCTTTCCAGCCGAGATACGTTCTACCTCGATGTAGAAGTCTGCATGTTCTACCTTACCTATAAGGAATTGAGACGAGTTTTAATGAAAAATCCAGAACTCCGCCAAAAATCGCATATTTTGTTCTACCTTACCTATAAGGAATTGAGACACTGTCTTCCATTTTAAATTATGTGGATTTGGATGGTTTTTAAGTTCTAGATTACCTATAAAATATTGTCCATGTGTCTTTGTCTGTCTCCAAGGCACCAAAAAAGCGAGCAAATTCATGTCTACTGGGAAGCCTGAGAATTTGTTCGCCTTTTGTTTGGTAGGAATAGTTGAAAATTTTAGAAGACACAACATATAAATGTGAATAAAAGTTGTAGGAGAGCTCCTTCCTTTTGTAAGAATTATCAAGAAGAGTCTGGGACAAAAAGATTTTGATTTTAGGAATTCCTTATTATAAATTTTTAAAATCGATAGATTATAACAAAAAAGCGAACAATACAGAATTCTGAGTGTCAGATAACTTGTTTTGTTCGCTTTTTATATTCAAGGTTAGACTTTTGTCCCAGACTCTTTCGTGTTTCAACCACAGATAGTATAGAGCTTAAGTTAGATGGCTGATCGGTTTTTTGTTACTTCCTGATAGTGTTGCGAATATTTATTGGCCTATTGGGTTAAAGTAAAAACATTCTTTTCTATTTCATTTACCGAAAAAGAACAGCTATCCAGCAGCCACTCCTACTGTACTAGTCCTTTTTTAGCTTATCTATGGTATAATAAAAGGTAGATTTATCAATTGGAGTATGAAGGATTTTATGATTAAACTTGTAGCAACCGATATGGATGGAACCTTTCTTGACGGAGAGGGACGGTTTGATATGGAACGCCTCAAAAACTTGCTTGTTTCCTACAAGGAAAAGGGGATTTATTTTGCAGTGGCTTCGGGTCGCGGTATCTTGTCCCTGAAAAAGCTATTTGCGGATGTGCGTGATGAAGTGATTTTTATAGCTGAAAATGGGAGCTATGTTGAGTTTCATGGGGAGGATATGTACGAGGCTACTATGTCTCGGGATTTTTACTTGAACACTTTTGAAGCTTTAAAGAAATCGCCTTATTTTGATGAAAGAAAAATGCTCCTGACTGGGAAAAAAGCTTGTTATGTTTTGGATACAGTGGATGAGACTTATCTGATGTTTAGCCGTCACTACAATGAGAATATTCAAAAAGTAGCGAGTCTGGAAGATATCACAGATGAGATTTTTAAATTCACTACGAACTTCACAGAAGAAACGATAGAAGCTGGTGAGGCCTGGGTCAATGAAAACGTTCCTGGTGTCAATGCCATGACAACAGGTTTTGAATCCATCGACATTGTCTTGGATTACGTTGATAAGGGTGTGGCTATTGTTGAGTTGGCTAAAAAGTTGGGTCTAACCATGGATCAGGTCATGGCGTTTGGCGATAATCTCAATGACCTTCACATGATGCAGGTTGTTGGACACCCTATTGCTCCTGAAAATGCGCGACCAGAGATTCTAGAATTAGCAGAGACAGTGATTGGTCACCACAAGGACCAGTCAGTGATGGCTTATATGGAGGGCTTGTAATGGCAGATATTAAATTGATTGCACTTGATTTGGATGGTACCTTACTGACAACGGATAAAAAGCTGACAGATCGTACCAAGGCGGTCCTCAAAGTTGCGCGTGATCGTGGCATCAAGGTCGTACTGACAACGGGTCGTCCTCTGAAAGCTATGGATTTCTTTCTCCATGAGCTAGGGACTGACGGTCAGGAGGAAGAGTACACTATCACCTTTAATGGTGGTCTAGTTCAGAAAAATACGGGGGAGATTCTCGATAAAACAGTCTTTTCAATCGACGATGTGGCACGCTTGTACGAGGAAACTGAAAAACTCGGATTACCGTTAGATGCCATTTCAGAAGGACCAGTCTATCAAATCCAGTCGGACCAAGAAAGTCTCTATGCTAAGTTCAACCCAGCCCTGACCTTCGTACCTGTCGCTTTTGAAGATCTATCTAGTCAGATGACATATAATAAATGCGTGACTGCCTTTGCCCAAGAACCCTTGGATGCAGCGATTCAACAGATTTCTCCAGAATTGTTTGACCAATATGAAATCTTCAAATCGCGTGAAATGCTGTTGGAATGGTCGCCGAAAAACGTCCACAAGGCAACAGGTTTAGCGAAATTAATTAAACACTTGGGAATCGACCAAAGCCAAGTCATGGCTTGTGGGGACGAGGCCAATGACCTTTCTATGATTGAGTGGGCAGGTCTGGGAGTTGCCATGCAAAATGCAGTTCCTGCGGTTAAGGCAGTTGCCAATGTGATTACGCCGATGACCAACGACGAAGAAGCCGTTGCCTGGGCTATCGAAGAATACGTGCTAAAGGAGAATTAGAATATGGGATTATTTGACCGTTTATTCGGGAAAAAAGAAGAGCCGAAAATCGAAGATGTTGTAAAAGAAGCTCTGGAAAATATTGATTTGTCAGAAGAGGTTGAACCAAACCAAACAGCTGTCGAAGAAACAAGTCAGGAAGAGACTGCAAGGGACAAAGGCGAAGAAACCATTGCTCTAGAAGAAATTCCTCAGGTCTCGACAGAAGAAGTGATTGAGCCAGAAGCAGTCGAGAAAATGGCTCAAGAAGAGCCTGAGCTAGAAGCTGATGAATTGGAGCAATTCCAAAAGGCAGAAGAAGTTTTAGAAGAAGAGAGCCAAGAAACTGTAGAAGAGCCTGCATCTGAAGTAGTAGAAGAACTTCCTCGGGTTGAAGAAACCGTTCAGGAAAAATATGACCGCAGTCTCAAGAAAACCCGTACAGGATTCGGAGCTCGTTTGAATGCCTTCTTTGCCAACTTTCGTTCTGTCGATGAAGAATTCTTCGAGGAATTGGAAGAACTGCTCATCATGAGCGACGTCGGTGTGCAAGTCGCTTCCAACTTAACAGAAGAACTACGCTATGAAGCCAAATTAGAAAACGCTAAGAAGCCAGACGCACTCCGCCGTGTCATTATCGAGAAATTGGTTGAACTCTACGAAAAGGATGGCAACTACGATGAACAAATCCACTTCCAAGATGGGTTAACAGTCATGCTCTTTGTTGGTGTTAATGGTGTTGGGAAAACAACTTCTATCGGGAAGCTAGCTCATCGCTACAAACAAGCTGGCAAGAAAGTCATGCTGGTTGCGGCAGATACCTTCCGTGCGGGTGCTGTGGCCCAGCTAGCTGAATGGGGCCGACGTGTGGATGTTCCTGTTGTGACGGGGCCTGAAAAGGCTGATCCAGCAAGTGTGGTCTTTGATGGGATGGAACGTGCTGTAGCAGAAGGGATTGATATCCTTATGATTGATACAGCAGGTCGTCTGCAAAACAAGGACAACCTTATGGCTGAATTGGAAAAGATTGGTCGTATTATCAAGCGTGTCGTTCCTGAAGCACCCCATGAAACTTTCTTGGCACTCGATGCGTCAACTGGACAGAATGCCTTGGTACAAGCTAAGGAATTTTCGAAGATAACACCATTGACTGGAATTGTTTTGACTAAAATTGACGGAACTGCCCGAGGTGGTGTTGTTCTGGCTATCCGCGAAGAACTCAATATCCCTGTAAAATTGATTGGTTTCGGTGAAAAAATCGATGATATCGGGGAATTTAACTCAGAAAACTTTATGAAGGGTCTCTTAGAAGGCTTGATTTAATACAAAATAAATATCCTGCAAGTCAATCTTGCAGGATATTTTTGCTATTCTAAACGGCCATCTTCACGATAGGCGATATCTGGTTGCCAGGTCCATTTGGCTCCATACTTTTCAAGTAAGTCAAAGCTAGCTTGTGGCCCCATGCTTCCAGCTTTATAATCATAAAGTGGAGCACCGTTTTCTGCCCAGAGCTCTTCGATACGGTCAATCAATTTCCAAGAAGCACTTACCTCATCCCAGTGGCTAAAGTTGGTAGAGTTGTTGTTCAAGACATCGTAGATTAATTTTTCGTATGGGTCTGGTGAGGCTCCAGTAGCAGTAGCATCAGTACGGTAATCCAGAGAGCTTGGTGCCAGGTTGAATTCTTCACCGACTTGTTTACCATTGAGACTGAGTGAGAATCCTTCAGTTGGTTGGATATAGATGGTCAAGATATTTGGCGCCAAAGGCTCACCGAAGATAGAGTCCATTTGCTTAAAGACGATATTGACATGAGTCCCTTTTTCGGTCAGGCGTTTCCCTGTTCGGAAGAAGAAAGGAACATCACGGAAGCGATCGCTGTCTACAAAGAAGGCACCAGATGCGAAGGTTTCTGTTGTGGATTCAGGATCGACATTTGGCTCGCTACGATAGGAAATGTATTTCATGCCATCGATTTTACCAGAGCGATACTGACCACGGATAAACTGTTCTTTCAATTCTTCCTCAGTTGGATGATAGAGGTTTTTAAAGACCTTAATTTTTTCAGCGCGAATCTCATCTTTTGTAAAGCTAGCTGGTTTGTCCATAGCTAGAAGAGAGAGGAGTTGGAGAGTATGGTTTTGCACCATATCACGAAGGGCGCCAGATTCATCATAGTAGCCACCACGTTCCTCAACTCCTAAGCGCTCAGCAAAGGTAATTTGAACATTATCGATGTGTTCGCGATTCCAAACATTCTCAAAGATCATGTTGGCAAAACGAACTGCAAAGATACTCTGAATCATTTCTTTACCTAGGTAATGGTCGATACGGTAGATTTGCTCCTCATCAAAGGCCGCAAGGAGATCTTCATTGAGTTTGCTAGCTGTCTCGTAGTCTGTACCAAATGGTTTCTCAACGATTAAGCGCTCAAAACCTTTGCCATCTACAATGTTTTCAGATTTGAGGTGCTTGGCAATGGTTCCAAAGAACTGAGGTGCCATAGACAAGAAGAAGAGCTTATTGTGTTCAGCTTGGTATTTTTCATTCAGCTCAGCTTGTAATTGACGCAAAGCAATGTAATGTTCCGTATCATTCACATCATGGCTTTGATAGTAGAAGTGGCTGGCAAATTCTTGGGCTTGCTCGGTACTATCTGCCAAATCAAGGATGGACTCGACAACTACAGATTCAAAATATTCCTTACTCCAAGGTCTACGAGCTGTTCCGATAACAGCAAAATGCTCAGAGAGATTGCCTGATTTATAGAGTCTGAAAAGGGAAGGGTAGAGTTTGCGTTTAGCTAAATCTCCACTCGCACCGAAAATTGTAACAATAACCTTTGATGACATCTAGCTACCTAATTTCTATATTTTTTCCTAGTTGGACTAGGGATGAGATTTCCTCATTGTCATAGTTTTTATTTTATCATAATTTTCAAAAAAATCAAAAAATCCAATACGTAATTAAAAAACTGTAAGGAGAATCTTACAGTTTTGTTTTATACGTTTAAGACCTTGTCCAAGAACTCTTTCAGACGAGGGTGTTGCGGATTATCAAAGATTTGATCTGGAGTTCCATCTTCCAGAAATTCTCCATCAGCCGTAAAGATAACACGGTTGGCCACCTGACGAGCAAATCCCATCTCGTGGGTTACGATGATCATGGTCATGCCTTGCTCTGCCAATTCCTTCATAACATTCAGTACATCTCCGACCATTTCAGGGTCAAGAGCGGAAGTTGGCTCATCAAAGAGCATGATATCAGGATTCATGGCAAGTCCACGAGCGATAGCTACACGCTGTTTCTGACCACCTGAAAGACTATCTGGGTTGGCATTAGCTTTATCTGCTAGTCCAACCTTTTCAAGCAACTCCATCCCTAATTCTTCAGCTTCTTCTTTGGTCATTCGTTTGTGTTCAATAGGTGCAAAAGTGATATTTTCTAGGACGGACATGTGAGGAAAGAGATTGAAGTGTTGGAAAACCATTCCCACGTTCTCACGAACATGGTCGACATTGGTTGACTTTTCAGTCAAATCATAACCATTTACTGTGATGTGGCCGCTCGTTACCTCCTCGAGAAGGTTAAGGCTACGTAGGAATGTGGATTTACCAGAACCTGAAGGACCGATAATACAGACAACATCTCCTTCATAGAACTTAGTTGTAATCCCTTTTAAAACCTCATTTTTTCCATAATACTTATGCAAATCATTTACATCAATTTTTAGTTTTGCCATTAACGAATCCTCTTTTCTAAGCGTTTCGCTAGTCTAGTCAAAAGCGTGATAATTACAAGATAGAAGATAGCAAGGATTGCATACATCTTGAAACTTTGGTAGTTACGGGCAATGATAATCTTACCAGTTTGGAAGAGTTCAACTAAACCGATAGCAGATACGATGGTTGTATCTTTAAGAGCAATAACGAATTGGTTAACAAAGTTTGGTAACATCAATTTAGTCGCTTGTGGCAAGATAATCTTACGCATGGTTTTTCCATAAGAGATACCAAGACTGCGACTGGCCTCCATTTGCCCAACTGGAACAGCTTGAATCCCACCACGAACGATTTCAGCGATATAAGCTGCCGCATTAAGTGAGAGGGCAATAGTACCAGCTACAAAGTCGTTAATCGGACTTTGTTGACCTGTGATAGACTCGATAAAGTTTGGAATCCCCCAGAAGATGAAGGCTGCAAGAATCATCAAGGGAATACCGCGAATAACGTCAACGAAAATCTCAGAGATCAGACGAAGAGATTTGTATGGGCTAACGCTAAACATACCGAAGATAATCCCGATGACAATGGCAATTGCAAATGAAATAAGTGCTAGAGCAAGAGTGATTCCAAGTCCACTAAGAAGTTGTTTGTAGTTATTTTGAAGCAAGCCCCAGATAGTTGTTTCGTCAACCGTACTTGTAGAAGTAGTTGTTGCTCCGCTAGCTAGATACTTGTCGAGAATTTTTTGAAATTCACCGTTTGCTTTGAGGTTAGCAAGTCCGTTATTGAACATCTGGATCAATTCTGGGTTCGTCCCTTTTTTAACCGCAAAGGCTGTTTCACCGATTGGGGTTCCAGCGATCGGCGTTTTCAATTTTTGCCCTTGACTGATAGAATATTTGAGAACAGGCTCATCATCCATCACGGCATCGATAGCTCCAGTGTTGAGACTGTCATACATAGATGAACCATCTGAAAAAGTTTTAATCTTGTAGCCGTATTTGCTTTGATTTTCAGTAAGGAACGTTTGAGAAGCAGTTCCGTTTTTAACACCAACTGTTTTATCCTTGAGGTCTTCATAAGAAGCGATGGTACTGGATTCTTTTACACCGAGAATAGTATTAGCAGTGTAGTAAGAATCAGAGAAATCAAATGTAGCTTTACGAGCATCTGTAACAGACATACCAGCGATGATACCGTCTGCTTGTCCGGCCTGAACAGCACTGATCGCTGCATCAAATCCTGGGTTAGTAATCTCAATTTCGAAACCTTGATCTTTGGCAATAGCTTTAATCAAGTCCATATCAATACCAGTATACTCGTTGTTTGAATTTTGAAATACAAAAGGTGCAAAAGATGAATCACTTGCAATAATATACTTTGATTTAACAGTGTCAGCTTTTGCTATTCCTAGTGAGAAAATGGGAAATAAAATGAGCAAACATGCTAGGATTTTTTTCTTCATTTTTAGTCTCCTTTCTGAATATTTTTTAATTATAACAGAAAAAAAGCCAGAAGGCAAATTTTAATGATTTTCATGTAAGAAGATGTGACATAAAAGTGCGAATTTGCTAAATCAAGAGATAAAGAATCTAATGGAATTTATGGTAAAATAGAAGAAATAAAAGGCAGGCGAGGCAATTATGATTAATAGAATTACAGATAATAAATTTAAACTAGTGTCAAAATACCAACCTTCAGGAGATCAACCACAAGCGATTGAGCAGTTGGTTGACAATATCGAGGGTGGAGAGAAGGCTCAAATCCTCATGGGGGCGACTGGTACAGGGAAGACCTATACCATGAGTCAGGTCATTGCTAAAGTCAATAAACCAACTCTGGTTATTGCTCACAACAAAACTCTAGCTGGGCAGCTCTATGGGGAGTTCAAGGAATTTTTCCCTGAAAATGCTGTTGAGTACTTTGTGTCCTACTATGACTATTACCAACCAGAGGCCTATGTACCTTCCAGCGATACCTATATTGAAAAGGATAGCTCTGTCAATGACGAGATTGACAAGCTTCGTCACTCAGCGACTTCTGCTCTTTTGGAGCGTAACGATGTCATCGTTGTGGCTTCTGTCTCTTGTATTTATGGTTTAGGTTCGCCAAAGGAATACGCTGATAGTGTCGTTAGTCTCCGTCCAGGTCTTGAAATTTCTCGTGATAAACTCTTGAATGACTTGGTAGATATTCAGTTTGAACGCAATGATATTGATTTCCAACGGGGAAGATTTCGTGTTCGTGGGGATGTGGTGGAGATTTTCCCAGCTTCCCGTGATGAACACGCTTTTCGAGTAGAGTTTTTCGGGGATGAGATTGACCGTATTCGTGAGGTTGAGGCTTTGACAGGTCAGGTATTGGGAGAAGTGGATCATCTGGCGATTTTCCCTGCTACTCACTTTGTGACCAATGACGACCATATGGAAGTTGCTATTGCCAAGATTCAGGCAGAGTTGGAGGAGCAGTTAGCTGTCTTTGAGAAGGAAGGCAAACTGCTAGAAGCCCAGCGTTTGAAACAGCGAACAGAGTATGATATTGAAATGTTACGTGAGATGGGCTATACCAACGGTGTTGAAAACTACTCACGCCACATGGATGGTCGTAGCGAAGGAGAGCCTCCTTATACGCTTCTTGACTTCTTCCCAGATGATTTCTTGATTATGATTGATGAAAGCCACATGACTATGGGGCAAATAAAGGGCATGTACAATGGAGACCGTTCTCGTAAGGAAATGTTGGTCAATTATGGTTTCCGTTTGCCGTCTGCCTTGGACAATCGCCCTCTCCGTCGTGAGGAGTTTGAGAGTCATGTTCATCAGATTGTATATGTTTCAGCGACACCAGGTGACTATGAAAATGAACAGACCGAGACAGTGATTGAGCAAATCATTCGTCCGACAGGACTTCTAGACCCAGAGGTGGAAGTCCGTCCGACTATGGGACAGATTGATGACCTCTTAGGTGAAATCAATGCTCGTGTTGAAAAGAATGAACGAACCTTTATTACTACTTTGACCAAGAAAATGGCAGAAGACTTGACCGACTACTTCAAAGAAATGGGCATCAAAGTCAAGTACATGCACTCGGACATCAAGACCTTGGAGCGGACGGAGATTATCCGTGACCTGCGCTTGGGTGTTTTTGATGTCTTGGTCGGAATTAACCTGCTCCGTGAAGGGATTGACGTGCCTGAAGTAAGTTTGGTTGCTATTCTAGATGCTGATAAGGAAGGCTTCCTCCGTAACGAGCGTGGACTCATCCAGACCATTGGACGTGCTGCTCGAAATAGTGAAGGGCATGTTATCATGTATGCGGACACGATGACTCAGTCTATGCAACGTGCTATAGATGAAACGGCTCGCCGTCGGAAAATCCAGATGGCTTATAATGAAGAACATGGCATCGTACCACAAACCATTAAGAAAGAAATCCGTGACCTAATCGCCGTAACCAAGGCGGTTTCCAAAGAAGAGGACAAGGAAGTCGATATCAATAGCCTCAACAAACAAGAGCGCAAAGAACTAGTCAAGAAACTGGAGAAACAAATGCACGAAGCCGTCGAAGTGCTTGACTTTGAACTAGCAGCTCAGATACGTGATATGATGTTGGAAGTGAAGGCGTTGGGGTAGAATTTTAGAAGGAGATAAAATGGAAGAGTTAAATTATTTTACAGGTAAATTTAGTGAATCTGAATTAGAAAATCATTTTGATTCGTTGGACGAAAATAAACTGAGGTACGAACTTGAAAACTTTACTAATCAATATTTAGAGTTATCCGAAGAAGAACAATTGAAATATGCTGAACCTGTTCTTTATATTTTTAGAGATTTTGAAGAGAAGATTGATAAAATTATCCAAAAAAAGATTTTAGAGTCCATAAATAAAATACTATCAAAAAATTCACAAGTATATAGTTGGCGTGTATGCTATAGATATTTAGATTTTCTTTATTATTATTTATTTGAAATAAAAGAATATGAAGAATATTCTAAATTGTTTGAAAATGAGAGTTATTTCTTTAAAATCATTGATTTGGTATTAAAAGGTAATCTAGAGAATAGTAAAATAATTTATTCAGATTTGCTTTCAGTTTTTGTTCTACTATTTAGACAGAAAAGTTTGCCAGAAGAAAAAAGAGACTATTTTAAAAGTAAATTAGAACCGTTCATCAACTTTATATTTGAAAATATTGATTTTGAAAATATTGATTTTGAATTTACTATATATTGGTATTTTAAATTAGATGAGCTTGTTTCAATTTTTCAATTTGAGCACTTAAAGATAATAAATAACTATTTCATGGAGAATCCTCAATTTGGAGATGTTGATGACTACCTATATTTTGTATCCAGGCATTTTGATGATATAATTAAAGATTCAATAGAAGTTATTCGAAAGATTGCAGAAGAAAATGATTCGGATATCATTAGAAACCAAGCTATTAAGTTAATTGATAAGTATGATAATGATTACCTTAATGAAACAAGTGATTTAGAATCTATTTCGTCATTAGATGTGAATCAACTTTTAGAGCAAGCGGACAAGATTATATACTATATTCGTTCTAAATTGACTGTTGATGCAAATGAGTTGAAAGAAATAGGTTCCTTTGGACATTATACTAAGATTGACACTTTAACAAATTTCCTCATAAAAGCAGACTGGAAAAATGAAAATAATTCTGAAATTCAACCTCCATTTTTACGACTTACTAATCTAAAACAGTTAAATGACCCGATGGAAGGAAGAGTAATATATGATTATTTGGGTATAGATAATACGTTTTTCAAACAATATCAAACTTCTAATGTTTTTATATCTTCTCTAACCACGGTATCTGATAGTTTACCTATGTGGAAGGAATATGCAGATTCATCTCAGGGAGCATTTCTTGAATATGATCTGTCTTATCTTGAAGATATAGTTGCTCATAAATCGATAGAGTTTGTTAAAGTTCATTATTTAGATTTAATGTCAGAGAATAAAGATGAAACAGATGTTGGTAAAGCTCTTGATGATTTAAAACAGCTATTTGAAAAATTGCAAGACCTGGAAGCTGAAAAAGAATTGATAAGTTTTGCTGAGAAATTGAAGAAGATTTCTTACCTTTTCAAAGTTAAAGACTATGAGTATGAAATGGAGTATCGTATTTTAATTAATTTAGATGATACAGCTATACAAAATATTATTAAAAGAGATGCTAATGATTCATCAAATGAGAAGTACTTTAAGAAAGAAGAAATTGGGTTAGAAGTTTTTGATAAGGTTAACTATAAAGATTTTAGGAAGTATATCGTATTAAGCGCGAAAGATAATGGCAGATATGATTTATTTGTATACATCAATCTGGCTCCTTTGAAATACTCAAAAATTATTCTAGGGCCAAAGGTTACGGATGCAGACTATATTGCTCCTTATCTCAAACTTGCCAATCCTGATATAGAGATAGAAAGTTCGAAAATTCCTTATCGTTAAGTTTAGAAAAAATTAAAGCTTCAAAGAAATTATAATCTTTTTATTAATAAGGAGAAGCAAGTAATGAAAAAAATTTTACTGCTAATTTTCTTCATTGTAAATATTGTCCCTTTATTCTTTATTCTACGTTTTGCCTTCCTTATCTTTACAACAACTTATGATATTTTCCCTGAAGCAAATCAATCGGAGGTAGAGACAGCAGTAAGGAGAACCCTTGATTTGTATGGTTTTAAAGGAGATATGAAGGTTACGAAGTTTTCTAGAGATAAATGGAGTTCTGAAAAATATAAAATTGAATACAATTATAGTGAAGAGGTTGATGGAAGTAGAGTCACTGTGAGTCATGCCTTATTTTATCGTCCAAAGTCCTCAAAATACAATCCCCAAAAGACTGATGAAGAACTAGCCTATGATGGGACTACGAGAACCATGTTACAAGAATTTTCAGACATGGCTCATAAACTACTTAACCAGCATCCTGTCAGTATTTCTCACAAAGAGAAGGTAGAGAGTTTTTTTAAGCAATATGAAAATCTAAATCTAGAATATGTGAATAGTTACTGGAGTGTCGATACTGAATCTGAAAATATCCAAGACTATTATGCCCTCATCGAAAAGAACCATAAGGAAGGGAAAGCTTTTCAAGGTTTATATGACCTCCCTATTGATGAATTTCTGGAAAAAGGAATTATTAAAGGAAGTGTTAGATATAAAGATACTGTTTTAGAAGAGGGTGAGAAAGATTATTTTGATAGTGAAGGCGGACTGACAGGATTTATTTCAAATGGGATAGATAATGCCGAGTTGCCAGATGCCTTTTATGAGGTTTCTTACTACTATGGTGCTAAAGGATATCGTTCAGGTAGTAGTGTTTCATTAAAGGTTCAAAACCATAAGATGCTCTATTATGGAAGTAATTTTAACTAAAAATTTTATATGTAATAATTTGTGTTAAAATAATAGACGAGATAATTTAAAAGTGATGGATATTAGTCATTAGTTAGTAGTTTGAATTTAAAGGAGAAATAAATAGTGAAAAATTCAAGTACTTTTAACAAGCTTATTTATACTGTCCTATATTCCTTACTGATAGCATTTGTTATCGCTCATTTCATATTATGGTCATTTGGTTTATCATTTACGCCGATTATTTGGGATATTTGGCTCTTTCTCCTGATTTTAACTTTCTATATTCGCTTTTTGAGGTCCTTTGCAATTCTTGATCTTCTATTTGGGATATTTGGACTGAAATTTATTCCCATAGCGTGGAACACAAAGCTTTTTGTTCCAATTATCCTCTCTATTTCGCATATTTTTATTTACTTTTTAAAGAGGAAATATCGCTTCCTTGAAGGAGTGCGCAGTGCGATTTGTAGTTTTTATATTTGGTTATTTGTAATTGTCGTTTTCGCCTTTATTCCAAATCCTCCTGTTCCAATCACTATTGATTATGAAGTTAGAGGACAAGAAATTGTCATAACAAGAGGATATTTGCTTCATGATGTATACTATTATCATGAGCTGATCAATCCCTTCATCATGAAATCTGATATTAAGTCTGAAAAAGTTATATAACAACTTAGAAAGTGAGTAAATTTATGTCCCGTTCCCAATTAACGATTTTAACAAACATTTGTCTGATTGAAGACCTCGAAACTCAGCGCGTGGTTATGCAGTATCGCTCTCCTGAAGAGAATCGCTGGTCTGGCTATGCCTTTCCAGGAGGACATGTTGAGAATGGCGAGTCTTTCGCAGAGTCTGTCATTCGTGAAATATACGAAGAAACTGGTTTGACCATTCAGAATCCCCAACTGGTCGGTATTAAAAATTGGCCCTTAGATACAGGTGAGCGCTACATCGTCGTTTGCTATAAGGCGACAGAGTTCTCTGGTACCCTTCGCTCTTCAGATGAAGGAGAAGTTTCTTGGGTGCAAAAAGACCAGATTCCTAACTTGGATCTGGCCTATGATATGTTACCTCTGATGGAGATGATGGAAGCTCCGGACAAGTCTGAATTTTTCTACCCTCGCCGTACAGAGGACGGCTGGGAGAAAGAAATTTTCTAGTCTTTTACTAAATAACCTAACTGATCCAAGGCCTCCTCGATATAGTGGAGGTCTTGTTGTGTCTCAGCTTCAACAAGGTGATAATGGATGCCATCTGTCAATTCAGAAAGTGGTCTAAAGTCTGAATTCTCAACTTGTTCCAGAAAGTGCTGGACATCTCGGCGACAGGTGAGTTTGAGCAGAGTTTCAATTTCACCATAAACGGGATGGTCAATCAAGGTATTCTGAACACGTCCGCCATTATCTACAATAGCTAGAAGTTCCTGCCCAATTTCTTCCAGTTCATGTTTCACTTTAAAGAGTTTGTGAACGTAAGGACTGGCATTGTTTTCTTTATAGATATAGCCACGATTGGTGGATAGGATAGGAGCACCATCGGCTCTCAAGATGGCAATATCTTGGACGATAATTTGGCGCGTGACATGAAAGTGTTCAGCCAAGGTCTGACCATTGAGAGCTTTTGGTGCCTCTTTTAACAGTTTGAGAAGAGCTTGTTTGCGATCCTTTGTCATAGCTTTTCCTTTTAGCGACGTTTTCGAAGCACTTTATAGACAGCTAGTGCTAATGTATAGTCTACCATACTATGGATAATTGTGCCAAAACCAACTAGGACAAAGAGAACATAAAACATATTTTCAACGTTAGTCCCTGAAGTGGCATAGAAGATGATACAAGCCAGTACTTCAGCGATAGCATGAACAACACCCAAAACAAAGTTAAAAATCCAAGATGCCTTTGGTTTATCCAAGGTTTCAGGGAATTTTTTTAAGTAAAATGCTCCCAAAATACCAAAAACGATGTGAGAAAAGGCGCGCAGGACGATAACCATGGGATAGCCTGCCATCAGGAAGCCAAGACTAGAAGCAATAATCACAAAACCAGCCATCAAAGGCGAAAGAAACATGGCGATAAAGATGGCGATATGACTTCCCAAGGTATAAGAAGCGGGTGGGATGACGATTTTAAAAGGCATAATGATTGGAATCAAAATCGCGATTGCTGTGAGTAGGGCAGTCATGGTCATAAACTGCGTTTTTTTCCGTATATCCATAAGAACCTCCATTTATCTGTATATACACAAGTATAGTACAATAAATAGATAGACATGTCAAGAATTTATTTTGATTTTATTGGAAATTTTCAAAAGTATGGGTGGTAGATTCAAAGGATTTTCATATATTTTCAAAATTTTGAACTAATGACTCCTTAGTAAATACCCATTTATGGATAGAAGATGAGCCTTTACTGGTGAAAACTAAAACTCCACCTTCAGTACGAAAGTGGAGTTGTTTTTATTTCTTCAAGGTTTGTAATCGTGGGACAATTGCTACAGTGAGAATTGCAGAGATGAGGAGTTCAGCAATTGAGTTTGTAGAGATAACAGTTGCTAGGAGTTTTTGGATATTGCCATCAAAGACATTTCCAAAAAGGAAGAAGATTCCCCCAAGGACAAAGACGGTATTGGTAAGAGAACCGAGAGCACCGGCAATGATGAGGCCTGTTCTGTTTTTCAATAATTTATAAACTAGGTAAGGAGTCAGACCAATCAAAATACGAGGTAGGATGGCGATTATTGCGGAATAGATGTTTCCGTTTGGTACAAAAGGTGAGAATAGATAGCTGGTTGGAAGGATTGTAATCGTGTTGACCGTCAAGCTAAGTAGCCCCATCAAGAAACCAAGTGTAACACCAACTCGTGGGCCGTAAATAATACTTGCAATAATAACAGGAATATGCACGATGGTTGGTTTGATTGGAAATGGGAAAAGATTAAACAGGATTGAACTTAAAAAGTGGATAACGAGCATAGTTGCAAAAAAGATTGCAATGGGCGCAATATTAGAGCGTTTTTTCATCGAGAGATTCCTTTATTCTTTCTAAAATAGTATTCAGGTCAGCTAAGGCGCCTTTGCCATGATCGCCACAGGCTAGTAGAGATTCCTTTGGAGAGATAATCTGATAACCATAGGTCTCTAATGTTTTTAGATTAGCCTGAGTTGCCGGATGGTCATACATTTTTGTATTCATGGCTGGTGCGATTAGCTTTTTGACGTGGTCTGGCAGGGCAAGAGCTGTACTCGTAACCATGTTATCCGCAAAACCATGTGCTAGTTTGGCAATGGTATTAGCGGTAGCAGGGACGACGATAAAAAGGTCGGTTTCTTTGCCTCTTTCAATATGATTGACTTGATCAGGATAGGGTTCCTGCATGACATCAAGGTGAACTGGATTCTGTGAGAGTACCTGTAGTGTCAAAGGCTGGATAAACTCTCTCGCTGCCTCAGTCATTAGGACAGTGACATCATGGCCTTGTTTTTTCAAAGAACTGACGAGATCAGCTGATTTATAGGAGGCAATGGAACCTGTCACTGCGATCAGAATATTTGCCATGGCTTTCCTTTCTAAGAATCGTATGCTTGAATTTTTTCAAGGAGGAGGCTTGCAATTTCCTCTTTGGTTTGAACGGTTTGGAGTTGCTCTTTCTCAACAAAGATTGCCCGATGCTGATTTGCTGAAATTTGAGTGAGGTCATTTGCTATGATCAGGTCAGCTTGGTTCTTGATAAGACTCTTTCTAGCAATGTCAACCAGATGGTCTTCGGTAACATCAACCAGCAATTTAAAGCCAATTAGATGAATAGCTGGATTCCATTCCTTGACTAGAGAGATGATTTTGGGTGTCTTTTTCAGGAATAAGACCTGAACCTCATCAGTTGAAGATATCTTAGCTTGATGATTCTGCTTGTTTAAGAATTCTTCTAGATTGGAGCTAGCCTGAACTTCCTCCAACCCCGTCATATAAACAGGCGTGTAGTCAGACACAGCTATTGAATGAATCAGGACTTGATAATTCGGAACTCGCTCTTTCATCTCTAAAAGGAGATCATTGGTGTTCTTAATTTCTCGAATGGTTAAATGGGGATGAGTTTTTGGTTTTACCGCTTGTTTTGTTGTAATCAAACAAACTTCGTGTCCCGCAGCAAGCAAAGTTTCGGTGATGATTTTCCCCAAGCGACCAGTTGAATGGTTAGTGATAGAGCGGACGCTATCGATAGCTTCACTCGTACCGCCCGATGTAACTAAAATTTTCATAGAACTATTGTACACAAAAATAAACAGTAAGTAAAATGAAAGCGATAAATTTTTGTTAAAACGAAGTGATGCTATAGTCTAAAACTATAAAAGCATATAAAATTTTTGAAAGGGCTCTAAAAATCTTGAAATTCAGGATATTTACGAACGTTTTAAGGGTTTAATAGTGTTAAAAATCTTGTTTTGTGTTATAATGAATTATCACATTAGAGATTAGAGGAGTTTTGAATGAAAACAGATATTGAAATCGCGCAGAGTATTGAGTTGAAGCCGATCGTTGATGTTGTGGAGAAGCTTGGTATTTCTTACGACGATTTGGAGCTGTACGGAAAGTACAAAGCTAAGCTCAGCTTTGATAAAATTCGTGCAGTTGAGAGCAATCCAGTTGGTAAATTGATCTTGGTTACTGCCATCAACCCAACACCTGCTGGTGAAGGGAAGTCAACCATTACCATCGGTCTGGCAGACGCCTTGAACAAGATTGGTAAGAAAACCATGATTGCTATTCGCGAACCGTCTCTTGGCCCAGTAATGGGGATTAAGGGTGGTGCAGCCGGTGGTGGTTATGCCCAAGTGTTGCCAATGGAAGACATCAACCTTCACTTTACCGGGGATATGCATGCCATTACAACTGCTAATAATGCCCTTTCTGCCTTGATTGATAACCACTTACACCAAGGGAATGAGCTGGGAATCGACCAACGTCGCATTCTCTGGAAACGTGTCGTGGACTTGAACGACCGTGCCCTTCGTCATGTTACCGTTGGACTTGGTGGCCCTCTAAATGGTATTCCACGTGAGGATGGTTTTGACATTACCGTTGCTTCCGAAATTATGGCGATTCTTTGCTTGGCGACTGATATTGAAGATTTGAAACGTCGTTTGGCTAATATTGTAATCGGTTATCGCTATGACCGTACGCCTGTTTCTGTAGGTGATTTACAAGTTGAAGGTGCTTTGGCTTTGATTTTGAAGGATGCTATTAAGCCGAACTTGGTTCAGACAATTTACGGTACACCCGCCTTTGTACATGGTGGTCCATTTGCCAATATTGCTCATGGATGTAACTCTGTCTTGGCAACTACAACAGCCCTTCACTTGGCTGATTACACAGTTACTGAAGCTGGTTTTGGTGCGGATCTTGGCGCTGAAAAATTCCTTGATATCAAGACACCAAACCTACCTACTTCTCCGGATGCAGTAGTTATTGTTGCAACCCTTCGTGCCCTCAAGATGAATGGTGGGGTTGCTAAAGATGCTTTGACAGAAGAGAACGTGGAAGCAGTTCGCGCAGGTTTTGCCAACTTGAAACGCCACGTTGAGAACATCCGTAAGTTTGGTATTCCAGCAGTTGTGGCTATCAACGAATTTGTCACTGATACTGAAGCTGAAATTGCAGCCTTGAAAGAACTCTGTGCCTCAATCGATGTTCCAGTTGAGTTGGCTAGTGTCTGGGCTGATGGAGCAGAAGGTGGCGTAGCACTTGCCGAAACAGTTGTTAAGACTATCGCTGAAAATCCATCCAACTATACTCGCCTTTACGACAACGACCTTTCTGTCCAAGAAAAGATTGAAAAAATTGTTACTGAAATCTATCGTGGTAGCAAAGTGAACTTTGAGAAGAAAGCTCAAACGCAAATCGCTCAGATTGTTCAGAATGGATGGAACAAACTGCCAATCTGTATGGCTAAAACTCAGTACAGTTTCTCTGACAATCCAAATGCACTTGGAGCTCCAGAGAACTTTGAAATTACCATTCGTGAATTGGTACCAAAATTAGGTGCAGGTTTTATCGTTGCTCTAACTGGTGATGTTATGACCATGCCAGGACTTCCAAAACGACCAGCTGCTCTCAACATGGATGTTGAAAGCGATGGAACTGTTCTAGGCTTGTTCTAGTAAATTGCAATTGATTTAAATGAGTTTGGAAAAGCTATCCAAGCTCATTTTCTTGTCTAGATCTAAGGAGTTGTCTTCTGCTGATAATAGAGTTACTTTCTAGACGCAACCAGTCTAGGTAAAGATATTTTCCCTAATTTCTGATATAATAGAAACATTGACTTCAAGAGTAAGGAAGAGAAAATGAACGCATTATTGAATGGAATGAATGACCGTCAGGCTGAGGCGGTACAAACGACAGAAGGGCCCTTGTTAATCATGGCGGGGGCTGGTTCTGGAAAGACTCGTGTTTTAACTCACAGAATCGCCTACTTGATTGATGAAAAGATGGTCAATCCTTGGAATATCTTGGCCATTACCTTTACCAATAAGGCTGCTCGTGAGATGAAGGAGCGTGCCTATGGGCTCAATCCAGCTACTCAGGACTGTCTGATTGCGACCTTTCACTCCATGTGTGTTCGTATCCTGCGTCGCGATGCGGATCATATTGGCTACAATCGGAACTTCACCATTGTAGATCCCGGAGAACAGCGAACCCTCATGAAACGCATTCTCAAGCAATTAAACTTAGATCCTAAAAAATGGAATGAACGGACTATTTTGGGAACCATTTCCAATGCTAAGAATGACTTGATTGATGATGTGGCTTATGCTGCTCAAGCTGGTGATATGTACACGCAAATTGTGGCCCAGTGTTACACAGCCTATCAAAAAGAACTTCGTCAGTCAGAATCGGTTGACTTTGATGATTTGATTATGTTGACCCTGCGCCTCTTTGATCAGAATCCTGACGTCTTGACTTACTATCAGCAGAAGTTCCAGTACATTCACGTTGATGAGTACCAAGATACCAACCATGCCCAGTACCAACTAGTCAAACTCTTAGCTTCGCGCTTTAAAAATATCTGCGTGGTTGGAGATGCGGACCAGTCTATCTATGGTTGGCGTGGGGCTGATATGCAGAATATCTTGGATTTCGAGAAAGATTATCCTCAAGCCAAGGTCGTTTTGTTAGAGGAAAATTACCGTTCAACTAAAACTATTCTCCAAGCGGCCAACGACGTCATCAAAAACAATAAAAATCGTCGTCCTAAGAATCTCTGGACCCAGAATGCAGATGGGGAGCAGATTATTTACTATCGTGCAAATGACGAACAGGACGAAGCTGTTTTTGTAGCCAAAACCATCGATGAACTTGGTCGCACTCAAAACTTCCTCCACAAGGATTTTGCAGTTCTTTATCGAACTAATGCGCAATCCCGTACTATTGAGGAAGCCCTGCTCAAGTCTAACATTCCTTATACTATGGTCGGCGGAACAAAGTTCTACAGCCGTAAGGAAATCCGTGATATTATTGCCTACCTTAATCTCATTGCTAATCTGAGTGACAATATCAGTTTTGAGCGCATTATCAACGAACCTAAACGCGGAATTGGCCCAGGAACGGTTGAGAAAATTCGTGACTTTGCGAATATTCAAAACATGTCTATGCTAGATACTTCAGCCAATATCATGTTGTCTGGCATCAAAGGGAAAGCAGCCCAGTCTATCTGGGATTTTGCTAATATGGTTCTGGATTTGCGGGAGAAACTGGACCAATTAACTATTACAGAGCTGGTTGAGGCTGTTTTAGAAAAAACAGGTTATATCAATATTCTCAATGCCCAAGCGACCTTGGAGAGCAAGGCTCGGGTTGAAAATATCGAGGAATTCCTATCCGTTACTAAGAACTTTGATGACAATCCTGATAGTCAAGAAGAGGAAACAGGTTTAGATAAACTCAGTCGTTTCTTGAATGACTTGGCCTTGATTGCAGACACTGACTCTGGCAGTCAGGAGACATCTGAAGTAACCTTGATGACCTTGCATGCTGCTAAGGGACTTGAGTTCCCAGTTGTCTTTATCATTGGGATGGAGGAAAATGTCTTTCCGCTTAGCCGCGCAGCTGAAGATCCTGATGAACTAGAAGAGGAACGCCGTTTGGCCTATGTAGGAATTACGCGTGCGGAGAAAATTCTCTATCTGACTAATGCCAACTCTCGCTTGCTTTTTGGTCGTACAAACTATAATCGCCCAACTCGTTTTATCAATGAAATCAGTTCGGACTTGCTTGAGTATCAAGGTTTGGCTCGTCCAGTTAATACCAGCTTCAAGGCCTCTTATAGCAGTGGTGGAGTGGCCTTTGGTCAAGGTATGAGCTTAGCTCAAGCTCTTCAAGAACGAAAACGCAATGCTGCACCAAGCTCTATCCAGTCAAGCGGTCTCCCATTTAGACAATTTGTAGCTGGGAATAAAAAAGATTCGACTGATACAAGCTGGTCTATTGGAGATATTGCTCTCCACAAGAAATGGGGCGAGGGAACTGTTCTGGAAGTTTCAGGTAGTGGTGATACTCAGGAATTGAAAATAAATTTCCCAGAAGTCGGGCTGAAAAAACTTCTAGCCAGTATAGCCCCAATTGAGAAAAAAATCTAATTTTCTATCCTTTTCACGAATAATAAAGTGAGGAGGATTTTTATGTACAGTATTTCATTCCAAGAAGATTCACTCTTGCCTAGAGAAAGATTAGTTAAAGAAGGAGTAGAGGCTCTGAGCAATCAAGAATTGCTAGCTATACTGCTCAGAACAGGAACGCGTCAAGCAAACGTTTTTGAAATTGCCCAAAAAGTCTTGAATAGTCTCAACAGCTTAACTGATTTGAAAAAAATGACCCTGCAGGAATTGCAAAGTCTGTCTGGTATTGGACGGATTAAGGCCATTGAACTACAAGCAGTGATTGAACTAGGGCATCGTATTCATAAACATGAAACCCTTGAGATGGAAAGTATTCTCAGTAGTCAAAAGCTAGCCAAGAAAATGCAACAGGAACTTGGCGACAAAAAACAAGAGCACCTAGTGGCGCTCTATCTCAATACTCAAAATCAAATCATTCATCAGCAGACCATCTTTATCGGATCTGCAACACGCAGTATTGCTGAACCACGGGAAATCCTTCACTATGCCATCAAGCATATGGCCACCTCTGTGATTCTCGTTCATAACCATCCATCAGGCGCTGTAGCACCCAGTCGAAATGATGACCATGTCACTAAGCTAGTCAAGGAAGCCTGTGAACTGATGGGGCTGGTGTTTCTGGATCATCTGATTGTCTCTCACTCTGATTACTTTAGTTACCGTGAAAAGACGGATTTGATTTAGAGTTCGTTAACAACATAGTCAAATAGCGTTTTATCTTTGGGACGATTTTCAAAGAGAAATTCAGGATGCCATTGAACACCAAGATAAGGAAAGCCGTCCGTAGTTATTACAGCCTCAATGATTCCATCTTTAGGATCATGTGCTACAACCTTAAGATTTGAAGCTAGATCTTTTATGCTCTGGTGGTGGAAGGAGTTGATATGAGAGATTTCTCCATAGATTTCTCGGAGAATTGTATCAGGCTCCGTTACGAGGCGTTGGGTCGTGTATTCGGCTGAACAGTCCTGCCAATGATCCTCGATATCTTGGTGAAGCGTGCCACCCATGGCGACATTGAAAAGCTGAGTACCCCGACAAACAGAGAAAATTGGTTTCTTCTGTTTGATGGCTTCTCTGATAAGGGCTAATTCAAACTGGTCTCTTTGAAGATGGTAGTCATCGCTGTCAATGGTTTTTGGCTCACCATAGAATTTTGGATCAACATTTTGCCCACCTGTTAGGATGAGTTTATCAATCATAGCGACGTAATGGCTTGCCATTTCTTGATCACCAATCGGAAGGATGATGGGAATTCCGCCAGCGTCCTTGACTCCTTCAACAAAGCCTTTTGCCGCATAGCTCATCATGACATCATCATCTGGATGAGCTTTTTCATTTCCTGTAATCCCAATAACTGGTTTTTTCATAAATGCTTTCGCTTTCTAATCCTCTTTACGCATAAAATAGAGGAGAGTTTGGAGTTCGCTTGTCAAATCAACATACTGAACGACTACATCTTTTGGAAGGTGAAGGTGGACGGGTGAAAAACTAAGAATACCTTTTATACCTGCATCAACCAAAAGATTGGCAACTTCTTGTGATTTAACACTTGGAACAGTTAGGATAGCAGTTTTGATTTCTGCTTCTTTGATCTTTTCTTTAATCTGAGAGATGCCATAGATTGGAATCCCGTCAGGTGTCTGGGTGCCAACTTCTGGATGGTCATCTAGGTCAAAGGCCATGATAATTTTCATCTTGTTGCGCTCATGGAAGCGGTAGTGGAGAAGGGCATGCCCCATATTTCCAATTCCAACCAACATCACATTGGTAATTGAGTTATCATTTAGGAGGTCAGCAAAAAAATTCATCAATTTTTTGACATCATAACCAAAACCACGACGACCTAGTTCGCCAAAATAGGAGAAATCTCGACGGACAGTCGCAGAATCGATACCGATAGCCTCTGCAATTTGCTTAGAGTTGGCACGTTCAATTTTTTCTGCATGAAATCTCTTGAAAATTCGATAGTAAAGAGAGAGTCTTTTTGCTGTTGCTTTTGGAATAGCAGACTGTTTATCTTTCACAAAATCACAACCTTTCTATTCTTCTATTTTATAGAAACCTTGTGAAAAAATCAACAAAAACAAGAAAAAACTAAGAGAATTCTTAGTTTTAATCTGAAAAATTAGTTTGTGATAAAAAACGGTAGAGATCGCCAACTAATCCTTGATAAATCACTTTATCATTCCGTGTTAAGGAACTGATTAGGAGAGTGTCGGGCAGGGTCACACAGCCCGATAGGGATAACATGAGTTCTTCGTAATCGGCAAATTCAAGTGTACGTTCTACGTGATAGTTATCTTTATAAGTCAAACGAAACATAGCCAATCATCTCTCTTCTTTTGTGAAGATTCCGCGTTCTACAAGACTGTCCATGAGGAAGTAGAATTTCTCTTGGTGGATATGGTGTTCTTCAGATTTAAAGATATTGACCAAACGAAGACCTGATTTGTCAGTGATATTAATTTTAACACCTGTAAGCTCTTTGTTGATGATAATTTTTAGTAGGAAACCTTCACCACTATTAGGAACTTTTTCAAGTAGACGAGTCAGTTCATAGTTTCCTACCTTTGTTTCAAAGAAAGTATTGTCTTTTAGTGTAAACTTTTTTACAGATGGACTAAGTGTATAGTCGTAGCGGCAGTTTTGTAGTTTAATGGTTTTTTCGAATGCCATTAGATTAATCTCCAATAATATTTTTTAAGGTTTGTGCCAGTTGTTTCAGTTCCTCATCAGTATTAAGAGGGGACAGACTGATACGGACAGACTCTTTTAAACGATGCGAATCAGGCCCATAAAGAGCTTCGAGGACATGGCTAGTCTGCACAACACCAGCAGTACAGGCTGAACCAGTTGAGATTGAGATTCCTTCAAGGTCTAACCGAAGCAAGAGTAAGTCATTTTTTTGACCAGGGAAGCCAATGTTGAAAACATAAGGAAGCTGGTGTTTGCTTTCATTGAGATAGTAGTTGAGACCTGCAATTTCTTCTAGAAAAACAGTTTTTAATCCCTCTAGTTTTTGGTAATGCTCAGCCTGATGATCCAAGTCTTCTTTGAGGGCAGCAACCATACCGACGATGGCAGCAAGGTTTTCTGTTCCAGCTCGTTTCTTTTGTTCTTGATCGCCACCGTGAAGGTAGGAATCAAAGTCCGTGGAAGAAGCATAAAGAAAGCCGATTCCTTTTGGTCCATGGAATTTGTGGGCAGAAGCACTGAGGAAATCAATTCCTAATTCTTCTGGATGGATAGGGATTTTCCCGATAGCTTGAACAGCATCTACATGATAAGCAGCAGGATGCTCTTTTAAAATACGTCCAATCTCAGCGATAGGTAAGAGACTGCCCGTTTCATTATTGGCATACATGGTGGAAACGAGAATGGTATCGTCACGCAACGCTTCTTGAATTTGCTGCGCAGTGATTTCTTGATTTACTGGTTGGATGATTGTCACTTCAAAACCAAAATGTTGCACCAGGTAATCGATAGTCTCAAGCACGGAATGGTGTTCAATAGCTGTCGTGATGATGTGTTTTCCACGCTCTTGATGGCGTAGACAATAGCCGATGATAGTGGTATTATTACTTTCTGTTCCGCCAGATGTGAAAAAGATTCGTTGTGGCTTGGTTCCTAGTAAATGGGCTAACTCCTGACGGGCTTCACGGAGCAGTTTACCAGCCTGCCGACCATGACTATGAATACTAGAAGGATTCCCATGGGTTTCCTGCATGACCTTGGTCATTTCTGCAATAGCTACTGCTGACATAGGAGTCGTAGCAGCATTGTCCAAATAAATCAAAGAATCACCTTATTTCTTTTTGTTATATGCAAAGAGTGGGCTGACGGGCTTTCTTTCGTGGATGCGGACGATTGCATCACCGATCAATTCGCTAGCGGTAATGTAGCACACATTTTTCGGAGTTCTTTCTTTTGTGGCTACTGAGTTTGTCACAAGGATTTCTTTGATGTTAGTAGCATCAAGAAGATCAGCAGCGCCTTCTACAAAGAGACCATGACTGGATACCGCATAGATTTCAGTTGCACCTTCACGCTCAACGATTTTTGCAGCTTCTGAGAAAGTACGGCCAGTGTTTAGGATATCATCAATTAAGATAGCCTTCTTGCCCTCAACATCTCCAATGATATAACCTTGGCTCCGCTCTGAGTCATCTTGAGCATAGTCGATGATTGCGATTGGTGCATCTAGGTATTCGGCTAAGCTACGAGCGCGCTTGACACCAGAGTTTTTAGGACTAACAACAACCACATCTGGTCCAAGTAAGCCCTTGTCACAATAGTGTTTAGCAAAAAGAGGAATTGTATAAAGATTGTCCACAGGAATGTCAAAGAAACCTTGCACCTGAACGGCATGTAGATCAAGGGTTAGAACACGGTTAACACCTGCTTTGACGAGCATATTAGCAACGAGTTTTGCAGTGAGGGGTTCGCGAGAAGAAGCGATACGATCTTGACGTGCATAACCAAAATAAGGAAGCACAACGTTGATACTATGGGCACTTGCACGTACGCAGGCATCAACCATAATTAGTAACTCCATCAAGTGGTTGCTAACGGGGTAGCTGGTTGATTGGATGATGTAGACATCGTAACCACGGACACTCTCTTCAATGTTGACCTGGATTTCACCATCAGAAAATTGGCGAGAAGATAATTTTCCGAGAGGTACCCCAACCGTTTCTGCGATTTTTTGTGCAATTTCATGATTGGAATTAAGTGCAAAAAGTTTCATGTTGTTTCTATCTGACATTATAGACCGTCCTCTGTAAACTCTAAATATTTTATCTCCATTATTTTACCAAAAAATGGAGATTATTTCAGTAATTTTTCATGCTTTTAATAAAACGAATTAATTTTGAAGGAGCTTTCTGATAAGTGATCTGATTTTCTTCTAAGAATTTCTGAAAATCAGCTTTCTCTTTTTCATGGTCGGTGACTTCAAGCTCGAGTTCATAGTCTGTATGATCAAAGTAGTGACTTTCATCTAGTGCCATTAGACCAATCGGCGTTTCCATTTCGTAACGAATAGTTGCAAGACAACCCAGAACAAACCAGTCTTGGCTTTCAATACCAATCTTAGCAAGCTTTTCTAAAACGAGCCCTTGAGGAAGTTTTTGTTTTTCTAGGTAAAATTCAGCCTCTGGAAGAGTTAGTTTCTGGTTGTATTCCATATTTCCTACGGTTTGAGGTACTTTCAAGGTCAACTCCGCCCAATCTGAAAAGATGCGAATGCGCATGGCAACCTTTTTTTCACGCAATTGGAAATCAGGTGTATCAATGTAGTAGTTTTTCTGTAGGACGGGTTGGATATGGGAAAACTGTTCTTTTAAATGATCGTAATCCTCTTTTTTCAGTAGTGTTTTCAGTTCAATTTCTAAATGTTTCATTTTTCTAACCTTTTTTCTATCTTTGAAAGCGATTTATGGTATAATGGACAATGTATTTATTGTATATGATTGTAGTGAAAAAATCAAAAATTTTCAACAACACAATCACATACCAAAAGGGAGAAAATATGACCATAGAATGGGAAGAATTTTTAGATCCTTACATTCAAGCTGTTGGTGAATTGAAGATTAAACTTCGTGGGATTCGCAAACAGTATCGTAAACAAAACAAGCATTCTCCGATTGAGTTTGTTACTGGACGGGTGAAGCCGATTGAAAGTATTAAGGAAAAAATGAATCGCAGAGGGATTGGCTACGATACTTTGGAACATGACTTACAGGATATCGCGGGTTTGCGGGTCATGGTGCAGTTCGTCGATGATGTTCAGGAAGTTGTTGCGATTTTACGCAAACGCCATGATATGAGAGTAGTACAGGAACGTGACTACATCACGCATCGGAAGGCTTCGGGCTATCGCTCCTATCATGTGGTGGTAGAGTATACAGTTGACACCATCAGTGGTGTTAAGACGATTCTGGCTGAAATTCAAATCCGGACTTTAGCCATGAATTTTTGGGCTACGATTGAGCATTCGCTCAATTATAAGTATCAGGGGGATTTCCCAGAGGAGATCAAGAAACGCTTGGAGATTACAGCTAGAATTTCCCATCAATTGGATGAAGAAATGGGGAAAATTCGTGATGATATTCAGGAAGCACAGGCTCTCTTTGATCCTTTAAGTAGAAAACTAAACGACGGTGTAGGAAATAGTGACGATACAGATGAAGAATACAGGTAAACGAATTGATCTGATTGCAAATAGAAAACCGCAGAGTCAAAAGGTTTTGTATGAGCTGAAAGACCAGTTGAAAAAACATCATTTTATACTCAACGACACCAATCCTGACATCGTCATATCAATTGGTGGGGATGGGATGCTTTTGTCTGCCTTCCACAAGTACGAGAATCAGTTAGATAAAGTTCGATTTATTGGCGTACATACAGGACATTTAGGATTTTATACGGATTATCGTGACTTTGAGTTGGACCAGTTGGTTACCAATCTCCAACTGGATGCTGGTGCCAAGGTTTCCTATCCTGTTTTGAATGTCAAGGTGACACTTGAAAACGGAGAAGTTAAGACCTTCCGTGCATTAAACGAAGCCAGTATCCGCAGGTCGGATCGCACCATGGTTGCGGATATCATTATTAACCACGTTCCATTTGAACGTTTTCGTGGAGATGGTGTGACTGTTTCAACCCCGACTGGAAGCACTGCCTATAACAAGTCCTTGGGTGGAGCTGTCTTGCATCCTACTATTGAGGCCTTGCAGTTGACTGAAATAGCGAGTCTTAACAACCGAGTCTATCGCACTTTGGGATCATCAATCATTATTCCCAAAAAAGATAAGATTGAACTCTTACCGACACGCAATGACTACCATACGATATCAGTCGATAACAGTGTCTATTCATTCCGTAATATCGAACGGATAGAGTATCAAATCGACCATCACAAGATTCACTTCGTAGCGACGCCAAGTCACACTAGTTTCTGGAATCGTGTCAAAGATGCCTTCATTGGCGAGGTGGACGAATGAGGTTCGAATTTATCGCAGATGAACATGTCAAAGTCAAAACCTTTCTTAAGAAACACGAGGTTTCTAAAGGACTTTTGGCTAAGATAAAGTTTCGAGGTGGGGCTATTCTGGTCAATGATCAACCTCAAAATGCGACTTATCTCTTAGATGTTGGAGACAGGGTTACCATTGATATTCCAGCAGAGGAAGGCTTTGAAACTCTTGAAGCCATTGATCGTCCTCTAGATATCTTGTATGAGGATGCCCATTTTCTGGTTTTGAATAAGCCTTATGGAATAGCATCCATTCCTAGTGTCAATCATTCCAATACCATTGCAAATTTCATCAAGGGCTACTATGTCAAGCGGGAATATGAAAACCAGCAGGTTCATATCGTGACTAGGCTTGATAGAGATACATCTGGTTTGATGCTCTTTGCCAAGCACGGCTATGCTCATGCACGTTTAGACAAGCAACTGCAACGAAAGTCTATCGAAAAACGATATTTTGCTTTGGTTAAGGGCGATGGTTTTTTGGAGCCAGAAGGGGAAATTATTGCCCCGATTGCGCGTGATGTGGACTCCATTATCACGAGACGGGTCGCCAAAGGTGGGAAATACGCCCATACATCTTACAAAGTTGTAGCGTCTTATGGAAATATTCACCTAGTCGATATTCGCCTGCATACTGGTCGAACTCATCAGATCCGAGTGCATTTTTCTCATATTGGCTTCCCCTTGTTGGGAGATGATCTCTATGGAGGTAGCCTAGAAGATGGTATTCAACGCCAGGCCTTACATTGTCATTCCTTATCCTTTTATCATCCCTTCTTAGGGCGTCAGCTGGAGCTGGAAAGCCCTTTGCCAGATGATTTTAACAATCTTATTATTCAGTTATCAACTAATACTCTTTAAAATCTATTTTGAGTATAATTAATTATCTTAAAGGAGAAACTCATGGAAGTTTTTGAAAGTCTAAAAGCCAGTTTAGTTGGCAAAAATGCTCGTATTGTTCTACCTGAAGGGGAAGAACCACGTATCCTTCAAGCAACAAAACGCTTAGTAAAAGAAACGGAAGTTGTTCCTGTTTTGCTTGGAAACCCTGCAAAAATTAAAATTTATCTTGAAATCGAAGGGATCATGGATGGTTATGAAGTGATTGATCCACATCATTATCCTCAATTTGAAGACATGGTGGTTGCACTCGTAGAACGTCGTAAAGGAAAAATGTCGGAAGAAGAAGCACGTCAGGTCTTACTAGAAGATGTCAACTACTTTGGTGTTATGCTTGTCTATATGGGCTTGGTAGATGGAATGGTATCAGGAGCTATTCACTCAACAGCTTCAACAGTTCGTCCAGCTCTTCAAATTATCAAAACTCGTCCAAACGTAACTCGTACTTCAGGAGCTTTTCTTATGGTGCGTGGTACAGAACGTTACTTGTTTGGTGACTGTGCCCTTAATATTAATCCTGATGCAGAAGCTCTGGCTGAAATTGCTATTAACTCAGCAATTACTGCCAAAATGTTTGGGATTCAACCCAAAATCGCTATGCTAAGCTATTCTACAAAAGGTTCTGGTTTTGGTGATAGTGTTGATAAGGTGGTTGAAGCAACTAAATTAGCACACGATCTACGTCCAGACCTTGAGATTGATGGGGAATTGCAATTCGACGCAGCTTTCGTTCCAGAAACAGCAGCCCTAAAAGCTCCAGGGAGCAATGTAGCAGGTCAAGCAAATGTCTTCATCTTCCCAGGTATCGAGGCAGGAAATATCGGCTACAAAATAGCTGAACGCCTAGGTGGTTTTGCAGCTATCGGTCCCGTTCTACAAGGATTGAATAAACCAGTCAACGATCTATCACGTGGATGTAACCCAGATGATGTTTACAAATTAACTCTCATCACAGCAGCTCAGGCGATCAATCAATAAGAAATGGAGTCTCTTCCACCAGAGGGAGAGGCTTTTTAGTACTGAGAAAAGGACAGTTAGGAGCTTCTATGTTATACTAGATATATGTTAGATTTGAAAGAATACGGCGTTGAGATGTGGCCAGAGGAGAAAATCATTTCTTTTCGTGAGAAACTCCTCAACTGGTACGATGAAAACAAACGGGATTTACCATGGCGAAGAAGTAAAAATCCCTATCATATCTGGGTTTCTGAAATTATGCTCCAACAGACTAGAGTAGACACAGTCATTCCCTACTATGAACGATTTTTGGACTGGTTTCCAACTGTTGAAAGTCTGGCGAATGCCCCTGAAGAGCGTTTGCTAAAAGCATGGGAGGGGTTGGGATATTACTCCCGAGTTCGCAACATGCAGAAAGCAGCCCAGCAGATTATGGCTGACTTTGGTAGTCAATTTCCAAACACCTATGAAGGAATTTCCAGTCTGAAAGGGATTGGTCCTTACACTGCGGGAGCAATTTCCAGTATCGCTTTTAATTTACCCGAGCCAGCAGTTGATGGTAATGTCATGCGAGTTTTGTCTCGCTTGTTTGAGGTCAATCATGATATCGGCGTTCCTAGCAATCGAAAGATCTTCCAAGCTATGATGGAAATCTTGATTGATCCAGAACGGCCAGGTGACTTTAACCAAGCTCTGATGGATTTAGGATCTGACATAGAGGCGCCAGTTAATCCTAGGCCAGAAGAAAGCCCTGTTAAGGAATTTAGTGCAGCCTATCAGAATGGAACCATGGATTCTTATCCAATTAAAGAACCCAAGAAAAAGCCTCTCCCAATCTATCTCAAGGCTTTGGTTGTGCGCAATAATCAAGATCAATATCTACTCGAGAAAAATGAAAGTGAGAAACTGCTAGCTGGTTTTTGGCATTTCCCCTTGATAGAAGTAGAGGAGTTTTCACAGGAAGAGGAACAGCTGAATCTATTTGCTCAGGTCGCTGAAAAAAGCGTTGCTTTCGGTCCGACACCCCAAGAAAGTTTTGAGCAGGATTATGATTTAGAAGTTGATTGGTCCCATCAAGCTTTTGATCAAGTCAAGCATGTATTTAGTCATCGTAAATGGCATATTCAAATCCTAGCGGGTCAGGTAACAGATTCGAAACAGTTTGATGACAGAGAAATTCGCTGGATCTCCCCTCAGGAATTTTCTGATTATCCATTTGCTAAACCTCAACAAAAGATTTGGCAGGCTTATAAAACGGTTCTTAAAGATGAGGGCCGATATTAGCCATTTGTGCCTTCTTTACATTTTTTTGTTATAATAGATAGAGAAAAGGTGAACATATGAAAAAAATATTAGTTGTAGATGATGAGAAACCAATCTCAGATATTATTAAGTTCAATATGACCAAGGAAGGCTATGAGGTTGTAACAGCCTTTAACGGTAGAGAAGCCATCGAGCTATTTGAGGCGGAGCAACCTGATATTATTATTCTAGATTTGATGCTTCCTGAGATCGATGGTTTAGAAGTTGCTAAGACCATTCGTAAGACTAGCAGTGTGCCTATCATTATGCTCTCAGCCAAGGATAGTGAGTTTGACAAGGTTATCGGTTTAGAACTTGGGGCAGATGATTATGTCACAAAGCCCTTCTCAAATCGTGAATTGCAGGCGCGTGTGAAGGCATTGCTCCGTCGTACGGACCTCGCTTCAGTGGATAGTCAAGAAACTGATGAAAAGAAATCCCAACCCCTACAGATTGGCGATCTGGAAATCGTTCCAGATGCTTATGTGGCTAAGAAATACGGTGAGGAACTGGATTTGACTCATCGTGAGTTTGAGCTCTTGTACCACTTGGCCTCTCATATTGGTCAAGTCATTACGCGTGAACACTTGCTTGAGACTGTTTGGGGCTATGATTATTTTGGTGATGTTCGTACAGTGGACGTGACCATCCGACGTTTGCGTGAAAAAATCGAAGACACTCCAAGCCGTCCAGAATACATCCTAACCCGTCGTGGTGTGGGTTACTATATGAGAAATAATGATTGAAGATATTAGACAAACGATTCTGACCAGTGATTTTATCTTTATCCTGATTTTACTTGGCTTTATCTTGGTGGTAACCTTGTTGTTACTGGAAAATCGTCGGGATAATATTCGGCTAAAGCAGATTAATCAAAAGGTCAAGGATTTGATTGCAGGGGATTATTCTCGAGTTTTGGATATGCAAGGAAGCTCTGAAATCACTAACATCACCAATAACCTTAATGATTTGTCTGAGGTCATTCGTTTAACGCAGGAAAATCTGGAGCAAGAAACAAAAAGGCTTAACAGTATTCTTTCTTATATGACAGATGGAGTTCTTGCAACCAATCGCCGTGGTCAGATTACCATGATTAACGATATGGCTAAGAAACAGCTGGGTATCGTAAAAGAAGAAGCATTGAACAAAAGCATCCTAGAATTGCTTAAGATAGAGGAAGAATATGAACTGCGTGACCTCATTACACAGATTCCTGAATTGATGATTGATTCCCAAAATGCTAATGGAGAATATCTTAGTCTTCGTGTGCGTTTTGCACTTATTCGTCGTGAGTCTGGATTCATTTCTGGTTTGGTTGCCGTTTTGCACGATACGACTGAACAGGAGAAGGAAGAGCGTGAGCGGAGACTCTTCGTGTCCAATGTTAGCCATGAGTTGCGGACACCTTTGACTAGTGTTAAGTCCTATCTTGAAGCCTTAGACGAGGGAGCCTTGTATGATCCTGTTGCTCCTGATTTTATCAAGGTTTCGCTCGATGAAACCAACCGTATGATGCGGATGGTGACAGATCTCTTGCATCTTTCTCGTATTGATAATGCGACCACTCAGTTGGATGTGGAATTGATTAATTTTACGGCCTTCATTACCTTTATCCTCAACCGCTTTGATAAGATGAGAAGTCAGGATGAGGAGAAAAAATATGAGCTGGTTAGAGATTACCCAATCAACTCAGTTTGGATCGAGATTGATACCGATAAAATGACCCAGGTGATTGATAATATTCTCAACAATGCCATCAAGTACTCACCAGATGGTGGGAAAATTACTGTCAGCATGAAAACCACTGAAGACCAGATGATTTTATCTATCAAAGACCAAGGTCTAGGTATTCCAAAGCAAGATTTGCCCAAGATTTTTGACCGTTTTTACCGTGTGGATCGCGCAAGAAGCCGTGCCCAAGGTGGAACTGGTCTAGGTCTGGCTATTGCAAAAGAAATCATTAAACAACACAATGGCTTTATTTGGGCCAAAAGTGAATACGGTAAGGGATCAACCTTTACCATCGTGCTCCCTTATGATAAGGACGCAGTGAAAGAAGAAATTTGGGAAGATGAAGTAGAAGACTAGAATGAGTGAAATAGGCTTTAAATACAGTATCTTAGCATCAGGTTCCAGTGGAAATTCCTTTTATCTGGAAACGCCAAAAAAGAAGATATTAGTGGATGCAGGCTTGTCTGGTAAGAAAATTACCAGCCTCTTGAGCGAAATCAATCGCAAGCCTGAAGATTTGGATGCGATTTTAATTACGCATGAGCATTCAGACCATATTCATGGAGTCGGTGTGTTGGCTCGAAAGTATGGCATGGATCTTTATGCCAATGAAAAAACTTGGCAGGCTATGGAAAATAGCAAGTACCTCGGTAAGGTGGATTCATCGCAGAAGCACATTTTTGAGATGGGTAAAACCAAAACCTTTGGCGATATCGACATTGAAAGTTTTGGGGTCAGCCACGATGCCGCAGCGCCACAGTTTTACCGCTTTATGAAAGATGACAAGAGTTTTGTCATGTTGACCGATACAGGTTATGTCAGTGACCGTATGGCAGGAATTGTCGAGAATGCTGACGGTTACCTCATTGAGTCCAACCACGATGTGGAGATCTTGCGAGCAGGTTCTTATGCTTGGCGACTCAAACAGCGAATTCTATCGGATCTCGGTCACCTCTCTAACGAAGACGGTGCTGAGGCCATGATTCGTGCAATGGGAAATCGGACTAAGAAAATCTATCTTGGGCATTTATCCAAAGAGAACAATATCAAGGAACTGGCTCATATGACTATGGTCAACCAGCTAGCGCAAGCTGATTTGGGAGTCGGAGTTGACTTTAAGGTTTATGACACTTCACCAGATACCGCAACACCATTAACAGATATATAAAAAGAAGGCGGGAGCCTTCTTTTGTTATGTATAGTTATTATTTTCTACTCCAAACACCATTTAAAATATGATATAATAAGGTTTATAGTATGAGAAAGGTTGCCTTATGACGATAGATATTAGTGAAGAAAAGTTGGCTATGGAGTCTGCTGACTTATTAAAAATTCTTTTAAAAGATCGAACGACCAAGAAAAATATTGTTTGGGCGACTCATTCTTATGAATTGTTGGGAAAGGGATTTGCTCCAAGTGACCGCATTACTCCAAGTAGGGTGACGGGAACCTATGCAAACTTGATTCAACCCCGATCAGAAAAGTCTAAGTATGAGCAAAAAGACCGAACCAAGATTAGAGCCGAAGTCTTTACGCCAACTTGCTTGGTTGAAAAGCAAAATGGCTACGTGGAAGCTGAACTTGAATCTCTGGATCTTGAAGATTATATCCAATTGCGCTGGCTAGAAATCACCTGTGGTGAAGCACCTTATATGGTTACTCGCTATGATGCAGTGACTGGTGAGGAAATTCCATTATCTGAGCGAGTTGGTTTTCTTGATAGAAAATTGCAGCTCATTAGTCGTGAGGTCTCAGATGAAGCCACCTTCTATGAGCTTGTAAAAAAAGCTTATCGAGCTTCGTATGGCTATGAGTATCAAGGAGATTCTCTGCTTTTGGCGCGTGAAAATCTTTTAGCAACATTTGAGGACTACTATCTTGCAAAGACTGGAAATCAACCGACCTTAGAGCAAAAGAAAGAAATTGCGACTATTATCTCCTACAATGTCTTTCAAATGGATGGATTGAATAAAATCAGTCCTAACTCAGCTAAACAAGAGCAATCTCAACAGCTAAGCTTGTTTTCAGATGAGCCAGAAGTTCAAGAAGTAGAAGAATCTAAAACCCAAATCAAAGACTGGAAAAAGAATAAAATGATAGGTTTTGAGAGCCTATCTAGTGAGGAAAGTGAAATGAAATTTGATGTCGTGATAGGAAATCCGCCTTATCAAGAGGAGGCACAGGGAACAAGTACGAGTGATGACCCGGTATACCATTTGTTTATTGATGAAGCGAGTAAAATTTCAGATAAATCAATCTTAATTACACCAGCAAGATTTTTATTCAATGCTGGAAAAACACCTAAATCATGGAATAAAAGAATTCTTAATAGCAAACATTATAAGGTGTGTTATTTCAAACAAAATAGTTCAGAAGTTTTCATTGGAACTGATATAAAGGGTGGTGTAGCAATTACCTATTATGATGCTCAAAAGATGCAAGGGCCTATCGGTACATTTACTCATTTTAAGGAACTTAATAGTATACTAAAAAAAGTTGAGAATTATTTTGACTTTAAGTCAATAATGGAAATAATTTATACACAGTCCAAATTTGATTTGGAAAAACTCTATGAAGACTATCCTAATTATAAGAATTTAATAGGTAGTAATGGTAAAGATAAGCGACTAAGAAAACCAATTCTAGGAAGACTTGATATTTTTTCTGAACAAGAAACAAAGGATTGTTTTAAAATTTTAGGCAGATTAAATAATGAAAGAGTTTATCGTTATATTCCTAAAAAATATTTAGCTTCACATGAAAATCTTTTTTAGGAATATAAAGTTCTAGTACCTGTTGCTAACGGCAGTGGGGCGATTGGCGAAGTCCTATCGACCCCACTCGTGGGTTTCACAGATACTTTTATCTCTTTTGGTGCATTTGATACCGAAAGTGAAGCAAAAGCTATGTTGAAATACATAAAGACTAAATTTGCTCGAGCTATGCTTGGAATATTAAAAATTACCCAAGATAATACCAAAGATAAATGGAAATATGTCCCTCTCCAAGACTTTACGCTCAATTCGGACATTGATTGGACACAATCAGTGGCTGATATTGACCGCCAGCTCTATCAAAAATATGACCTTTCTCCTGAAGAAATTGCTTTTATTGAGACTCATGTAAGGGAGATGGATTAGAAAAGTATTTTTATTTGACAAATTGTGCTCAGTGATCTATAATAGACACATAGGATTAGGTCAGGAAGCATACGATGCCCTGACCCTTTTTTGTTTTATAGGAGATAAGTTTGAAGGAACATAAAACATTTAATCAACAGTTAACAATCTTAAGAAATAGGGGTGTTGTAGTCCCAATAAATGGGAAGCCAAAGAGATTTTTAGAACAAGAAAACTATTACAATGTTATAAACGGTTATAAAGATTTATTTTTAGTAAAGGACAGCAATAATCTACCTGTTGAGCCTGAACTTTATCAAGAAGGAACACACTTTAACGAACTCAAAGCCTTGTTTTTATTTGATAGAGAACTAAGGATATTATTATTGAAATATTTATTGATATTCGAAAATTCAATAAAAACTACAGTTGCATATGAATTCTCTAAAAAATACCCTCGTAAGAATGCTTATTTAGATATTGCAAATTTTGTAGACAATGATCCTAAAAAAGTTCTTCAACAAATCTCTATCTTAACCAAGACGATTCATGATAAGGTAGATAGAACTGGCGCTATCAAACATTATATTGAAGAACACGGAGAAGTACCACTTTGGGTTTTAGTTAATTTTCTTACAATGGGGAACATTGCTAATTTTTACAACATTTTAACGGATAGTACAAAAAATATTATCGCAAAATTTTATACAGATAAATATAGAACACAGAATAAAGACAATACATTTAGACTATCTAGTGCAGATTTAAGTGCATGTTTGAAAGTGGCTAACTTGGTTAGAAATATCTGTGCACATGATGAACGACTGTACAATGTTAATTTAAGAAATGTTCGAATATCTCAAATAGCAAATCATTTTGGGATAAGGAGATATGATAATAAACGTTTCATAGTGCTCATTCTATTTTTAAAAATTGTACTTGATAAGAAAGATTTTCAAAGATTGTATAAAGCTTTAAGAAATCTGTTCAATCAATATGCTGATGAATTTAAAACTGTAGTGTTTGATGATATTTTAAACACGATGGGAATAGATTTAACAGAAATGGAAAAACTAGCTTAATTTTTTAAAAAAGGAATACTTATGCCAGTAGAAATTAAAACCTCAAAAGAGATTCATCCTAAAATCTATGCCTACACCACTCCGACAGTAACAAGTAATGAGGGCTGGATTAAGATTGGTTATACAGAGCGTGATGTTACACAACGGATTAAAGAACAAACGCATACTGCTCATATAGATACAGATGTCTTATGGACTGGGGATGCAGCCTATACGGAGGAACCTGATAAGGGAAAGACATTTAAGGACCATGATTTCCACCATTTCCTTTCTTTCCATGATGTGGAACGTCGTCCTAAGACGGAATGGTTTTACTTTAATGGGACACCTGAGAAATCTAAAAATCTTTTTGACAAGTTTGTTCAGCATGATTTGTCTGGTTATCAGCCTGGACAAGGACAGGACTATACTCTGCGACAAGAGCAAGAAGAAGCAGTTTCTAAGACCTTAGCTTATTTCAAAAATCACCCAGGAGGTAAGTTCCTCTGGAATGCCAAGCCACGTTTTGGTAAAACCTTATCTACCTATGACCTAGCTCGTCGAATGGATGCTGTCAATGTCCTGATTGTAACAAACAGACCTGCCATTGCCAACTCATGGTACGATGATTTTGAAAAATTCATAGCTGGTCAAACGACTTACAAGTTTGTTTCAGAGTCAGACAGCCTTAAAAATCGTCCAACCTTGTCACGAAAAGAATTTGTTGCTATTTTAGATGACGATGTAAGACAACTTGCTTTTATCAGTCTCCAAGACTTGAAAGGCTCTGCTTATCTAGGTGGAGAGCACAATAAACTAAAATGGGTCACTGATCTACATTGGGATTTGTTGGTTATCGATGAAGCTCACGAAGGAGTTGCTACCTTCAAGACAGACCAAGCCTTTAATAAGATTCGTCGAAACTTTACCTTGCATCTATCAGGAACTCCATTTAAGGCATTAGCTAAGGGAGAATTTACCGAGGAGCAGATCTACAACTGGTCTTACGCTGATGAGCAGGCAGCCAAAACAACTTGGTCACCTGATCAAGAAGAGGAAAATCCATATGAAAGCTTGCCTCAGTTAAATCTCTTTACCTATCAAATGTCTCAGATGATTGGTGAGGAGTTAGAAAAAGGTGCTCAACTAGACGGCGAAAATATCGACTATGCTTTTGACTTGAGTGAATTTTTCGCTACAGATGATAAAGGGAAATTTATCCATGAGCAAGATGTCAGAAATTGGTTAGATACTCTATCAAGCAATGAAAAATATCCATTTTCAACCAAAGAACTTCGGAATGAACTCAAGCATACTTTTTGGCTCTTAGAACGTGTAGCCTCAGCAAAAGCATTAAAAGCACTACTAGAAGAACATCCCATCTATGAAAACTATGAGATTGTGTTAGCTGCTGGTGACGGGCGTATGTCCGAGGAAGGTGATAAGGTCAAACTCAAATCCCTAGACTTGGTTAGAAAAGCGATAGCAGAGAATGACAAAACCATTACCCTATCCGTTGGTCAGTTGACGACAGGTGTGACGATCCCTGAATGGACAGGCGTATTGATGTTATCAAACTTGAAATCACCTGCCATTTATATGCAAGCTGCCTTCCGTGCTCAAAATCCATACTCATGGAGCGATAACAAAGGAAATCACTTCCGCAAAGAAAGAGCCTATGTATTTGACTTTGCGCCAGAAAGAACCCTGATTCTCTTTGATGAGTTTGCAAATAACTTATCACTTGCAACTGCAGGAGGTGGTGGAACTTCCGCAACTCGTGAAGAAAACATCAGAGAACTATTGAATTTCTTCCCTGTCATAGCAGAAGACCATGCAGGTAAGATGGTTGAAATTGATGCTAAGGCAGTTCTGACTATACCGCGTCAGATAAAAGCTAGGGAAGTCCTCAAACGTGGCTTTATGTCTAACCTCTTATTTGATAATATCAGTGGCATTTTCCAAGCCAGTCAAACCGTTCTAGACATCTTAAATGAACTACCAGTTGAAAAGGAAGGCAAGTTACAAACACCTTCTGATTTACTAGACTTTTCAGGTGTTAAAGTGGATGATGAGGGCAATGCAGTGGTTGACCATGAAATCGTGGTCAATCAGCAAACGCGACTATTTGGAGAAAAAGTTTATGGGCTTGGTGAGTCTGTTGCTGAGTTAGTCACAAAAGATGAGGAAAGAACTCAAAAACAGCTGGTTAATGACTTGAGCAAGACAGTTTCTTCAGTGATTGTAGAAGAATTGAAAGCAGGATATGACCTGAAAACTAGGGAATCGGATCAAATCAAGAAACAAATTGCAGCAACATTTGAGAACGAAGTTCGAAAAAATGAGATTGAACGTAAAATTACTGAAGCTCATATCAAGGAAGAGTTGCAACAACAGCTCAAGGAAGCAAATGATAAGGATCAGAAAGATAAGATTCAAGAAGATCTTGAAAAACGTATAGAAGAAAATAATCTCATTCACAAAGAAAAACTAGAACAAACACTCAAAAAAGAAGTGGAAAAAATGCCTAAAAAGTTCATCGAACAGGTTGAGATAAAACGTGTGGAGCAGTTGAAACAATCAGCTCAAGATGAGATTCGGGACCATCTTCGAGGATTTGCACGAACAATTCCAAGTTTTATCATGGCCTACGGTAATCAATCTCTAACAATTGATAATTTTGACACCTTTGTTCCTGAGCATGTCTTCTTTGAAGTGACTGGTATTACGATTGACCAATTTCGTTATTTGAGAGATGGTGGGCAAGATTTTGCAGGACATCTCTTTGATCGAGCAACATTTGATGAAGCCATTCAAGAATTTCTTCGCAAGAAAGAGGAGTTGGCAGATTATTTTAAAGATCAAAAAGAAGATATCTTTGACTATATTCCACCACAGAAAACCAACCAGATTTTCACTCCTAAACGGGTAGTGAGGAGAATGGTGGATGACCTTGAAAAAGAAAACCCAGGAATCTTTGATGATCCATCTAAGACATTTATTGATTTGTACATGAAGTCAGGTCTCTATATTGCTGAACTTGTTAAGCGACTATATAATAGCAATGGTTTACGAGAAGCATTTCCAAGTCCTGAAGAACGCTTAAAACATATCCTAGAAAATCAAGTTTATGGATTTGCACCTTCAGAAATAATCTATAATATTTCCACTAACTTTATCTTTGGAAATCTCTCCCAAGAGATCAGTAGAAAGAACTTTGTTCTAGAAGATACCATCCCTGCAGCCAAAGAAGGTAGAATTCAGGAATTGGTGGATAGATATTTTGAATATAATTAAAAAAGAAGGCGAGAGCCTTCTTTTGTTGTCTTTTACAATCCTGCAAATTCTTTGATTTCTTGTGCTGGCATTGAAGAGTCGCAACGGACATTGATTTGTCCATCTGCGATGTGGACAAAGCCTGGTACAGTTGGAATTCCATAACGTGAACGGAATTCTTGCAAGGCCTTAAGCTGGCTTGGCTCTTCACTGTTGATGAAGTAGATGTGTGCTTTAGTTTCAGCTAGGACACCTGCCAATGTGCCAGCAAATTTACGGCAGTAAGGACAAGTTTTACGACCGATGAAGAAGGTTGCAGTTTCTTTCTTATCAAGTGCTTCTTGTGCATGCGCAACTGTAGTGACTTCAAGGTCTTTAATATCTTCTAAAAACTGATTCATAAGAATACCTCTCTTTTTTTGATAAAACTAGTATGCCACAAAGTTCCTAAAATTGCTTAGATTTGATACGAAAAAAAGATGAGATGGGTTCGTCTCATCTTTTATAATCTCTTATTTTACAAAAGCATTGATTTCTGCTTCGATGTTAGCAATCTTAGCTTGAGAATCTTCGTTGCTTTGACCCACAACGGCAATGTAGAACTTGATTTTTGGTTCTGTACCTGAAGGGCGAACAGCGATCCAAGAACCATCCGCAAGAGTGTATTTCAAGACATCGCTTGGAGGAGTGGTCAAGGTTGTTACAGTGCCATCTGCAGCAGTAGAAGTTTGTGCCTTGAAGTCTTCTACGACAGTGATAGCTGTTGTGTTCCATTCTTTCGGACCATTGTCACGGAATTTAGCCATGATTGCTTTGATTTGCTCAGCTCCATCAACCCCTGAGAGAGTTACAGAGATAGTCTTTTCAGCGTAGTAACCGTACTCTTTGTAGATTTCTTCAATACCGTCAGCGAGTGTCAAACCGCGTGAACGGTAGTAGGCAGCAAGCTCAGCAACGACAAGAACGGCTTGGATCGCGTCTTTATCACGTACGAATGGCTTGATCAAGTAACCGAAGCTTTCTTCAAATCCCATCATGTAAGTGTGGTTGTGTTTTTCTTCGAATTCTTGGATTTTTTCAGCGATAAATTTGAAACCTGTCAAGACGTTGAACATGGTTGCGCCGTAGCTTTCAGCAATCTTCGTTACCAAGTCAGTTGATACGATAGATTTACAAAGGGCTGCATTAGCTGGAAGAGTTCCTGCGTTTTTGTGGGCTTCCAAGATGTACTTAGCCATGATGGCACCGATTTGGTTACCTGAAAGGTTGAGGTAGCTTCCATCTTTTTGAAGGACTTCAACACCAACACGGTCAGCATCAGGGTCAGTTGCGACGAGTACATCAGCACCAACTTTACGACCAAGTTCTTCAGCAAGGGCGAAGGCTGCTTGGCTTTCTGGGTTTGGAGATTTCACAGTTGAGAAGTCAGGGTCAGCAGTTGCTTGTGCTTCAACAACTTGAACTGAGTCAAATCCTGCTTGGGCAAGAGCACGACGAGCCAACATTTCTCCAGTACCATGAAGTGGTGTGTAGACAATCTTCATGTCTTTACCAAATTCTTCAATTAAGGCTGGGTTGATGTTTACGTCCTTAACCTCTTTAAGGTATTCTACGTCAACAGCTTCGCCGATAACTTCAATCAAGCCAGAAGCTTTTTCAGTTTCCACATCAGCAACTTCCACAGCGAATGGATTTTCGATAGCACGGATATAAGTCGTCAAAGCGTCCGCGTCATGTGGAGGCATTTGTCCACCGTCTTCTCCATAAACCTTGTAACCATTAAATGGAGCTGGGTTGTGACTGGCAGTAATCATGATACCTGCGAAGCAGTTGAGGTGACGAACTGCAAATGACAGTTCTGGAGTTGGACGAAGGCTTTCAAATACGTAAGATTTGATACCATGTTTTGCAAGAACTGCAGCAGATTCAAAGGCAAACTCAGGTGAGAAGTGACGGCTATCGTAGGCAATTGCCACACCACGTTCTTTTTCATTTCCACCTTTTGACTCAATCAAGCGAGCTAAACCTTCAGTCGCTTGACGAACAACATAGATATTGATACGGTTAGTACCAGCACCTATTAAGCCACGCATACCAGCGGTACCAAATTCAAGATTGGTATAGAAGGCGTCTTCCTTTGTTTTTTCATCCATGTTTTCCAAATCCTGACGAAGGTAGTCTGGAAGTTCAGCAAAATCTAACCATTTTTGATAATTTTCTTGGTAAGTCATAGAGGATCTCCTTTTTTTGTAAATTCTTTTAATCGCTTTCATTATATCACGATTTATCATTTTAGTAAAACGTTAGCATAACTTTCTGAAAAAGCTTGAAATGAAATGGATTCTATAGTCTTGAACCCCTTAGGGAAACATGCTATACTACCTATATGATTATTTTACAAGCTAATAAAATTGAACGTTCATTTGCAGGAGAGGTTCTTTTTGATAATATCAATCTGCAAGTAGATGAACGAGATCGGATTGCCCTCGTTGGGAGAAATGGAGCGGGTAAGTCTACTCTTTTGAAGATTTTGGTTGGAGAAGAGGAGCCAACTAGTGGGGAAATCAATAAGAAAAAAGATATTTCTCTGTCTTATCTAGCCCAAGATAGCCGATTTGAGTCTGAGAATACCATCTACGATGAAATGCTCCATGTCTTTGATGACCTACGTCGAACTGAGAAGCAACTTCGTCAGATGGAACTGGAGATGGGTGAAAAGTCTGGTGAGGATTTGGATAAACTGATGGCGGATTATGACCGTTTGTCAGAAAATTTCCGTCAGGCTGGTGGCTTTACCTATGAAGCTGATATCCGTGCTATCTTGAATGGTTTCAAGTTTGATGAGACTATGTGGCAGATGAAAATTGCTGAGCTTTCTGGCGGTCAAAACACTCGTCTGGCTCTTGCTAAAATGCTCCTCGAAAAACCAAATCTCTTGGTCTTGGACGAGCCGACCAACCACCTGGATATCGAAACCATTGCCTGGTTGGAAAATTACCTAGTCAACTACAGTGGCGCTCTCATCATTGTTAGTCACGACCGTTATTTCTTGGACAAGGTTGCAACAATTACGCTCGATTTGACCAAGCATTCTTTGGATCGCTATGTGGGAAATTACTCTCGTTTCGTTGAACAAAAAGAGCAAAAGCTAGCAACGGAAGCTAAGAACTATGAAAAGCAGCAGAAGGAAATCGCTGCTCTGGAAGACTTTGTCAATCGTAATCTAGTACGAGCTTCGACAACCAAACGTGCCCAATCTCGCCGGAAACAATTGGAAAAAATGGAGCGTTTGGACAAACCTGAAGCTGGTAAGAAATCAGCCAACATGACCTTCCAATCTGAAAAAACGTCTGGGAATGTTGTCCTGACAGTTGAAAATGCAGCCATTGGCTATGATGGGGAAATATTGTCAGAGCCAATCAATCTCGACCTCCGTAAGATGAATGCTGTTGCCATCGTAGGACCAAATGGTATTGGGAAGTCAACCTTTATCAAGTCAATAGTAGATCAGATTCCTTTTATCAAAGGAGAGAAGCGTTTTGGAGCAAATGTTGAGGTTGGTTACTACGATCAGACTCAAAGCAAGTTAACACCTAGTAATACTGTTCTGGATGAACTCTGGAATGATTTTAAATTGACTCCAGAAGTTGAGATTCGCAACCGCCTTGGTGCCTTCCTTTTCTCAGGAGATGATGTTAAAAAGTCAGTCGGGATGCTGTCTGGTGGTGAAAGAGCTCGTTTGCTGCTTGCTAAACTTTCAATGGAGAATAATAATTTCTTGATTTTGGACGAGCCAACCAACCACTTGGACATTGATAGCAAGGAAGTGCTAGAAAATGCCCTGATTGACTTTGACGGGACACTTCTTTTCGTCAGTCACGACCGTTATTTCATCAACCGTGTAGCCACTCATGTTTTGGAATTGTCCGAGAATGGTTCGACCCTCTATCTAGGAGATTATGACTACTATGTTGAAAAGAAAGCAGAAGTAGAAGCGAGCCAGACAGAGGAAGCTTCAATGAGTAATCAAGCAAAAGAAGCAAGTCCAGCTAATGACTACCAGGCACAAAAAGAAAGTCAAAAAGAAGCCCGCAAGCTCATGCGTCAAATCGAGAGTTTGGAAGCTGAAATCGAAGAGTTAGAAGCTCAAAGTCAAGCCATTTCTGAACAAATGCTGGAAACCAACGATGCTGAAAAGCTCATGGAATTGCAGGCTGAACTGGACAAAATCAGCCATCGTCAGGAAGAAGCTATGCTTGAGTGGGAAGAATTATCGGAGCAGGTGTAAGAAATGGAACATCTAGGAAAGGTATTTCGTGAATTTCGAACAAGTGGGAAGTACTCCTTGAAAGAGGCGGCAGGTGAATCATGTTCAACATCTCAATTATCTCGCTTCGAGCTTGGGGAGTCTGATTTAGCAGTTTCCCGTTTCTTTGAGATACTGGATAATATTCATGTGACCATTGAAAATTTCATGGACAAGGCTAGAGATTTTCAAAATCATGAACATGTTGCCTTGATGGCACAGATTATTCCGCTTTACTACTCAAATAATATTGCTGGTTTTCAAAAGCTTCAAAAGGAACAGCTCAAGAAAGCGAAGAGTTCGACCAATCCCCTCTATTTTGAGCTGAATTGGATTTTGTTACAGGGTCTGATTTGTCAAAGAGATGCTCATTACACGATGAGTCAGAGTGATTTGGAAAAAGTAGCAGATTATCTTTTTCAAACAGAAGAATGGACTATGTATGAGTTGATTCTTTTCGGGAATCTCTATACTTTCTACAATGTGGACTATGTGGCTCGGATTGGCAGAGAAGTCATGGAGCGGGAAGACTACTACAAAGAAATTGGTCGGCATAGAAAACTGGTCTTGATTTTGGCCCTCAATTGTTACCAGCATTGTTTAGAGCATGCTTCTTTTGATAATGCAAGCTATTTTGAGATTTATACAGAGAAGATTATTGGTAAAGGTATTAAGCTTTATGAGCGTAATATTTTCCATTATCTAAAAGGCTTTTCCTTGTACCAAAAAGGACAGTGTAAAGAAGGCTGTAAGCAGATGAAAGAGGCCATGCGTATTTTTGACCTACTAGGTCTTCCAGAGCAAGTAGCCTACTATCAGGAACATTATGAAAAATTTGTAAATCCTTAAATTTCCCAAATAAGGGAAAAATAAAGAGACTCCTTTCAGTTTTGATACAATAGTTTCAAAATTTGAGAGGAGCTTTTTATATGAATCAACATGCAATCCAGTTGATTAGTCGTGGTGCTATTAATAAGATAGGAAATATGCTCTATGATTATGGAAACAGTGTTTGGTTAGCATCAATGGGGACGATAGGACAGACTGTTCTTGGGATTTATCAGATTTCTGAACTCGTCACATCGATTCTGGTCAATCCCTTTGGCGGAGTGATTTCAGACCGCTTTTCGCGTCGCAAAATTTTGATGACGACGGACTTGATTTGTGGCATTCTTTGTTTGGCTATTTCTTTCATCAGAAATGATAGCTTGATGATTGCTGCTCTGATCTTTGCCAATATTGTTCAGGCGGTTGCCTTTGCATTTTCTCGTACAGCCAACAAAGCTATTATAACTGAGGTTGTAGAAAAAGACGAGATTGTGACCTATAATGCTCGCTTAGAGCTCGTTTTGCAGGTTGTAGGCGTTAGCTCCCCTGTACTTTCTTTCATCGTTTTACAATTTGCTAGTCTCCATATGACGCTTGTTTTAGATGCCATTAGTTTTTTCATCGCATTTACATTAGTAGCTTTTCTCCCCAAAAAAGAGACTCAGGAACAAGAGAAAAAGACTTTCAGTTGGAAAAATATTTTTGCTGATATGAAGGCTGGACTACACTATATTTGGCACCAGAAGGAGATTTTTTTCCTTTTGTTAGTAGCTTCCAGTGTTAATTTCTTTTTTGCAGCTTTTGAATTTCTTCTCCCTTTTTCAAATCGGCTTTACGGTGTAGAAGGGGCTTATGCAAGTATTTTGACTATGGGTGCTATTGGTTCGATTATCGGAGCTCTTCTAGCTAGTAAAATAAAGGCAAGTGTTTATAATCTTTTGATTGTATTGGCTTTGACTGGAGTTGGAGTTTTTATGATGGGGTTACCACTGCCAACTTTTCTTTCCTTTTCTGGAAATTTAGTTTGTGAACTGTTTATGACGATTTTTAATATTCACTTTTTTACTCAGGTGCAAACCAAGGTTGAGGGGGAATACTTGGGAAGAGTCCTAAGCACCATTTTTACCTTAGCCATCCTATTTATGCCGATTGCAAAAGGCTTTATGACAGTGCTACCAAGTGTACATCTTTCTTCTTTCCTGATCATTGGAAGTGGGGTTATTGTCCTAGCTTGTTTATCCCTCGTTTATGTGCGAAGTCATTTTGAAAAAGAGTCATAATTTCTATTTTTTAGAAAATATTTCACTACGAATCATTTTTCAGTCCTTCTCTATTGTGAGGAGGGCTTGATTTGTGGTAAAATGGTTTTATGAATGAAAGAATGAATGAGTTAGTTGCCTTACTCAACCGCTATGCAACCGAGTACTATACGAGCGATAATCCCTCGGTTTCAGATAGCGAGTATGATCGCCTCTACCGAGAGTTGGTCGAGTTGGAAGCTGCCTATCCAGATCAAGTTTTAGCGGACAGTCCGACCCATCGTGTTGGTGGCAAGGTTTTAGATGGTTTTGAAAAATACAGTCATCAGTATCCTCTTTATAGTTTGCAGGATGCTTTTTCACGTGAAGAGTTAGAAGCTTTTGATGCGCGTGTTCGTAAGGAGTTAGCCCATCCCACTTACATCTGTGAGCTAAAAATCGATGGTTTGTCTATCTCGCTAACCTATGAAAAGGGGATTTTGGTTGTTGGTGCCACACGTGGGGATGGTTCTGTTGGTGAAAATATCACAGAAAATCTCAAGCGTGTCAAGGACATTCCTTTAACCTTGCCAGAAGAACTTGATATTACCGTTCGTGGAGAGTGTTATATGCCACGCGCTTCGTTTGACCAAGTCAACCAAGCTCGCCAAGAAAATGGAGAGCCTGAATTTGCTAATCCTCGTAATGCGGCGGCTGGAACTTTGCGTCAGTTGGATACAGCAGTAGTAGCCAAACGCAATCTTGCCACTTTCCTCTATCAAGAAGCAAGCCCTTCTACTCGTGATAGCCAAGAAAAGGTCTTGAAGCATCTTGAACAGCTTGGCTTTGTAGTTAATCCTAAACGAATTCTGGCTGAAAGTATTGATGAGATATGGAATTTTATCCAAGAAGTTGGACAAGAACGGGAACATTTGCCTTACGATATTGATGGAGTGGTTATTAAAGTCAATGACTTAGCAGGTCAAGAAGAACTTGGTTTTACCGTTAAAGCGCCCAAGTGGGCAGTCGCCTATAAATTTCCCGCTGAAGAAAAAGAAGCCCAACTACTCTCAGTTGACTGGACAGTAGGTCGTACGGGTGTTGTGACCCCAACTGCCAATCTAACACCTGTTCAGCTTGCTGGGACCACTGTTAGTCGTGCAACTCTTCACAACGTAGATTATATCGCCGAAAAGGATATCCGCAAAGACGATACGGTTATAGTTTATAAGGCTGGAGACATCATCCCTGCTGTTTTGTGTGTGGTAGAGTCAAAGCGTGTTTCTGAAGAAAAACTAGATATTCCGACTAATTGTCCAAGTTGTGACAGTCAATTGCTTCACTTTGAAGATGAAGTGGCTCTTCGTTGTATCAATCCAAGATGCCCTGCTCAAATCATGGAAGGTTTGATTCACTTTGCCTCTCGAGATGCCATGAATATTATAGGACTTGGTCCATCCATCGTTGAAAAGCTTTTTGCTGCCAATTTAGTAAAGGATGTGGCAGATATTTACCGTTTGAAAGAAGACGAATTCCTCCTTTTAGAGGGCGTCAAGGAAAAGTCAGCCTCTAAACTGTATCAGGCCATTCAAGCATCTAAGGAAAACTCTGCTGAAAAACTCTTGTTTGGTCTGGGAATTCGCCATGTCGGAAGCAAAGCAAGTCAGCTATTACTCCAACATTTCCACTCTATTGAAAATCTAGCCCAAGCAGATCCAGATGAAGTGGCAAGTATCGAAAGCTTGGGTGGTGTGATTGCTCAAAGTCTTCAGACCTATTTTGCTACAGAAGGGTCTAAGATTCTTTTAGATGAGTTGAAAGAAGCTGGAGTCAATCTGGACTACAAAGGACAGACAGTAGTGGCAGATGCGGCCTTGTCAGGTTTGACAGTAGTTCTGACAGGAAAATTGGAACGTCTCAAACGCTCAGAAGCAAAAAGCAAACTCGAAAGTCTTGGTGCCAAAGTCACAGGCAGTGTATCCAAGAAAACAGATCTTGTCGTAGCAGGAGCAGATGCAGGAAGCAAGCTCCAAAAAGCACAAGAACTTGGTATTGAAGTTCGAGATGAAGCTTGGCTAGAAAGTTTGTAAAGAATAGTTGAAAACTAGGTGTTAGATAGTCTCAAACTATCTCTCCTGATGTGTTTTGACATGGTTAAAATCTGTTGTCCATCGTGATGAAATGCCAACTGAATCCATCAGCACCAAATAAAATTAAAATAGAAATTAGAAATTAGGAAAAAACATGTACAATTATCCCGTTCTTCTCCATTTTCATAGAAAAAATGGAGATTATACAGCTTGCTCATTTAGCACAGACCGAGATGAAAACAAAAGCTCTTTAACTTCAGAGACCACTTATTTTGGTCTTCAGTTTTCTTTTACCGTGACCAGTCAGGAGAAGGTGGATAGTTTCACCTTCAAAGCCGAGATAGATGGTGTATTAAAAGAATATCTTGTACGTTTTAACTACTATCCCTTGCTGACAGAAGCATGGATTTTAGAGAGAGACGAGACTGTGTATTATTCAGAAAATCCAGCTATTGCTAGTCCATATTATAAGGATCAGAATCCATTTGCCTTTGATAAAGCCATCCATAGCGCAAGCTTTGATCATCACTGGGGATATCAGGGAGACTTGGGCTGCCAAGGATCTGATTCCCAGACCAGTTTTAAACTCTGGGCTCCAACAGCTACAGCAGTCCAAGTGGTTGTTTATGAAAATACAAGTAACGACGCTCCGATTTGGAAAACCTTTAATTTAGAGCGTGGTAATAGCTATTCATACAGTCATAAGTACAATACCATTGGTGTTTGGAGTGTAGACTTGGATGAAAATCTTGCTGGTAAGGCTTATCAGTATCAGATTGAATTTCCTCACCACCAGACTTTGACGAGAGACCCTTACACGATTGCCACAAGTCCTGACGGAAAACGTTCCGTAATTCTTTCTCATCAAGACAGACAAGTAGAAGGATTCAAAGTCAAACATGGGACAGAAGCTCCATGGCGTTTGGAGAATCCATGTAAAGCAGTTATCTGTGAAATGCATATTCGTGATTTTACAAAATCGCCTACATCTGGTGTTCCTGAAGAACTCCGCGGAACCTTCTTGGGTGCTGCTCAGACTGGAACGGTTAACCAATACGGCCAAGCAACCGCCTTTGACTATATTAAAGAACTTGGTTGCAACTATGTTCAACTTCAACCGATATTTGATCGCCATAAGGAATATGACGAGAACGAAAATGTAACCTATAACTGGGGCTATGACCCTCAAAACTACAATGCTCCAGAAACAAGCTTCTCTAGCAATCCAGATGATCCCGGACAAGTTATTCGAGACCTCAAGACCATGATTCAGGCTTATCATAATGCAGGAATCGGTGTCATTATGGACGTGGTTTATAACCATACCTTCTCAACAGTGGACGCTCCATTCCAGACAACTGTTCCCGATTATTTCTATCGTATGAATCGTGATGGAACTTTTCAAAACGGTACGGGGGTAGGAAATGAAACTGCAAGTGAACACGAGATGTTCCGCAAATATATGATTGATTCCATCCTCTATTGGGTGAAAGAATACAATATTGACGGTTTCCGTTTCGACTTGATGGGCATTCATGATGTCAAAACTATGCAGGCAATTCGTTGGGCACTGGATGAGGTCGATCCGCGTATTCTCACTTATGGAGAAGGCTGGGATATGGGAACAGGTCTTGCTCCTTATGACAAGGCTAAGAAGGATAACGCTCACCAGATGCCAAATATAGGTTTCTTCAACGATAATCAGCGTGATGCGATCAAAGGAGGAGAAGTTTATGGAGCAATCAAGGCAGGATTTGTTAGTGGTGCAGCTACAGAACCGATTGTAGCCAAAGCTATTCTTGGTAGCCGAGAGTTGGGTTCATATCTTAGTCCAAACCAAGTTCTTAACTATGTGGAAGCCCATGATAATTACAACTTGCATGATTTGTTAGTAACCCTTCATCCAGATCACAGTTCAGATAAGATTATGCGTCAAGTCGAGACAGCAACAGCTATGAGCATTCTTATGCAAGGTATGTCCTTTATAGAGCTGGGTCAAGAATTTGGCCGCACCAAACTCCTTGCTACAGGAGAAAATGGCGAGCTGACTGCGGCAGATAGAGAACGGGCCATGAATAGTTACAATGCTCCAGATAGTGTTAACCAGGTCAACTGGGATTTAATCAATGAGAGACAAGAGAGCATTGACTTTATTCGCCAGATTATTCGCCTAAAAACACAAACGCGTGCTTTCTCTTATCCTACATACGAAGAAGTTTATCGTCATGTCTTTGTCCATACAGCTGCTGAAAATAGTGGGTGGATTGTTTACGAAATTCACGGTGGAGCAGAGCACTTATTGGTGGTATTCAATGCTAAAGGAACTTCCTTCTATTTTGAAAATGCAGGTAAGCTTGAAATGTTCCTTACCAACAGTCGTTCAAAACAAGAAAATGTTATTGATGACATTAGTGTCGCAGTTTTAAAAGTGCTCTCATAAATTAATGTAGTAAAAAGGGTTAGATTATCTAATCCTTTTTGTCATTTATGAGGTTTTTAATGAAGAGTAGAATTAAGTTTCAAATAATTTGAAGGATCAAGATTGTGAAAAAAATCTCAATTTTTTCACAAAAAGGGTTGTAATTTTCTGAAAATTTGATAAAATAAGTCTTAATCATTTTCAGGAGGAAGAGAATTTGACAAATTATCAGAATTTAGTAAATGGAAATTGGAAATCATCTGAAAAGGAAATTACAATCTATTCACCCATTAATCAGGAAAAGATGGGGACAGTACCAGCTATGAGTCAAGCTGAAGTAGATGAGGCTATGAAAGCTGCGCGTGCAGCTCTCCCAGCATGGCGCGATTTAGCACCAGTTGAGCGTGCAGCCTATTTGCATAAGACAGCAGACATTTTGGAACGTGATAAAGAAAAAATTGGTACAATTCTTGCCAAAGAGGTTGCTAAAGGGATAAAAGCAGCCATTGGAGAAGTAGTACGTACAGCAGATTTGATTCGTTTTGCTGCAGAAGAAGGTCTCCGTATCACTGGACAAGCAATGGAAGGTGGCGGTTTTGAAGCAGCAAGTAAAAACAAGCTAGCCGTTGTTCGTCGTGAGCCAGTTGGAGTTGTGTTAGCTATCGCGCCATTTAACTATCCAGTTAACCTTTCTGGATCTAAGATTGCTCCGGCTTTGATTGCAGGGAATGTCGTCATGTTTAAACCGCCAACACAAGGATCTATCTCAGGTCTGTTATTAGCCAAGGCTTTTGATGAGGCAGGTATTCCAGCAGGAGTATTTAATACGATAACTGGACGAGGTTCTGAAATCGGAGACTACATCATTGAACACAAGGAAGTGAACTTCATTAACTTTACAGGTTCAACACCGATTGGTGAGCGAATCGGTCGTTTAGCTGGAATGCGTCCTATCATGCTTGAACTTGGTGGGAAAGATGCAGCTATTGTTCTCGAAGATGCAGACTTGGAACACGCAGCTAAACAAATCGTAGGTGGTGCCTTTAGCTATTCAGGACAACGTTGTACTGCTATCAAACGTGTTTTGGTCGTGGAAAGCGTCGCTGACAAATTGGCTGAATTGCTCCAAGCTGAAGTTGCTAAGCTAACAGTCGGTGACCCATTTGACAATGCAGATATCACACCTGTTATTGATAATGCTTCAGCTGATTTCATCTGGGGATTGATCGAAGACGCTCAGGGAAAGGGTGCCAAAGCGCTCAGTCCAATCAAACGTGAGGGCAATCTCATTTGGCCAGCGCTTTTTGACCAAGTTACAAAAGATATGAAAGTGGCATGGGAAGAACCGTTTGGACCTGTTCTCCCAATTATCCGTGTCGCTGATGCGGATGAAGCAGTAGCAATTGCCAATGAATCTGAGTTTGGTCTTCAATCCTCTGTCTTTACAAACGACTTTAAGAAGGCGTTTGAAATCGCTGAAAAACTTGAAGTCGGTACTGTTCATATTAATAACAAAACACAACGTGGACCAGATAATTTCCCATTCCTTGGTGTAAAGGGTTCTGGTGCAGGAGTGCAAGGGATTAAATACAGCATTGAAGCAATGACAAATGTCAAATCCATTGTTTTTGATGTGAAATAATTTATAAAATCAGGAAATAACATTCTTGATTTTTATTTTTACTAAAAAATCCAGTTAAAAATTGAAAAATAACGAATGTTTTGATATTATACTAAGAAAATATATGCAAATCGTTTATTTTTTTCAACAATTAAATGAAAAATCATATAATGTTAAGATATATTTTCTAAAATTTTCAAGATATTTTTTAAGAAATTCCGTAAACTGCTTGAAAGTTCTTTTAAAAGATAGTATAATAGAATTATAGAAAACGCTTACAAAAAGAAAGGGGATTGGATGAATAATCAAGAAGCATTGAGAACCTTCACTACTGGAGAAAATTTTCATCTCCAGCACTATCTAGGAGCACATAAAGAGGAAAAAGACGGAGAAATTGGTTTTACTTTCCGTGTTTGGGCACCTAACGCTCAGGCTGTGCACTTAGTTGGTGATTTTACAAACTGGACAGAGCATCAAATTCCCATGGTTCGTAATGAAGCAGGTGTTTGGGAAGTCTTCACAAGTCTGGCTCATGAAGGACAGATTTATAAGTATCATATCACGCGTGCAAATGGACACCAGATTATGAAAATTGATCCGTTGGCGGTTCGTTTCGAAGCCCGCCCAGAGACTGGAGCCATCCTGACTGATATTCCAGAGAAAAAATGGAAAGATGGTCTTTGGCTAGCTAGGAGAAAACGCTGGGGCTTTTTTGAGAGACCAGTCAATATTTATGAAGCCCACGCTGGATCTTGGAAGAGAAATCCAGATGGTAGTCCATACAGCTTTGCACAACTCAAGGAAGAACTCATTCCATACCTTGTTGAGATGAATTACACTCACATCGAGTTTATGCCTTTAATGGCTCACCCGCTTGGATTGAGTTGGGGCTACCAGCTTATGGGTTACTTTGCTATGGAGCACTCTTATGGGCGACCAGAGGAATTCCAAGATTTTGTTGAGGAATGTCATTTAAACAATATCGGTGTAATTGTGGATTGGGTTCCAGGTCATTTTACCATCAACGATGACGCCCTTGCTTATTACGATGGAACACCAACTTTTGAATACCAAGACCACAACAAGGCCCATAACTACGGTTGGGGAGCTCTTAACTTTGACCTTGGGAAGAATGAAGTCCAGTCCTTCTTGATTTCTAGCATTAAATTCTGGATTGAATTTTATCATTTAGATGGTATTCGAGTGGATGCAGTCAGCAATATGCTCTACCTAGACTATGATAATGCTCCTTGGACTCCAAACAAAGACGGTGGCAATCTCAACTACGAAGGCTACTATTTCCTTCAACGTTTGAACACTGTTATCAAGTTAGCGCATCCAGATGTGATGATGATTGCAGAAGAAAGTTCATCAGCAACAAAGATTACTGGTATGAAAGAAATGGGCGGTCTTGGCTTTGACTACAAGTGGAATATGGGTTGGATGAACGATATTCTCCGTTTCTACGAGGAAGACCCGATTTATCGTAAGTATGATTTCAACTTGGTAACCTTCAGCTTCATGTATGTTTTCAATGAAAACTATCTCTTACCTTTCTCACATGATGAAGTCGTGCATGGTAAGAAAAGCATGATGCACAAGATGTGGGGAGATCGATACAATCAATTTGCAGGACTACGCAATCTCTACACTTATCAGATTTGTCATCCAGGTAAGAAACTCTTGTTCATGGGAAGCGAATATGGTCAGTTCTTAGAGTGGAAGTCTGAGGAACAGCTAGAATGGTCTAACTTGGAAGATCCAATGAATGCTAAGATGAAGTACTTCACTTCTCAACTCAATCAATTCTATAAAGAGCATCGTTGCCTTTGGGAAATTGACACCAGCTACGACGGCATCGAAATTATCGATGCGGATAATAGAGATCAGAGTGTCCTTTCCTTTATTCGTAAGAGTAAAAAGGGTGAAATGCTAGTCTGTATCTTTAATATGGCGCCTGTTGAACGAAAAGACTTTACAATCGGACTTCCTGTCGCAGGAGTTTATGAAGAAGTTTGGAATACAGAATTGGAACAATGGGGTGGTGTCTGGAAAGAATACAACCAAACGGTTCAAACCCAAGAAGGATTATGGAAGGATTATGAGCAGACCTTGACCTTCACCTTGCCAGCTATGGGAGCAAGCATCTGGAAGATTAAACGTCGCTTGAAACCAACTAAAACTGTCACAAATAAAACCCAAAAAGGAGTAGAAAATGAAGAATGAAATGCTAGCTTTGATCCTTGCCGGTGGGCAAGGAACACGTCTCGGAAAACTCACTCAAAGCATTGCCAAACCAGCAGTGCAATTCGGTGGGCGCTACCGTATCATTGACTTTGCTCTTTCCAACTGTGCTAACTCTGGGATTCACAATGTCGGTGTGATTACACAATACCAGCCTCTTGCCTTGAACAACCACATCGGAAATGGTTCGAGCTGGGGACTAGATGGTATTAACACAGGCGTTTCTATCCTTCAACCCTACTCTGCAAGTGAAGGAAACCGTTGGTTTGAAGGAACTAGCCACGCTATCTACCAAAACATTGACTACATCGACAGTATTAACCCAGAATATGTTTTGATCCTTTCTGGTGACCATATCTACAAGATGGACTATGACGATATGCTTCAGTCTCATAAGGATAACAATGCCAGTTTGACAGTAGCTGTTCTAGATGTACCTCTCAAAGAAGCTAGTCGCTTTGGTATCATGAATACAGATGCCAATAATCGTATCGTTGAATTTGAAGAAAAACCAGCCGAACCTAAGTCTACCAAAGCTTCTATGGGGATTTATATCTTTGACTGGAAACGTCTCCGTAATATGCTAGTTGCTGCTGAAAAGAGCAAGGTAGATATGTCAGACTTTGGTAAAAACGTTATTCCAAATTACCTTGAGTCTGGAGAAAGCGTCTATGCTTATGAATTCAAAGGCTACTGGAAAGACGTTGGTACTATCGAGTCTCTATGGGAAGCAAATATGGAATACATTGATCCAAACAACGCTTTGGATAGTCGTGATCGTCATTGGAAAATCTACTCACGCAACTTGATTTCACCACCAAACTTTATTGGAAAACACGCTCATGTAGAAGATTCTTTAGTTGTGGATGGCTGTCTCGTGGATGGAACTGTTAAGCATTCCATTCTCTCAACAGAAGCGCAAGTACGTGAGGGTGCTGAAGTAGTAGACTCTGTAATCATGAGTGGTGCCATTATCGGAAAAGGTGCGAAAATTAAACGTGCCATTATTGGTGAAGGTGCTGTTATTTCTGAAGGTGTCGAAATTGATGGAACAGACGAAGTACAAGTAGTAGGATACAATGAAGTAGTGGGGGTAGCAACAGATGAAGATTGATAAATATTCAGCCATTTTAGGAAACACCGTTGGTTTTCACGATATGTCAACTTTGACGGATCATCGTCCAGTAGCCAGCTTGCCATTTGGAGCAAAATATCGTTTGATCGACTTCCCTCTTTCTAGCCTTGCAAATGCTGGTGTTCGTAGTGTCTTTGGGATTTTCCAACAAGATAATATCAGTTCAGTCTTTGATCACATTCGTTCAGGACGTGAGTGGGGCTTATCTACCCTTCTCAGTCACTACTATCTAGGTATTTATAATACGCGTGTTGAAAGTAGCACAGTTGGGAAAGAATATTACCAACAGCTTCTCACTTATTTGAAACGTTCAGGGTCAAATCAGACAGTTGCACTTAACTGTGATATCGTGGTGAATATTGACCTCAATCAAGTATTCCATTTACATACTACTGCCGGTCGTCCGATTACAGTTGTTTATAAGAAATTACCTAAAAAGGATATTTCAGATGTTAATGCGATCTTGGAAGTCGATGAAACAGACCGTGTTCTTTCTCATAAACTTTTTGATGCCAAATCAACAGATGAACTTTTCAACATGTCTACAGATATATTCGTCGTTGATACTCCGTGGTTGATTAAGCGTTTGGAAGAAGAAGTTCAAAAAGAATATCCAGAAAAATTACGCTATGTACTCCGCGATTTAGCTGTAAAAGAAGGTGCTTTTGCTTACGAATACACGGGCTATCTAGCCAATATTCACTCCGTTCAATCCTATTATCAAGCCAATATTGATATGTTGGAGTCTCAAAAATTCTACTCTCTCTTCTCACCTAACCAAAAAATTTATACCAAGGTTAAGAATGAAGAACCAACTTACTACTCAAACACTTCTAAGGTAAGTACTTCGCAGTTCGCCTCTGGTAGTATCATAGAGGGTGAAGTAGTTCAGTCAGTCCTATCACGTAATATTCACGTTCATAAGGATAGTATAGTTAAAGATAGCCTTCTCTTCCCACGTGTTGTGATTGGCCAAGGTGCCCAAGTTGAGTATGCAATCTTGGACAAAGGGGTTGAAGTTGCTGACGGTGTCGTTATTCGCGGTACTGCAGAACACCCAGTTGTAGTCAAAAAAGGCGAAAAAGTTACAGAGGATATTCATTCATGAAAATTTTATTCGTAGCAGCAGAGGGTGCGCCCTTTTCAAAAACAGGTGGTTTGGGAGACGTCATTGGCGCTCTTCCCAAATCACTGGTAAAGGCAGGGCACGAAGTTGCGGTTGTCTTACCTTACTATGACATGGTAGAGGCTAAATTCGGCGACCAGATTGAGGATGTTCTTCACTTTGAAGTGAGTGTAGGATGGCGTAGACAGTACTGTGGTATTAAGAAGACCGTCTTGAATGGTGTTACCTTCTACTTCGTAGACAATCAAACGTATTTCTTCCGAGGTCATGTTTACGGAGATTTCGATGATGGTGAACGTTTTGCCTTCTTCCAACTGGCTGCTCTTGAAGCCATGGAGCGAATTGATTTCATTCCAGATATTCTCCATGCCCATGATTATCACACCGCTATGATTCCTTTTCTCTTGAAGGAAAAATACAGATGGATTCAGGCATATCAAGGAATCAGAACCGTTTTAACTATTCATAATTTGGAATTCCAAGGTCAATTTTCTGAAGGAATGTTGTGGGATTTGTTCGGTGTAGGATTTGAACGCTATGCTGATGGCACCCTTCGTTGGAATGACTGTCTTAACTGGATGAAAGCAGGTATTCTCTACGCGGATCGTGTCTCAACCGTATCTCCTAGCTATGCACATGAGATTATGACTAGTCAGTTCGGTTGTGGCTTGGATCAGATTCTTCGTATGGAGTCGGGTAAGGTTTCGGGTATTGTTAATGGAATCGATACTGATCTCTATAATCCAGAGACAGATGCTCTTTTAGACTATCATTTTGATAAGGATGACTTGTCAGGAAAAGCACAAAACAAAGCAAAATTGCAAGAGAGAGTAGGTCTACCAGTACGAGCAGATGTTCCTCTGGTTGGGATTGTCTCTCGATTGACACGCCAAAAAGGCTTTGATGTCGTTGTAGAAAGCTTGCATCGTTTCTTACAGGAGGACGTTCAAATAGTCCTTTTAGGAACAGGTGACTCGGCTTTTGAACATTCCTTCTCATGGTTTGCGCAAGTCTATCCTGACAAGCTATCAGCAAATATCACTTTCAACGTCAAACTTGCTCAAGAAATCTACGCAGCTTGTGATCTCTTCCTCATGCCAAGTCGTTTTGAACCATGTGGCTTATCTCAAATGATGGCAATGCGCTACGGAACTCTACCATTGGTTCATGAGGTTGGCGGACTAAGAGATACAGTTCAATCCTTCAATCCAATCGAAGGAACTGGTACTGGATTTAGCTTTGACAATTTAACACCATACTGGCTTAACTGGAGTTTCCAAACAGCCTTGGATGTTTATAAGAACCAGCCAGATGTTTGGAGAAATCTACAAAAACAAGCTATGGAATGCGATTTCTCATGGGACACAGCTTGTAAGTCTTATCTTGACTTGTACCATAGTTTAGTCAACTAATAGATGAAATCGTATGATTCTTTCATACGATTTTTGGGCTGTTTAGAAAAGAGGAGAAGTGATGACTAAAGTAATGGGGCTCTGTGTTATGGATGTTGATGGCACCCTGATAGCAGAAGAAGTGATTGATCTTTTAGGAAGAGAAGCAGGTTGCGAAGAAGAAATATCGCAGATTACAAGCCAGGCAATGCGAGGTGAACTGGACTTTGAAACAAGTTTACGAGCGAGGGTAGCTTTGTTAAAAGGCCTTCCGGTTTCGGTCTTTGATACTGTCTTCAAATACATTCATCTGTCCAAGAATGCTCAAGAATTTATCTCCATACTTCAAAAGAATGGCATTCTAGTCGGTCTAGTGTCTGGTGGATTTACACCAATAGTTGAGAGATTAGCAAAATCCCTTGGTATCTCCTATTTCTCTGCCAACCAGTTAGAAGTTAAAGACGTTTTTTTAACAGGTCGACTAGTTGGTGAAATTGTGACAGGTCAAGTAAAACAAGCTACTCTTGAGAAATGGAGAAAAGACCTAAAACTTCCCAAAGAAAGAACGATTGCTATCGGTGATGGTGCCAATGACCTCTTGATGTTAAAGACAGCAGAAATCGGTATAGCCTTTTGTGCCAAAGAGGTCGTAAAAGCAGAGGTAGCTTGTCATGTAGATACGAGGGATTTTTTGGAAGTTCTTCCTTTGATTGATTTCTTAGAATGAGAGGGAACTATGAAAATTGTAATTGCACCCGATTCTTTTAAAGAAAGTTTGGCTGCAGAAGAGGTCGCTCAAGCTATAAAAAGAGGTTTCGATCAGTCAATAGCGGATGTAGAATGTCAGTTATGCCCTGTTGGTGATGGTGGGGAAGGAACTGTAGATGCTATTCGACATTCTCTTGACCTCGAAGAAAAATGGCAAGAGGTGACGGGACCTTTTGGCCTAAATGAAGCAATGCGCTACTTTCAGAAAGGAAAAACAGCGCTCTTTGAAGTTGCTGACTTGGTTGGTCTTGGAAAGATTCAGAAGGAGAAACGAAATCCCCTTCACATCCAAACCAGAGGTATCGGAGAGTTGATTCGCCATCTCATTGATCAAGGAATGAAGGAAATTTATATCGGAGTTGGCGGTACGGCTAGTAATGACGGTGGGATAGGCATTGCTGTTGGTTTAGATTATCGTTTTTATGATAAGAATGGAAAAGAATTGCCAGCTTGCGGTCAGACTTTACTTGAGTTCGAGTCAGTTTCTAAAGATGACCTATATAGGATTCCTGAAGATGTGCGAATTTGCATTTTAGCAGATGTTGAGAGCCCTTTATGTGGTCATCGAGGGGCAACCTATACATTTGGCAGACAAAAAGGTCTGGATCCTGCTCTGTTTGAGACAGTAGATCTGGCTATACAGCGGTTCTATGAAAAACTTTCGCCATCAACCCTCTCTCTCAATGGAGCAGGAGCTGGGGGTGGGATTGCGGCTGGGCTATGTGCCTTTGCTGAGGCCTGTATCGTATCTGGGATTGATACTTGCTTGGATTTGATAGACTTTGACAAGAAAGTTGCAGGGGCCGACTTGGTTATCGTTGGAGAAGGTAGACTGGACAGTCAAAGCTTTGTTGGAAAAGCTCCTATCGGTGTAGCAAAAAGAACCCCTAACGGAGTTCCTGTTATCGCTATTTGCGGTAGTCTTGCTGACGATTTGCCTCCCCTACCATTCGAAAATATACAGGCAGCCTTTTCTATTTTAGAGAAAAGTGAACCACTAGAAGATAGTCTGAAAAAAGCAAGCCTCTATTTGGAGCACACAGCTGCTAATATTGGTCGTTTATTAAAGTTGAGGAAGGATTAACCCAACCATTTTTTCCAGATGGATTTTTTCGGAGTTTCTGTCTTTTTCTCCTCCCAGAGATTCGAGAATGCAAGTCTAAGGTTCTTTTCATCTACTTGAACAGGTTCATTCGTGTGAATAACTAGACCAAAAGGAGAGGTGATATGATCGTCTGAAACAATAGTCGCCTGGCAGTTGCTTTCCTTTGCTTGTTTTAAGTAAAAGACCTGTTTGTCAAACTCGATATTTGGAGAGATCTTCACAAAAAGTGCCTCTACCTTTTCTTGAAAACTTTCTAAAATAGAGAAAAATCCATGTTCTAATTCAGGACTATTGGCAGTACTGATATCCGCGTAGCCAAGAACTCTTTCCTCGAAAGTGCCGAGAAAACGACGTTGTTCATCCGGGTTTAGTTTTGGCCCACCATGAGCTTTTTCTAGTAGTTGTTTTGATAAATCTGTCATAAAAACAGTATATCACAAAAAACACAAGAAAACAGACAAAAGAAAGCGATTACTTTATAAAGTTAAGGAAAATTTGCACAAAGATAACGTTTTTTCTTGAAAAACGCTTATTTTTAAGGTATCATAGAGGTGTAAAAAATTTAACTCAAAGGAGAGTAAAAAATGTCAATTATTACTGATGTTTACGCTCGCGAAGTCCTAGACTCACGCGGTAACCCAACACTTGAAGTAGAAGTTTATACTGAATCAGGTGCTTTCGGACGTGGTATGGTTCCTTCAGGAGCTTCTACTGGTGAACACGAAGCAGTTGAACTTCGTGATGGTGACAAATCTCGTTACGGTGGTCTTGGTACACAAAAAGCTGTTGACAACGTAAACAACATCATCGCTGAAGCTATCATCGGCTACGATGTACGTGACCAACAAGCTATCGACCGTGCTATGATCGCACTTGACGGTACTCCTAACAAAGGTAAATTGGGAGCAAACGCAATTCTTGGTGTGTCTATCGCTGTAGCTCGTGCTGCTGCTGACTACCTTGAAATCCCACTTTACAGCTACCTTGGTGGATTCAACACTAAAGTTCTTCCAACTCCAATGATGAACATCATCAACGGTGGTTCTCACTCTGACGCTCCAATCGCTTTCCAAGAATTCATGATCGTACCTGCTGGTGCACCTACATTCAAAGAAGCTCTTCGTTGGGGTGCTGAAATCTTCCACGCTCTTAAGAAAATCCTTAAATCTCGTGGTTTGGAAACTGCCGTTGGTGACGAAGGTGGATTCGCTCCTCGCTTTGAAGGAACTGAAGACGGTGTAGAAACTATCATCGCTGCTATCGAAGCTGCTGGTTATGTTCCAGGTAAAGACGTATTTATCGGATTTGACTGTGCATCATCAGAATTCTACGATAAAGAACGTAAAGTATACGACTACACTAAATTCGAAGGTGAAGGAGCTGCTGTACGTACTGCTGCAGAACAAATCGACTACCTTGAAGAATTGGTAAACAAATACCCAATCATCACTATCGAAGATGGTATGGACGAAAACGACTGGGACGGTTGGAAAGCTCTTACTGAACGTCTTGGTGGTAAAGTTCAATTGGTTGGTGACGACTTCTTCGTAACAAACACTTCTTACCTTGAAAAAGGTATTGCAGAAGGTGCTGCTAACTCAATCCTTATCAAAGTTAACCAAATCGGTACTCTTACTGAAACATTTGACGCTATCGAAATGGCGAAAGAAGCTGGTTACACTGCTGTTGTATCACACCGTTCAGGTGAAACTGAAGATTCAACAATTGCTGACATCGCAGTTGCAACAAACGCAGGACAAATCAAGACTGGTTCACTTTCACGTACAGACCGTATCGCTAAATACAACCAATTGCTTCGTATCGAAGACCAACTTGGTGAAGTAGCTGAATACCGTGGATTGAAATCATTCTACAACTTGAAAAAATAAAATAGTCCAGTGAACTATTTTATCCCGAACCTTGAAATTCAACAGTTCGGCCGTTGATTTAACAACGTTATAAGCCCCTCGGATTTTATCCGAAGGGCTTTTTGTATGCAAAGGTAAAAAATGGGAAATAGTTTATGGTATAATAGACAAAAACACTTGTATTAGGAAGAAATTATGTCTAAAGAGATTGATATTGAGTACTACCACCAACTAGCCTTGCAAAAGCAGAAGGAGCATCGCAAAGTGTTAGCTAATTTAAAGAAAAAACCTCCTAAAAACTTAGATAAGATAGCTCAACAGATTCACGAAGAAGTCTTTGAGGAGATTGATTGTACGGCATGTGCCAACTGTTGCAAGACATTGGGACCCGACTTCAAAGAAGCAGATATTACTCGTATTGCCAAGTATTTCAAGATGAAATTACCAGCCTTTGAAGCAGAGTTTCTGCAGGTAGATGAAGATGGGGATAAGGTTTTCAAATCCATGCCTTGCCCCTTTCTAGGAGGAGACAATCTCTGCTCAATCTACGACGTTCGTCCCAAGGCCTGTCGTGAATTTCCCCATACAGACCGGAAAAAGATCCATCAAATCAATCATTTGACGATTAAGAATACCTTGACCTGCCCAGCAGCCTATCTCTTTGTTGAGAAATTAAAAGATAAGTTATAGATTTTACACCTTTAAATCTTGTACAAAGATTCTAGGGTGAAAATATCAGATATCTGGTAGACTATAGTTAGAATTGAACACGGCCTAGAAGATGTGTGAAAAAGATAAAATTTCGTTGGAGCAGGCGCCCTCCGTCAATTGTCCTATTTTGACTTTGCTTTTAAAGGCTTTAGTATCTTTTGTGAGGTGAAAAAGAATATGATGCATCAATTCAATCAAACCATGGATTATTTGGAGCAGCAACTGACTGGAGAAGTGGATATGAAAAGATTTCAGCAGCTATCGGGCTATTCGTATCCTCTCTTTAGCAGACTCTTTTCCATCCTAGCTGATATGACCTTGGCAGAATACTTACGCAATCGCAGGCTGTCAGAAGCAGTGACAGACTTACGGGAAAGCTCTGAGAAAGTCATTGACATAGCTCTGAAATACGGTTATGACTCTGCGGATGCTTTCAGCGCAGCCTTCAAGAAATTCCATGGGACAACTCCCTCAGAAGTTCGAAATGGAAAACCTTATCGGGTCTTTCCTAAACTTCAATTATCCTTAAAGATTACAGGAGGAAAGAACATGGATATCAAAATTCAAAAGAAACCTGCTTTTACCGTGGCAGGTGTCCTATTGGAAGCTATTGACAATAGCCAGTGCCCGTCTGCATGGGAGCAGCTCTATGCAAATCACAGCTTTGAAATCCTAGAAAGTCTGGGCAGTGGCCAATCCTTTGGTGTCTGCTCGGATGTTAAAGAAGGCGAGATTATTAACTATATGGCTGCCTATGATGTGACGGATAAAGTCAAAGCAGAAGAACTAGGACTCTCGATCAAAGAAATCTCCGAAGCTGAATATGCTATCGTACCAGTCAAGGGGGCTATACCGACCAGCATCCACCATGCTTGGAAATATGTCTTAGAAGTCTTTTTCCCAGAAACTGGTTATCACCACTCAGGAGCCCCAGACTTTGAAGTTTATTCCGAAGGTGACATGTCGTCGCCAGACTACCAAATGGAACTCTGGATACCAGTGATCAAGGGCTAGATCAATTTCTGATTTTTTATAAAGATGCAAATCCGACTCTGTAGAAAGAACCTCTACAGAGTTTTTTCTTGTGGAAATTCATGTCCGTAAATCAAACATACCATATTTTTTGTTTGGATTTTATGGGGTATGAGTAAAGTTATCTCGGTATAATAGACTCATAGAAGATAAGGAGGCATGAATATGCAGATGTATTTTGGAGATGTGTCACTTTGCTATAGCTATTCATTGGCAATGGCACTCGACGCCTATGGTTATGACTTTAAAGCAGAGTTTTTAGAGGCAATTATGGTGATGGGAAATGGCGCTAGTATCGTGAAGGAAGATGAGCAGCACCCTCTTGTATTCTTTGATAATGGAATGCCAGATCTTTCCATCTCCCATTCCTTAAAAATACTAGGGTTTGACTATGAGGACTTCTATCTAAAGGATGGAGCAGAAGTTGATTTGGAAGAGATAAAAAGAAAGTTGGAAACCTTTCTGTCTAATGGACCTGTCGTACTGGGACCTCTTGATATGGGGCATCTGACCTACAATCCCAATCACACAATTCTTTATGGTGTGGATCACTTCGTAACCGTGTATGGCATTGATGATCAGTATCTCTATTTGCATGATCCAGCTGGTTTTGCCTGTATGAAGGTTGCTTTTAACGACATTTTAGAAGCTTGGCAGGCGGAGACTATTGACTATAAGCGTGGATCTTACTCCATGTGGGGAAATTTTAAGAAGGTCAAGAGTCCCAGTCAGACTGAAATCTACCAGGAAACAGCGAAGATTATGAGGGGCAGATATCTGGCTGGACAAAGTAATGTCTTGGCATTCTATGCGAAATCAGTTGCTGAAAACGGCTTAAATACGGAGCAAAAGCAATTGCATCAGTATTTCAGCTTTAAACTTGCTGCTGTTCGAAATCTCTATCTCAGTAAATTCTTAAAAGACCATGATCCCGAAGGGGCAAGATTAAAAGAGGAATTAGCTACTTTATTTGGCCAAGCCCATCTTTCATGTTTAAAAGAAGATTACCAAGAACTAGCCGACTTGCTCTATCAGATAGCTGAAGTGGATGGTCGCTTTAGAGATTTATATGTAAAGTAGCAGGACTAGGGATGCTCTTAAACTTTAGAAATTAGTCAGTAAAAGCAGTTTTTCGTAAAGAACTGCTTTTTGATTATGGTATAATGAAGTGAGGAAATAGCATATCCAACTAAAAAATGAAGGGAGAACTCCTATGCCTAGACCAAGAACGAAAGAAGAATTAGTGTTAGCCTCTAAGGAAAACTATGAAAAGCTCAATCACTTTATATCTAAATTAAGTGAAGAGGAACTACAGACTCCTTTTGATTTTTCAAAAGACCAAAAGAAAAAAGAAGCTCACTGGAAAAGAGATAAAAATCTAAGAGATGTTCTGATCCATCTCTATGAATGGCATCAGTTACTTTTGACCTGGGTACATTCCAATCAAAAGGGTCATGAAAGACCTTTTCTCCCTGAACCTTATAATTGGAAAACTTATGGGGAAATGAATGTCGCTTTTTGGAAGAAGCACCAGAGAACGTCCTTAGAAGAAGCGACCAAACTCCTCAATCAATCGCATAAAGAGGTTTTAGAGTTGATGGAAGGCTTCAGCAATGACGAATTGTTCACAAAAGGTGTCTATAAGTGGACAGGAGGGACAAGTTTAGGCTCCTACTTTGTCAGTGCCACTTCCAGTCACTATGATTGGGCTATTAAAAAACTCAAAGCTCATCAGCGAAATTGTAAGAATAGCTAGTTGAAGTGCTATTGAAATTCACCAAAGGTTCTTCTAAGCTTCGAATAGCTTCATTCTCGTGATTTTTGAACAATTCTAGCTTTAGAATCCTTCAAAAATTAAAATTTAAGGCCGTCATAGACTTAGAATAGACCTAAAACATTTATTTTAATGTAATTCTAAGTTTAGAATTACAATGATATTAAAGTAATAGAGCTGTTCGATGCTTAGAATGTCTTGATTCTGAGAAATCTTGACTAGAAAATGCCTCGAATGGCTTTTTTCTGATATAGGTTGATAGATAGATGGGTGAGATGATGAACATACAAAAAGAGAAAGTTAGAAAAGAGTTGCTGTCCCTCTGTTTGGGAGAGTTCACAGCCGTCCTATCCTTTTGGTTTTGTTTTTTCCTTTTGAAAAATCGGCTTGCTGATTGGAATAGTCTAGTAACCATTCTCTATCCTTTGTCTTTACTGACATTTATTTTGCTTCAAGGTTCAATCTATTGGGCAATTTTGATTAGAAGACTGACGAAACCTCAGTTCGGAAGTGGAAATGTGCCGAAAATATATGGTGGGCTCAGAATACTAGACCTCGTTTTACTTATTTCAGGCTTTCCTTTTATTGTCTGGAATACCCAGAGTTTCCAAGTGGCTATCTTCGCCACGCTGATACAACTTTTTGCCTTTATCGAATGGGTTAATTATTTTCTCCTACGCTTATCTTATAGTTTGAACCCACTTGTTTTATGGAAACGAATTACCAAGGGAAAACTTGAAAAGAGCAGAATAGCCAAGGAGTTGAGGTAGGGGCGTCTATCATTGTTTTGATTTCAAATATAGCAGAAAAGTTTTATGTAAGTATTTAGAGGAGAAAAAGGTAGATGAAAAAATTTTTAAAAATCCTATTCATAACTGTATTGGTTTTTCTAACTTTGTTTGGTCTATATCGTGTCTACCAAAAGAATTATTATAAAGGAGTGTATGAATCTTTAAGTAATGCCTTTCTAGAGATGAACTATGCAGAGATAAATAGTGGTGTTTTACCTGGACTCGCTGATTTTAGTAAAGCTGTTGACGGAAGTCAGTCGTTTAGAGAACCAGACTGGATAATTCCCATAGGGCTTGATGCAGGCTTGTCTGAAAATGAAAGTTTAAAAGTGATTGTAGGTTTTGAAGAAACTTTTATTATTGAATACCAGCAACTATTATCTGATGGGAGATATCTTTATATAAAATATGACTACAATGATAAGAAACTCAACCAATCAGTCGAAATCTCAGATTCTAAATGGTCGGTAGCGTATGACTTAGCTAGTTACAATATACTCCATAAGGATGAGGGAAAACTAGATTTGGAGGCATATAAAGAATTATCACGTCAGTCGAAAACAGGGGATTCGATACCTAATTTTTACCTAACAAATCCCAACGAAGTACTAGAGTATTTAAAGCCTTATGGGATTGATGAAGCTTGGATTAAAGAAAAATCCCACTTCATGCTCTATGATGTCGTTCTAGAACGCTGGTTTAAAAATGGTAGTCAACGCTACTCAGTTGACAATCTTGGGGATGTAGAGATTGTGCCACTAAGTTTTTCTGAATAAGACGATACCCAAGCAATGGAAATGTTAAAAGAGAAGAATAATGTTGCTTATCAGTTTATCCAAGATTTAAGCAAGGAAAAAGGTAGATGAAAAAATTTTTAAAAATTCTAGTCATAACGATATTAGTTTTTCTAACTTTGTTTGGTCTATATCGTGTTTATCAAAAATATTATTATAAAGGAGTGTATGAATCTTTAACTAATGTCTTTTTAGAAATGAACTATGCAGAAACTCATAGTGGTATCTTACCTAGCCTCGCTGATTTTAGTAAAGCCGTTGACGGAGGCCAATCATATCGCGATAAGGACATTACAGTTGGTATGAGTCTTGAATCAGGCTTATCTGAAAGTGAAATCATATTAGTGTATGTAGGTATTGAAGAAACATTTCTAATTGAGTATAGGCGGGCGTTACCTGACGGTAGATATCTTTTTATTGACTATGATTATAGAGATAAAATACTCAAACAAACTATTGAGGTCTCAGAATCTGATCAATCATTAGCATACGGATTGACCGGTTATCGTATAGAAATAAAGACTAGAGGAGAACTTGATTTAGCATCATATTTGAAAATTTCCTATGGTTTTAGTTCGACTAAAGGTTTACCAAATTTTCAGATAACAAATCTCAACGAAGCACTAGAGTATTTGAAACCTCATGGGATTGATGAAGCTTGGATTAAAGAAAAATCTCACTTCATGCTCTATGATGTCGTTCTAGAACGCTGGTTTAAAAATGGTAGTCAACGTTACTCGGTTGATAATCTTGGGGATGTAGAGATTGTGCCACTAAGTTTTTCTGAATAGGATGGAGCCGACTCAAACTTATTTTTCCTATACTTTTAAGAAAATATCAAAATCAAGGATATCTAGGATAATAATAAGTCATTCAAAGTGAAAAAAATTCAATAAAACATATTGTTTATGGAGGTAAAAAATGACTTACACACAAGAAGATTTTCAGGAATGGATTTTTCAGATTGGATTTAAGATGGACTATTTTACTAGGGAGTTTGCTGAGGAACAAGGCCTTCATTTAGACTATAGCATGCAGTCTTTGGATGATTTGGAGGCTTGGATCTTGGCTCACTACGATGACCACCATGCTTTGATAGCAGACCGAAAGATGTTGGATTATTTGACCGTTTATATCGGTGAAACCTTCCGTAAGCACCTAGGAGGTAAATGGTTTATTGACCTTAAAAATAAAAAGAACGCCTATTATTCTATGCCTGTATTGACTGATCCATCCTATAGAGGAGTGGTATACAAAGCACCATTGACTTATGCAACGGCTTGCATTAGTAGAAAAGATGGTCAGTATATTAGCAGGATATTGAAAAATAACCTCGAAAATCAAGTGAAATAGTCTTTAATTTCTTTGCAAAGAGTAGAAAATTTGCTCAGAAGATACAGTTTTTCATGATAGCTGGAAACTTATGAAATAGTCTCATGCAAAAGGTATGAAATGGTTTACTTTTTTTCAGAAATAAAGTATACTATATAAAGTAAACTGTGATAAAATGGAGGTATTGTCTATGGTTGACAAGAGAGTCATCGAAGAGATCAAAAACAATACCAATATTGTCGAAATCATAGGAGAAGTGATTTCTTTACAAAAGGCTGGACGGAACTATTTGGGGCTCTGTCCTTTTCATGGTGAAAAGACCCCCTCTTTCAACGTTGTGGAAGACAAGCAGTTTTATCACTGTTTTGGATGTGGGCGTTCAGGAGATGTCTTTAAGTTCATCGAAGAATACCAAGGTGTGTCCTTCATGGAAGCCGTTCAACTCTTAGGAGAGCGCGTCGGTATTCAACTGGCTATGCCTGTGCAGTCTCGTCCTCATCAGGCTTCCCCTCATCAAGCTCTATATGATATGCATGAAGAAGCTGCTCGTTTTTACCATGCAATCCTCATGACGACCAAGATGGGAGAAGAAGCAAGGGCTTATCTCTACAAACGTGGATTGACAGATGATGTTCTGAAGCACTTCCAGATTGGATTGGCTCCAGCAGAGAGAACTTATCTCTATCAACGTTTGGCTGACAAGTTTGAGGAAAAGGATTTATTGGATTCGGGCTTGTTTTATCTGTCAGATGGCAATCAGTTTTATGATACTTTTTTTGGACGTATCATCTTTCCTTTGACCAATGACAAGGGGCAGGTTATTGCCTTTTCAGGTCGTATTTGGCAAGAAATGGATAGTCAGACTGCCAAATATAAAAATAGTCGCTCGACTGCAATTTTTAACAAGAGTTACGAATTGTATCATTTGGACAAGGCAAAAAAGGGAACAGGTAAGGTCACAGAGCTCTATCTGATGGAAGGCTTCATGGATGTGATTGCAGCCTACCGTGCTGGTATAGAAAATGCTGTAGCTTCCATGGGAACAGCCTTAAGCAAGGAGCATGTTGACCACCTCAAACGCTTCACCAAAAAGATAGTTCTTAGCTATGATGGCGACAAGGCAGGGCAGGCAGCAACAGCCAAGGCACTAGAGGAGTTAAAAGACTTTTCAGTGGAGGTTGTTCGAGTACCTGATGCCATGGACCCAGATGAGTATTTGCAAAAGAATTCTGCTGAAGACCTGGCCTACCTCTTAACCAAGACACGTATCAGTCCTATAGAGTTCTATATTTACCAGCTCAAGCCAGAAAATAGCGATAACTTGCAGGCGCAAATTGAGTTCATTGAAAAGATTGCACCCTTAATCGCCAAAGAAAAGTCTATCACTGCCCAGAATTCCTACATTCATATTCTAGCAGATAATCTGCCTTCCTTTGATTACCAACAGGTGGAGCAGATTGTAAATGAAAGTCGAATTGTTCAAAGGCAGGAAAGAGTCAAAGAGGAGCAACCTCCAGCAGCGATTAGTTTACCTGTAACGCGACAACTGACAGCAGTCATGAGAGCAGAGGCTCATCTCCTCTATAGGATGGCTGAGAATCCAGTTGTTCTAAATGACTACAGATTAAGAGAAGATTTTTTCTTTGATACCCCAGAATTTCAGATTCTTTACGAATTATTAAGTGAGCAGGGAGAAATCGGCTCAGAGGAGCTTTCTCATCAGACGCCTGAGGTTGAAAATGCTTGGTACCACGTGCTTAGTCTGGATTTACCAGCTGAGATGTCGCCTCAGGAGCTAGTAGAAGTAGAAGCGACTCGAAATCGTGCCCTCCTCAGCAAGGACAACTTAAGAATTAAAAAGAAAGTGCAGGAAGCTAGTCATGTAGGAGATACAGACACGGCCTTGGAAGAATTGCAACGATTGATTTCCCAAAAGAGAAGAATGGAGTAATAATGGCAACAAAACAAAAAGAAGTAACTACATTTGATGTGCAAGTGGCAGACTTTATCCGTAACCACAAAAAAACAGGAACAGCAACAGACGACGAAATCAATTCAAGTCTGGTTATTCCTTTTACCCTGGATGCAGATGGCATTGAAGACCTTTTGCAACGGATTCAGGATGCTGGAATTTCTATCACAGATAATGAAGGAAATCCAAGTGCGCGTGTGCTTAGTGCAGAAGAAGAACCAGAACTCAGTGATGAGGACTTGATTGGCTCAACTTCTGCCAAGGTTAATGACCCAGTACGTATGTATTTGAAGGAAATCGGGGTTGTTCCTCTCTTGACCAACGAAGAGGAAAAAGAATTGGCTCTAGCAGTTGAGGCTGGTGATATCGAAGCCAAACAACGTCTTGCGGAAGCCAACCTTCGTTTGGTAGTTTCCATCGCTAAACGCTACGTAGGGCGTGGCATGCAGTTTCTTGACTTGATCCAAGAAGGAAACATGGGCTTGATGAAGGCCGTTGACAAGTTTGACTATTCAAAAGGATTCAAGTTTTCAACTTACGCAACTTGGTGGATTCGTCAGGCAATCACTCGTGCCATCGCTGACCAGGCTCGTACCATTCGTATCCCTGTCCACATGGTTGAAACCATTAACAAGCTTGTCCGTGAACAGCGGAATCTCCTTCAAGAATTGGGACAAGATCCAACACCTGAACAAATCGCTGAGCGTATGGATATGACACCTGACAAGGTGCGTGAAATCTTGAAAATCGCCCAAGAGCCAGTATCTCTTGAAACACCGATTGGTGAAGAGGATGATAGCCATCTTGGGGACTTTATCGAAGACGAAGTGATTGAGAATCCAGTGGACTACACAACTCGTATCGTCTTGCGTGAGCAGTTGGATGAGGTTTTAGATACTCTCACAGACCGTGAAGAAAACGTTCTGCGCCTTCGTTTCGGACTAGATGATGGGAAAATGCGTACCCTTGAAGATGTTGGTAAAGTCTTTAACGTGACTCGTGAGCGTATCCGTCAGATTGAGGCCAAGGCTTTGAGAAAATTGCGTCAACCAAGTCGCAGCAAACCCCTTCGTGATTTTATTGAAGACTAAGAGTGAGGAGTAACATGGCTTATACAGAAGAGCAAATTGAGGCTATTAAAACACGTATTTTAAACGCCTTGGAAGAAGTCATCGACCCTGAGTTGGGGATTGATATTGTCAACCTAGGTTTGATTTATGAAATTCGTTTTGATGGTGAGACAGGTCACACTGAAATTGATATGACCTTGACAACCATGGGCTGCCCACTGGCTGACCTTTTGACAGACCAGATATACGATGCGATGACAGATGTGCCTGAGGTAACCAATACCGAGGTTAAATTGGTCTGGTATCCAGCTTGGACGGTTGAAAAAATGAGCCGATACGCACGTATCGCCCTAGGGATTAAATAAAGAGTAAGAAAAATGTGGGAGACGATTGGAAAATAGGGTAAATTCCTCTTTTTCCTCTGGTCTCTTCTTTCTTTTGCTGATTTTCTGGAAATAAAATGGTATAATGAATGGTATGGAAAACGAAAAATTGCGTGTCAATATGCTAAGTTCAAGTGAAAAAGTGGCTGGTCAGGGAGTATCAGGAGCCTACCGTGAATTGGTACGTCTCCTACATCGTGATGCCCAAGATCAGTTGATTGTTACGGAGAATCTTCCTGTGGAGGCAGATGTAACTCACTTTCATACCATTGATTTCCCCTATTATTTATCTACTTTCCAAAAGAAGCGATCTGGGAGAAAAATTGGCTATGTGCATTTTTTGCCTGATACGCTTGAGGGAAGTTTGAAAATTCCATTTTTCTTAAAGGGAATTATCAAACGCTATGTTTTTTCATTTTACAACCGAATGGAACACTTGGTAGTGGTCAATCCCATGTTCATCGAGGATTTGGTGGCAGCTGGTATTCCACGTGAAAAAGTGACTTATATTCCAAACTTTGTAAATAAAGAAAAATGGCATCCACTGCCAGCTGACCAAGTAGCAAAACTTCGTCAGGAAATGGATTTAGCGGAAGATCAGTTTGTCGTAGTCGGTGCAGGTCAGGTTCAGAAACGAAAAGGGATAGATGATTTTATCCGCCTAGCTGAGGAATTACCAGAAATTACATTTATCTGGGCTGGAGGTTTTTCATTTGGCGGGATGACAGATGGTTATGAACGCTATAAAAAAATCATGGAGAATCCCCCTAAAAATCTAATTTTTCCAGGTATTGTTCCGCCAGAGCGGATGCGTGAGTTCTATGCTTTAGCAGATTTGTTCTTGCTACCAAGTTACAATGAATTATTCCCTATGACTATCTTAGAGGCAGCTAGCTGTGAAGCACCGATTATGTTGAGGGATTTGGACCTGTATAAGGTTATTCTTGATGGGAATTATCGTGCTACAAGTGATGTTTCCGAGATGAGAGAAGCAATCCTAGAATACAAGAATGACCCTGAAGCTTTAAAAGACTTGAAAGAAAAAGCTCGCGAGATCTCCAAAGAGTACTCCGAGGAGCATTTATTGGAAATCTGGTTGAAGTTCTATCAGGAACAGGCAGCTCTAGGCAAGAAGTGAGGTATCTATGCGAATTGGTTTATTTACTGACACCTATTTCCCTCAGGTTTCCGGGGTTGCGACTAGTATTCGAACCTTGAAAACTGAGCTTGAAAAGCAAGGACATGCAGTTTTTATCTTTACAACAACTGATAAAGATGTCAACCGCTACGAGGATTGGCAAATCATTCGCATTCCGAGTGTCCCTTTCTTTGCGTTTAAGGATCGACGATTTGCCTACCGAGGTTTTACAAAGGCGCTTGAAATTGCCAAGCAGTATCAACTCGATGTCATTCATACCCAAACAGAATTTTCACTTGGTTTGTTAGGGATTTGGATTGCGAGAGAATTAAAAATTCCAGTTATTCATACCTACCATACCCAGTATGAAGACTATGTGCATTACATTGCTAAGGGCATGCTAATTCGTCCGAGTATGGTAAAATATTTGGTGCGTGGCTTCCTTCATGATGTAGATGGCGTGATTTGCCCTAGTGAGATTGTTCGTGACCTTTTATCTAAATACAAAGTCAAGGTTGAAAAGCGTGTTATCCCGACTGGAATTGAGCTAGCTAAGTTTGAACGACCTGAGATCAAAGAGGAAAACTTACTAGAGCTTCGCTCGAAGTTAGGTATTCAGGAAGGCGAGAAAATGCTGCTGAGCCTTTCGCGTATTTCTTATGAGAAGAATATCCAAGCAGTCCTAGATGCCTTTGTTGAGGTATTGAAAGAAGAAGACAAGGTGAAGTTGGTTGTTGCTGGAGATGGTCCTTATCTGGACAGTCTGAAGGAACAAGCAGGGAAATTGCAGATCCAAGATCATGTGATTTTTACTGGTATGATTGCTCCAAGTGAGACAGCCTTATACTATAAAGCGGCTGATTTCTTTATCTCTGCATCCACTAGTGAAACCCAAGGCCTGACTTATCTAGAGAGTCTAGCCAGTGGAACGCCTGTCATCGCTCATGGCAACCCTTATCTGGATAATCTGATCAGTGACAAAATGTTTGGAACACTTTACTATGGAGAGCATGATCTTGCAGGTGCAATCTTGGAGGCCTTGATCGCCACTCCAGATATGAATGAGCAGAAGTTGGCTGACAAGTTGTATGAGATTTCGGCTGAAAATTTTGGGAAACGAGTTCATGAGTTTTACCTTGATGCTATTATCTCAAATAAATTTGAGCAGGAACTACGTGGAGATGAGCCTATGACACAGCGATTCTTAAAAACTATTTTGTACCTACCTCAGCAGGCTGTTTCAGCTCCGGTTAAAGAGTCCAAACGAATATTAAAGGCTTCTAAAGAGCAATTGTCTAGCATCCGGGATTACTGGAGAGATTAGTAAAAATATAGGAGAATAAAATATGGCAAAAAAATTTATGAGAAGTGGTAGAGATCAAAAAATTGGAGGCGTTTGCGCAGGTGTAGCCCACTATTTTGATATTGACCCTACTATTGTCCGTGTGATTTGGGGCGTTCTTGCCTTTTGTTATGGGGCAGGGGTACTTGCTTACTTGATTTTATGGGTAATTGCACCTGTTTCTAGCGAATATTAAAAGAGAATCAGAATAGAACAAAGAGAAATAAAAAGGAGTCCAGATGGCTTTTGGAGATAATGGAAAACGTAAAAAAACAATGTTTGAAAAAGTAACGCTTTTTGTCGTGCTAATTATGTTGTTTGTAACCCTTGCTGGTATCTTTGCGACAGCGCTTGGAGCTTTTAGCAGATTCTAAGCAAGTTGCTAAGATAGAAACAATAACTAATGACTGGATTTTCCAGTCCTTTTTAAAGTGAGAAGAAAATATGAGTATGTTTTTAGATACAGCCAAGATCAAGGTCAAGGCTGGTAATGGTGGCGATGGTATGGTTGCCTTTCGCCGTGAAAAGTATGTCCCGAATGGCGGTCCTTGGGGTGGCGATGGCGGACGTGGTGGTAACGTTGTTTTCGTTGTAGACGAAGGCTTGCGTACCTTGATGGATTTCCGCTATAACCGTCATTTTAAGGCCGAATCCGGTGAAAAAGGGATGACCAAAGGAATGCATGGACGTGGTGCAGAAGACCTTCGTGTTCGTGTACCACAAGGAACAACTGTACGTGACGCTGAGACAGGAAAAGTGATTACAGACTTGATTGAACATGGTCAAGAATTTATCGTGGCTCATGGCGGTCGAGGTGGCCGAGGAAACATCCGTTTTGCGACACCAAAAAATCCTGCACCTGAAATCTCTGAGAATGGAGAACCAGGTCAAGAACGTGAGTTGCAACTGGAACTGAAAATCTTGGCGGATGTTGGCTTGGTCGGTTTCCCATCTGTAGGGAAATCAACACTTTTAAGTGTTATCACATCTGCTAAACCAAAAATCGGCGCCTACCACTTTACGACAATTGTCCCTAATCTAGGGATGGTTCGTACCCAATCAGGTGAATCCTTTGCAGTAGCAGACCTTCCAGGTTTGATTGAAGGGGCCAGTCAAGGTGTTGGTCTTGGAACCCAGTTTCTCCGTCATATCGAACGCACACGAGTTATCCTCCATGTCATCGATATGTCTGCTAGCGAAGGACGTGATCCTTACGAGGATTACCTTGCTATCAATAAAGAGCTGGAATCCTATAACCTTCGTCTTATGGAACGTCCACAGATCATCGTTGCCAACAAGATGGACATGCCTGAAAGTCAGGAAAATCTTGCAATCTTCAAGGAAAAATTGGCAGCAAACTACGACGAGTTTGAAGAACTTCCAGCAATCTTCACTATTTCTGGTTTGACTAAGCAAGGTTTGGCGCCCCTTTTGGATGCGACAGCTGAATTGTTGGATAAGACTCCTGAGTTCTTGCTCTATGATGAGTCTGATATGGAAGAAGAAGCTTACTATGGCTTTGATGAGGAAGAAAAAGCCTTTGAAATTAGCCGTGACGATGATGCTACATGGGTACTTTCTGGTGAAAAACTCATGAAACTCTTTAACATGACCAACTTTGATCGTGATGAGTCTGTCATGAAGTTTGCTCGCCAACTACGTGGTATGGGGGTTGACGAAGCCCTTCGTGCGCGTGGAGCAAAAGATGGAGACTTGGTTCGAATCGGTAAATTTGAGTTTGAATTTGTAGACTAGGAGATTGATATGGGAGATAAACCGATATCATTCCGAGATGCAGATGGGAATTTTGTTTCTGCAGCAGATGTATGGAATGAAAAGAAACTAGAAGAATTGTTTAATCGTCTCAATCCCAAACGTGCTCTTCGATTGGCACGAGAAAAAAAAGGCAATGAGAAGGCTGATAAAGAAGAAAAATAGCCTATCGTTATTGATAAAAGAGAACCCCGTGATTGTATTCATCACGGGGAATTTTTTAGTCATTGAAGAAAAATGGTGGCGCAAATTTTTTAAGAATTTCAAAGCAAGTCTGTGCTTCTTCAGCGTTTTCACAGATAAGAAGGCAGACATCATCACCACACACGGTGGCAATGATTTGTTTGAAATCAAGTGCATCGAGAACAGCTCCAAACGATTGGGCAAGGCCTGGCAAGGTTTTGAGGACAACCTGATGTTGGACAGGGCGTAGCATGACCAAGCCATCTTCCATATAGTTTTCCAAGCGTTTTTCCCATTTGGAGATGGAACCAGTATTTAAAACATAATAAGAATGATCTGCTTCGCGAACCTTTGATAGATTCATGGTTTTGATATCGCGTGAGAGAGTGGCCTGTGTGACTTGGATGTCGTTTTCAGCTAGTAAAGCTTGCAACTCTGCCTGTGTATGAATCTTATTTTTAGCTACAAGTGCACGGATGAGTTGGTGTCTATGTTCAGATTTATTCATATGAGGCTGGCTCCTTTTATGAGGGGATGGTGATAGAAGACTGTGTTAAATCAATAGTTAAGTGGTAGTCTGTATTATCTCGAATTGTAATTTCAAAGTCGGTTGTATAGAGAACAAGGCGAAGTGTGTCACCTTTTTTCAGCTTGTAAATCGTAGGTTGTAGGTCAAATTGGATTTCCATCCATTTTTCAGATTCTATGCTCTCAACATTTAGTAAATCATTTCGATTTTGTAAATTAAGGTAGCCTTTGGTGATGACACGTTGAACACTTGGATTGAATGGCAGTTCGCAGAGATTTTCAAGCATATGGTAGCGACCGTTGTCAATGGTTCTAGCACTTAAAACAGTTGGATAAGGCTGTAGATATTTCTTTTGTCCAAGTTCCAGCAGTTGAGCAGATAATAAGCCCTTGTTTGTACTTGATTTGACACGAAGTTTCAGCTCCACTCTACCATTTAAGTGAATATCTTGAGTTACTGGAAGGTCAATGGTGATTTGATTGGCTTTTCCTTGGTAAAGTTCAGTGTTGAAGGACTGGTGAGTCTTGCCATAACGTTCAAAATCATTTTGATCATACTGGTTTTGAATCACTTTTTCCTCAGTTCCAAGAGAGAAGGTATGCAGTTCATCCTGCTTGCCAAAGTCACCAAGCCCCTGCCATGTTTGCGGTGCAGTATTGTCTTGCCAGATAACAGTAGGAAGTTGATAGCTTGAGTTAAGTCCTAACAATTTCTTGCTTAACAAGGCATTCATGGACTCGCGGAAGTCAATTGACTGCCAGTTATTCATATAAACATGAGCTCCATGATGGAAAAAGAGGTGCTTGTGAATATTGTCAGGAAGAGCATGAAACATCTGATATACGTGAAGTGGTTTGACGTTCCAATCCTGGGAACCATGCGTAAAGACGACCTCGGCTTTAACCTTTTGAGCATTGAGCAGATAGTTGCGGTCATGCCAAAACTGATTGTAGTCACCAGTCTTGCGATCGAGTTTCTCTTTTACCTTCTCTAAGTCTGCCTGATGAGCTCCATTACAACGAATATAATCACCAGCTAGGAGATTACGGGAGTAGGTCAATTCAGCAAGTGAGTCAAAATCCTCACCTGGATAACCACCTGGGCTAGTCACCAGACCATTTTCACGATAGTAGTTATACCAAGAGGAAATACCTGCTTCAGCGATAATCACTTCTAAACCATCAACACCAGTTGTCGCGAGACCATTAGACATGGTTCCCAGATAGGAAATTCCTGTTGTTGCGACTTTTCCGTTTGACCAGTCAGCCTTGATTTGACGTTTGCGTGTGTGATCCGTGAAGGCACGACAACGGCCATTAAGCCAGTCAATCACATTTTTATATGCTTCGATCTGCTGGTAGTCCCCATTGGTCATGAGACCTTGGGAATCCTTGGTACCAACACCCGATACATAGAGATTGGCAAATCCTCTTGGAAGGAAGTAGTCGTTTAGAGTGTACGAACTATTGATGTGAGTTAGCTTTTCCTCAGCTTCTGAGACGACTTCTGCTTGGCCATGAGGTTCGACTACATTCAGCTTAGGCTCCTCAAGCTCAATAGTGTGGGGCGGCTTGACCTCAAGCTCTCCTTCCATTTTGTAGAGAGCCTTGTCGCTGGCTTTATCATTGGTGCCTTGGTGATAAGGACTGGCAGTCATAAGAGCAGGGACTTGTCCATCATAACGTGGACGAATAATGCTGACCTTGACTAAATCAGGGAGTCCGTCTTTATCAGTATCCACACGACTCTCAACATACACGACGTCACGAATGACATCGTGAGTAGAGAAGGTTGCCAAGCTCTTACCGTTAAAGTAGTGGTAGTGATTATCTTCTGCAATGAGTCCATCACTAACAAGCTGATCGATGAGCGTGTTTCCCTTTTTGGTTCGAGTGTTGAGCAAATGGTAGAGATTTTCAATCAAATCTCCATAAATAATAGGAAATCCAGTTTCTTTACGGAATTGTTCGGCGTCTTCAAAGTCAACCAGATAACTAAATCCTAAAAGTTGAAAAGCCACAGTATAAAAAATCTCAGGAGTCAGGTCACGATCTGACTGAAAGAAGGCAAGGAGATCAGTCTTCTTGTCAGCTGCTAGGACAGACAAAGGATAGTCGGTATTTTTATAAGTGAAAAAACTCCAGCGAACAAATTGTTCAAGTTGTTTTTTTGATGTTTGTTCTGGTACCAGCTTCAAACCAAGCTGGGATAACTCGCGCAAAACTTGCGAATGAGAAACGTGAAGATAGCTGAATTGATTAAAACGCATGGCGCTCTCCTTTAGAAATATTCTAAATTTAGTATATCAAAAATAAGGTAAAAAAGATATTGTTGACCTGTGATGAAGTCACTTTAAAAGGAATGGTCTCTACCTTTTCATTCTAGTTTTTAAAATGGTATAATAGTATTATATCTAAAGCAAGGAGGAGAAGAAATGATTGCACAGCTCGACACCAAGACTGTTTATAGTTTTATGGAAAGTGTGGTTTCGATTGAAAAATACGTTCAAACGGCTAAAGAGTATGGCTATTCTCACCTTGCTATCATGGATGTGGATAATCTCTATGGAGCCTATCACTTTTTAGAAGTGACTCGAAAATATGGAATCCAACCTTTAATTGGTCTAGAAATGACCTTGGTCAAAGATGAGGACAATATTTCTCTTCGTTTTCTAGCCCTATCTACTAAAGGTTACCAAGAGTTGATGAAGTTATCCACTTTAAAAATGACTGGACGAAAAAATTGGTCTGATTTCACCTCCCACCTCGAAGATGTTGCCATTATTGTTCCTTATTTTGCTGGAATCGAACAATTGGATTTGGGGCATGATTATTATATCGGTGTTAGTCCAGATACTCCTCAAGAAGTTTTTACCAGACCCATTCTTCCACTGTATCAAGTCAATTCTTTTGAAAAAGAAGATATTCAAGTTTTACAAATCTTATCGGCAATCAAGGATAATGTCAGCCTAAGAGAAGTGGATGTGCATTCACAACAGGGGATTTTTTTACCTGCCACAGACTTGGAAGCACGTTTTATGAATCGCTTCCCTCAGGCGCTTGCCAATCTTCAAGGTTTGATAGAGAATGTTGACTACCAGATCGACCCAAGTTTAAAACTCCCTCGCTTTAATCCTGAAAGACCTGCAGTAGAAGAACTTCGAGAGAGGGCTGAGCAAGGCTTGAGTGACAAGGGGCTAACCTCAGCTATCTATCATGAGCGACTGAATGAAGAGTTGGCTGTGATTCATGATATGGGCTTTGACGACTATTTCCTTGTAGTTTGGGATTTACTCCGTTTTGGACGTTCCCAAGGCTATTATATGGGAATGGGGCGTGGTTCTGCGGTTGGTAGTCTAGTAGCTTACTCACTGGATATTACAGGAATTGACCCGGTTGAAAAGAACTTGATTTTCGAGCGTTTTTTAAATCGTGAGCGCTATACCATGCCCGATATCGATATCGACATCCCTGACCTATATAGACCAGAGTTCATTCGTTATGTTCGTGATCGCTATGGCAGTCAACACGTGGCGCAGATTGTCACTTATTCGACCTTTGGAGCAAAACAGGCAATTCGTGATGTTTTCAAACGTTATGGTGTTCCAGAGTACGAATTAACAAATATTACGAAAAAGATCAGTTTTCGAGATACCTTAACCACGGCCTATGAAAAGAATTTGCAATTTAGGCAAGTTATCAATAGTAAGATTGAATACCAAAAAGCTTTTGAGATTGCTCGAAAGATTGAAGGTTATCCTCGTCAGACCTCTATCCATGCGGCTGGTGTCGTTATGAGTGACCAAGACCTGACGGACTATATTCCCCTCAAATATGGTGAGGATATGCTAATCACTCAGTATGATGCTCATGGAGTTGAAGCTAATGGTCTTCTAAAAATGGATTTCCTGGGTTTACGTAACCTGACTTTTGTACAAAAAATGCAGGAATTGCTTGCTGAATCAGAAGGTATTCATCTGAAAATCGAAGAGATTGATTTGGAAGACAAGGACACTCTGGCCCTCTTTGCTGCTGGAAATACCAAGGGGATTTTCCAATTTGAACAACCTGGTGCTATTCGACTCTTGAAACGAGTTCAGCCGCAAGTTTTCGAAGAAGTGGTAGCAACGACCTCACTCAACAGACCAGGGGCAAGCGATTATATCGATAATTTTGTGGCCCGTAAGCATGGCAAAGAAAAGGTGACGGTACTAGATCCTGCCTTGGAGGACATTCTGTCATCAACCTACGGAATTATGCTCTATCAAGAGCAAGTCATGCAGGTTGCTCAGCGTTTTGGAGGTTTCAGTCTTGGTAAAGCCGATATTCTCAGACGAGCCATGGGTAAGAAAAATGCTAAAGAGATGCATTTGATGAAGGAAGATTTTATCTCTGGAGCTATGAAATTGGGGCATTCTGAAGAAAAGGCCAACCAAGTTTTTGCAGTGATGGAAAAGTTTGCGGGCTATGGATTTAACAGATCCCACGCATATGCCTACTCAGCACTGGCATTCCAGCTTGCTTATTTCAAGACGCACTATCCTGCTATTTTCTTTCAAGTCATGTTGAATTATTCAAGCAGTGAGTATATTGTCGATGCTCTGCAGATGGGATTTCAAGTAGCGCCTTTAGCTATCAACAGTATTCCCTATCACGATAAGATTGCTCAGAAGAAAATCTATCTTGGTCTGAAAGCCATTAAGGGCATGCCAAGAGATTTTTCTTACTGGATTATCGAAAATCGTCCTTTTTCAAGTGTGGAAGATTTCGTCACACGTCTTCCTAAGAATTACAAGAAACTATCGCTTTTGACTCCTTTGGTTGAACTGGGGCTTTTTGATGAATTTGACAAGAACCGCCAGAAAATCCTAGTGAATCTGCCCAATTTGTTTGTTTTTGTTGAGGAGTTAGGAGGACTCTTTGCGGATGCAAACTATAGTTGGACTGAGGCTGATGATTTTACAGAGGCAGAGAAATTTTACAAAGAGCAGGAACTGATTGGCATAGGTATCAGTCCCCATCCTCTCCAAACTCTTGCCAAACAAGCCCTATATCCGACGACGCCAATCACTAATCTAACCGAGGGAGCTCAAGCCACTCTCCTAGTTGAAGTTCAAAAGATTAAAGTGATTCGAACCAAGAAGGGCGAGAATATGGCCTTTCTACAGGTTCATGATAGTAAGTCTCGGATCGATGTGACTGTATTTTCGGATCTGTATCGAAAATTCGCCCCCATCCTATCCGAAGGGAAATTCTACTACATCAATGGCAAAGTTCAATCTCGAGATGGTCGTCTGCAAATGATTGCACAAGATTTGAAAGAAGCAGTCGCTGAACGATTCTGGATTCAAGTTAGAAATCATGAATACGATAAAGAGATTTCAAATATCCTAGAACAATACAAAGGCCCTATTCCTGTTATTATCAGGTATGTAGAGGAAGAGAAAACAATTGTTTCCTCCCGTCATTTTGTAAAAAAAGACCCTGCTTTACAGGAAAAATTAGAGGGAATTGCTATGAAAACGATTTATCGCTAAAAATACGAAAAATAGAAGAATTTTCAAATGAAATGTGGTATAATCAATAGGAATGTTAAAAGAAAAAGGAGCAAAACCAAATGAAACGTATTGCTGTTTTGACTAGCGGTGGAGACGCCCCTGGTATGAACGCTGCCATCCGTGCAGTAGTTCGTCAAGCAATCTCAGAAGGAATGGAAGTCTTTGGTATCTATGATGGATACGCAGGGATGGTTGCCGGTGAAATCTATCCACTTGATGCTGCTTCAGTTGGAGACATCATTTCACGTGGTGGTACTTTCCTTCACTCTGCTCGTTACCCTGAGTTTGCACAACTTGAAGGTCAACTTAAAGGGATTGAGCAGTTGAAAAAACACGGGATCGAAGGTGTTGTTGTAATCGGTGGTGACGGTTCTTATCACGGAGCTATGCGCTTGACTGAGCATGGATTCCCAGCTATCGGTCTGCCTGGCACAATTGATAATGACATCGTAGGTACTGATTTCACAATTGGATTTGATACTGCAGTTACTACTGCAATGGATGCGATTGATAAGATTCGTGATACATCATCAAGTCACCGTCGTACTTTCGTTGTAGAAGTAATGGGACGTAATGCTGGTGATATCGCACTTTGGGCAGGTATTGCTACTGGTGCCGATGAAATCATTATTCCTGAAGAAGGCTTCAACATGGAAGAAATCGTAGCTAGCATCAAAGCTGGTTATGAACACGGTAAGAAACACAACATCATTGTTTTGGCGGAAGGTGTTATGTCAGCAGCTGAATTTGGTCAAAAACTAAAAGAAGCTGGAGACACTAGTGACCTTCGTGTAACTGAACTTGGTCACATCCAACGTGGTGGTTCACCAACTGCGCGTGACCGCGTCTTGGCGTCACGCTTGGGAGCACATGCTGTTAAACTTCTCAAACAAGGAATCGGTGGTGTCGCTGTTGGTATCCGTAATGAAAAAATGGTTGAAAATCCAATTCTTGGTACAGCAGAAGAAGGAGCTTTGTTTAGCTTGACTGAAGATGGCAAGATTGTGGTGAACAACCCACACAAAGCTGATCTTGAACTCGCTAGCTTGAACAAGAGCTTGTCCTAATCAACTTTCATTAATTTGGTAACATGACCATAAAGGTCGAATTATATAAAGGAGTCACAAAATCATGAACAAACGTGTAAAAATCGTTGCAACTTTGGGTCCTGCGGTAGAAATCCGTGGTGGTAAAAAATTCGGTGAAGATGGATACTGGGGTGAAAAACTTGACGTTGAAGCTTCAGCTCAAAATATTGCGAAATTGATTGAAGCAGGAGCGAACACTTTCCGTTTCAACTTCTCACACGGTGACCACCAAGAACAAGGTGAGCGTATGGCAACTGTTAAACTTGCTGAAAAACTTGCAGGTAAAAAAGTTGGTTTCCTTCTTGATACTAAAGGACCTGAAATCCGTACTGAATTGTTTGAAGGTGACGCAAAAGAGTACTCATACAAAACTGGTGAAAAAATCCGTGTTGCAACTAAACAAGGAATCAAATCAACTCGCGATGTGATTGCTTTGAACGTTGCTGGTGCTCTTGACATCTACGATGATGTTGAAGTTGGTCGCCAAGTATTGGTTGACGATGGTAAACTTGGTCTTCGTGTTGTTGCAAAAGACGATGCAACTCGTGAATTTGAAGTAGAAGTTGAAAACGACGGAATTATCGCTAAACAAAAAGGTGTAAACATCCCTAACACTAAAATTCCTTTCCCAGCTCTTGCTGAACGTGATAACGATGATATCCGCTTTGGTCTTGAACAAGGTATTAACTTCATCGCGATTTCATTCGTCCGTACTGCAAAAGACGTTAACGAAGTTCGTGCAATCTGTGAAGAAACTGGTAACGGTCACGTTCAATTGTTCGCTAAAATCGAAAACCAACAAGGTATCGACAACTTGGATGAAATCATTGAAGCTGCTGACGGTATCATGATTGCTCGTGGTGACATGGGTATCGAAGTACCATTCGAAATGGTTCCAGTTTACCAAAAAATGATCATCACTAAAGTTAACGCAGCTGGTAAAGTTGTTATCACAGCAACAAACATGCTTGAAACTATGACTGAAAAACCACGTGCTACTCGTTCAGAAGTATCAGACGTATTTAACGCTGTTATCGACGGTACTGACGCGACTATGCTTTCAGGTGAGTCTGCAAACGGTAAATACCCACTTGAATCTGTTCGTACAATGGCAACAATTGACAAGAACGCACAAACTCTTCTTAACGAATATGGACGTTTGAACTCAGATACTTTCGAACGTAACTCTAAGACAGAAGTTATGGCTTCAGCTGTTAAAGACGCTACTAACTCAATGAATATCAAATTGGTTGTTACTTTGACTAAGACTGGCCACACAGCTCGTTTGATTTCTAAATATCGTCCAAATGCTGATATCTTGGCATTGACATTCGACGAATTGACAGAGCGTGGATTGATGTTGAACTGGGGTGTTATCCCAATGTTGACAGAAGCACCTTCATCAACTGACGATATGTTCGAAATTGCTGAACGTAAAGCAGTTGAAGCTGGTCTTGTAGAATCTGGTGACGATATCGTTATCGTTGCAGGTGTACCACTTGGCGAAGCTGTTCGTACAAACACAATGCGTATCCGTACAGTACGTTAATCTAAACTTTTAAAAGCCTATCATACCAAGCTTTTGTGCTTGTATGATGGGTCTTTTTTCTATTTTAGAAGATAAAAAGAGAGAGATTTTTATTAAACAGAAATGGGAAAAATAAGAGAACTATGGTATAATAGAATGTGAAGACCTTTTTAGTAAATTTTGAAAGAGTATAACATGAGAAAAATTGTCATCAATGGTGGACATCCATTGCAAGGTGAGATCACCATTAGCGGTGCTAAGAATAGTGTTGTAGCATTAATCCCTGCTATTATACTGGCAGATGATGTTGTCACTTTGGATTGTGTTCCAGATATTTCAGACGTTGCTAGTCTTGTAGAGATTATGGAAATCATGGGAGCGAAAGTAAAACGCTACGATGATGTTTTGGAGATTGATCCTAGAGGTGTTCAGAATATTCCAATGCCTTATGGTAAGATCAATAGCCTTCGTGCATCTTATTATTTCTATGGAAGTCTTTTAGGTCGTTTTGGTGAAGCTACGGTTGGACTTCCTGGCGGATGTGATCTTGGTCCTCGTCCGATTGACCTTCACTTAAAAGCCTTCGAAGCCATGGGAGCCAAGGTAAGCTACGAGGGAGATAATATGAATTTATCTGCCCAAGGTAAGGGACTTCACGGCGCAAGTATTTACATGGATACCGTCAGTGTTGGTGCAACGATTAATACCATGATTGCGGCTGTTAAGGCTAAGGGACGGACTGTTATTGAAAATGCGGCTCGTGAACCAGAAATCATCGATGTGGCTACCCTTTTGAATAACATGGGGGCTCACATTCGTGGTGCAGGGACTGATATTATCATTATTGATGGTGTCGAGCAACTTCATGGGACGCGTCATCAAGTCATTCCAGACCGCATTGAAGCAGGAACCTATATTTCACTTGCTGCCGCGGTTGGTAAAGGAATTCGTATTAACAATGTTCTCTATGAGCATTTAGAAGGCTTTATCGCCAAACTAGAAGAAATGGGCGTTCGCATGACAGTCTCTGAGGATAGTATCTTCGTTGAAGAACAGTCTGATTTGAAGGCCATCAATATCAAAACAGCTCCCTATCCAGGGTTTGCAACCGATTTGCAACAGCCTATCACGCCACTTTTACTAACTGCTCAAGGTCGTGGAACTATTATTGATACCATTTACGAAAAACGTGTCAACCATGTCTTTGAATTAGCAAAAATGGATGCGGATATTACGACTACAAATGACCATATTTTCTACACTGGTGGGCGTGTTCTACATGGTGCCAAGGTGAAAGCTACAGATCTTCGTGCTGGTGCAGCACTTGTCATCGCTGGTTTGATGGCTCAAGGCCAGACTGAAATTACAAATATTGAGTTTATCCTTCGTGGTTACTCAGATATTATTGAAAAATTGCGTAGTCTTGGAGCGGATATTACACTTGTTGAAGACTAAGCCGTTGAGGTGATTATGAATATTTGGACCAAATTAGCAATGTTTTCTTTTTTTGAAACGGAGCGCTTGTATTTGCGTCCTTTCTTTTTTAGTGACAGTCAAGCGTTTTTCGAGATTGCTTCAAACCCTGAGAATTTGCAGTTTATTTTTCCCAGTCAAGCAAGTTTGGAAGAAAGTCAGTACGCACTTGCTAACTATTTTATGAAGGCTCCTCTAGGTGTCTGGGCAATTTGTCTCCAAGGAAATCAGGAAATGATTGGCTCCATTAAATTTGAAAAGATTGATGAAATCAAAAAAGAAGCAGAAATTGGTTATTTCTTAAGGAAGGATTCTTGGTCACAAGGCTATATGACAGAAGTAGTTACCAAGCTTTGCCAGCTTTCCTTTGAAGAATTTGGTTTAAAACAATTATCCATCATCACTCATCTGGAGAATCAAGCTAGTCAGAAAGTTGCCTTAAAATCGGGATTTAGTCTCTTCCGACAGTTTAAGGGGAGCGATCGCTATACACGAAAAATGAGAGACTACCTTGAATTTCGATACGTTAAAGGAGAATTCAGTGAGTAAACACCAAGAAATCTTAAGTTATCTGGAAGAGTTACCAATAGGAAAACGTGTCAGCGTTCGTAGTATTTCCAATCACTTGGGTGTCAGTGATGGAACGGCTTATCGTGCCATTAAAGAAGCTGAAAACCGTGGAATTGTAGAAACTCGACCTCGTAGTGGGACCATTCGTGTGAAATCTCAGAAAGTGGCTATTGAGCGGCTAACCTATGCTGAAATTGCTGAAGTCACCTCTTCTGAAGTTTTAGCTGGTCAGGAAGGGCTGGAGAGAGAGTTTAGCAAATTCTCCATTGGGGCCATGACCGAGCAGAATATTTTGTCCTATCTGAATGATGGTGGTTTGTTAATCGTCGGAGACCGTACTCGTATTCAACTTCTGGCTTTGGAAAATGAAAATGCGGTTCTCGTGACGGGTGGTTTTCATGTGCATGAGGATGTACTAGCTCTTGCCAATAAAAAGGGTATTCCTGTCCTGAGAAGCAAGCATGATACTTTTACAGTTGCGACTATGATCAATAGAGCTTTGTCAAATGTGCAGATTAAGACAGATATTTTAACAGTTGAAAAGCTCTATCGTCCAAGTCATGAGTATGGTTTTTTGAGAGAAACCGATACAGTGAAAGACTATCTAGACTTGGTACGCAAGAATCGAAGTAGTCGTTTCCCAGTTATTAACCAACATCAAGTGGTTGTGGGTGTTGTTACCATGCGTGATGCAGGAGACAAATCACCCAGTACGACGATTGATAAGGTGATGACGCGCAGCATTTTCGTAACAGGCTTAGCGACCAATATTGCCAATGTCAGTCAACGGATGATAGCAGAAGACTTTGAGATGGTCCCAGTCGTGAGAAGCAATCAAACTTTGCTCGGAGTTGTAACGAGACGAGATGTCATGGATAAGATGAGCCGCTCTCAAGTTTCGGCTTTGCCGACTTTTTCAGAGCAAATCGGTCAAAAGTTGTCTTATCATCACGACGAAGTTGTGATTACAGTTGAGCCCTTTATGCTTGAGAAAAACGGGGTTTTGGCAAATGGTGTTCTTGCTGAAATTTTAACTCACATGACACAGGATTTGGTGGCAAATAGCAGACGCAATTTAATCATTGAGCAGATGCTAATTTACTTCTTACAAGCTGTTCAGATAGATGATATTTTGCGGATTCAGGCACGTATTATTCATCATACAAGACGCTCAGCCATTATTGATTATGATATTTATCATGGTCATCAGATTGTTTCAAAAGCAAATGTTACGGTTAAAATTAATTAGAATCTAGGAGAAAAAATGATAACTTTAAAATCAGCTCGTGAAATCGAAGCCATGGACAAGGCTGGTGATTTCCTAGCGAGTATTCATATCGGCTTACGCGATTTGATTAAGCCAGGCGTGGATATGTGGGAAGTTGAAGAGTATGTTCGTCGACGCTGTAAAGAGGAAAATTTCCTTCCTCTACAGATTGGCGTAGATGGTGCAGTCATGGATTACCCTTATGCCACTTGTTGCTCTCTCAACGACGAAGTAGCCCATGCTTTTCCACGTCATTACATCTTGAAAGATGGCGATTTGCTCAAGGTTGATATGGTTTTGGGAGGGCCTATTGCCAAATCCGATCTCAATGTATCTAAACTTAACTTTAACAATGTTGAGCAAATGAAAAAATACACCCAAAGTTATACTGGTGGTTTAGCAGACTCATGTTGGGCTTATGCAGTTGGTACACCATCTGAAGAAGTGAAAAACCTGATGGACGTGACCAAGGAAGCTATGTATATAGGGATTGAGAAAGCGGTTGTTGGAAATCGTATCGGTGATATCGGTGCAGCAATTCAGGAATATGCTGAAAGTCGCGGTTACGGTGTCGTACGTGATTTGGTTGGACACGGAGTTGGACCAACTATGCACGAAGAGCCAATGGTTCCTAACTACGGTGTAGCAGGTCGTGGACTCCGTCTCCGTGAAGGAATGGTGCTAACCATTGAACCCATGATCAATACTGGTGACTGGGAAATCGATACAGATATGAAGACTGGCTGGGCTCATAAGACTATTGATGGCGGCCTATCTTGCCAATATGAACACCAGTTCGTGATTACCAAAGATGGACCTGTTATCTTGACCAGTCAAGGTGAAGAAGGAACGTATTAAAAATGAAGGGAGCTTGTACCGCCCCCAAAAAGTTAGACAGAAAAATCAGCTCTTTGTCAACTGTAGTGAGTTGAAGTCAGCTAAGATCGAGAAAGGACAAATTTCGTCCTTTCTTTTTTGATATTTAGAGCAATGAAAATACGGTTTTTGAAATTTTCAAAATTCCGAAAACCAAAAACATTTCGTTTGATGAGTTTAATGAGGTTATTAGTCGCTTTTCATTATAGATCTTATGGGACTTTTTTGTACAAGGTTTCTAAATAAACTGATTAAATTCCTATTTTTCCCTATCATTGTCCCTGTTTTTTCTGGAATTTTGGGTCTATAATAGTTCTATCAAATCAAAGAATGGAGGAAGGCAATGGACAATGTGATTTTTTTTATCAGTGTTTTTCTTGCTGGAATTCTTTCCTTCTTTTCTCCTTGTATTTTACCCTTGTTACCGGTCTATGCAGGGGTCTTGTTGGATGACAAAGATGATGCTCAGACTTCCAGCGGAAAATTTTCAATCTCAGTCGTTAGTCTATTGCGAACTCTGGCCTTTATAGCAGGAATTTCCTTTGTTTTTATCTTACTGGGCTATGGAGCTGGTTTTTTAGGCAATTTGGTGTATGCCTCTTGGTTTCAGTATGTGACGGGTGTGGCTATCATTCTATTGGGCTTGCACCAGATGGAAGTTTTACATTTGCAGGGGCTCTACAAGGAAAGAAGGCTACAATTAAAGAGACAGGGTCAAAACGCTAACGGCTATAGTCAGGCATTTTTACTGGGGTTGACCTTTAGTTTTGCTTGGACACCGTGTGTAGGGCCGGTTCTGGGGTCTGTTTTGGCCTTGGCGGCTTCAGGTGGTTCAGGAGCTTGGCAGGGAGCTGGTCTCATGTTGGTTTACACGCTGGGTTTGGCGCTACCATTTTTAGTTCTAGCTCTCGCCTCCAGCTATGTTTTGAAACATTTCCGAAAACTCCATCCTTACCTCGGAATCCTCAAAAAAGTGGGTGGTTTCCTCATTATCGTGATGGGAATCTTGGTACTTTTGGGAAATGCTTCCATTTTGACTACATTATTTGAATAGAAAGGAAAAAGAAATGAAAAAATGGCAAACATGTCTCCTTGGAGTAGGCTCAATCTGTTGCTTGGCAGGCTGTTCGGCTAAAAATATGTCAGACGAGTCTACTATGAAGGAGCAATCCAAAACAGAACAAGTTAGTTCACAAACTGCGACTAAAGGTCAGGAAGTCGCTGATTTTGAACTAACAGGTGTAGATGGTAAGACCTATCGTTTATCTGACTACAAAGGCAAGAAAGTCTATCTTAAATTCTGGGCTTCTTGGTGTTCCATCTGTCTGGCTAGCCTTCCAGATACGGATGAAATCGCTAAAGAAGCTGGTGATGACTATGTGGTCTTGACAGTGGTATCTCCTGGGCACAAGGGGGAACAAGCAGAAGCGGACTTTAAGAACTGGTACAAGGGATTGGATTATAAAAATTTTCCAGTTTTAATTGATTCATCAGGTAAACTTTTGGAAAGTTATGGTGTCCGTTCTTACCCGACTCAAGCCTTTATAGACAAGGAAGGCAAGCTGGTCAAAACGCAACCAGGTTTTATGGATAAGGATATGATTTTAAAGACATTGAAAGAAATGGGGTAGAGAAAGGCTATGAACGATAAAGTAAAACTTTTTGTCTTGGCAGGGGTCATTCTCCTAGCCATAACCGGTTTCTATTTTCTATTGACGCGAAATGCAGGGCAGACAGATAGCTCGCAAATTGAGAAAGCATCAGTTAGCCAAGGAGGAAAAACAGTGAAAAAAACAGAAGTGAGCAAAGACGCAGACTTGCACGAAATTTATCTAGCTGGGGGATGTTTCTGGGGAGTGGAGGAATACTTCTCACGCGTTCCCGGAGTGACAGATGCCGTTTCAGGCTACGCAAATGGTAGAGGGGAAACAACCAAGTACGAATTGATTAACCAAACAGGTCATGCGGAAACCGTCCATGTCACTTACGACGCCAATCAAATTTCCCTCAAGGAAATCCTACTTCATTACTTCCGCATCATTAATCCAACCAGCAAAAATAAACAAGGAAATGATGTGGGTACCCAGTACCGTACCGGTGTTTATTACACAGATGACAAGGATTTGGAAGTGATCAATCAAGTCTTTGATGAGGTGACTAAGAAATACGATCAACCTCTAGCAGTTGAAAAGGAGACCTTGAAAAATTTTGTAGTGGCGGAGGATTATCACCAAGACTATCTCAAGAAAAATCCAAATGGCTACTGTCATATCAATGTCAATCAGGCTGCCTATCCCGTCATTGATGCCAGCAAATATCCTAAACCAAGTGATGAGGAATTGAAAAAGACCTTGTCACCTGAGGAGTATGCAGTTACCCAGAAAAATCAAACAGAACGAGCTTTTTCAAACCGCTATTGGGATAAATTTGAATCCGGTATCTATGTGGATGTCGCAACTGGTGAACCCCTCTTTTCATCAAAGGACAAGTTTGAGTCGGGTTGTGGCTGGCCTAGTTTCACCCAACCAATCAGTCCAGATGTTGCTACCTACAAGGAAGATAAGTCTTACAATATGACACGCATGGAAGTAAGAAGCCGAGTTGGAGATTCTCACCTTGGCCATGTCTTTACAGATGGACCAGAGGACAAGGGTGGCTTGCGCTACTGTATCAATAGTCTCTCTATCCGCTTTATTCCCAAAGACCAAATGGCAGAAAAAGGTTATGCTTATTTACTAGATTATGTTGATTAAGAAGGCTTTCCTAAGCAGGTAGAGGAGAATTTTGCTATACTGATACTAGTAAGTGATAAAGGAGCAGAGCATGACCTACACAATCTTAATCGTAGAAGATGAGTATCTGGTAAGACAAGGCCTGACCAAGCTGGTCAATGTAGCGGCCTACGATATGGAAATCATCGGTCAGGCTGAAAATGGAAGACAGGCTTGGGATTTAATTCAAAAGCAGGTGCCAGATATCATTTTAACCGATATCAATATGCCTCAGCTAAATGGCATCCAGTTGGCCAGTCTGGTCCGAGAAACCTATCCTCAGGTTCACCTAGTTTTTTTGACAGGTTACGATGATTTTGATTATGCCTTGTCTGCTGTCAAACTAGGTGTAGATGACTACCTGCTCAAACCCTTTTCTCGTCAGGATATTGAGGAAATGTTGGGGAAAATCAAGCAAAAGCTAGACAAGGAAGATAAGGAAGAGCAGTTACAAGATTTATTAACCGATAAGTTTGAGGGAAATCTGGCCCAGAAGATCCAGTCCCATCTGACTGACAGTCAGTTTAGTTTAAAGTCTTTAGCCAGTGAATTGGGCTTTAGCCCGACTTATTTGAGCTCCTTGATTAAGAAAGAGTTGGGCTTGCCTTTTCAGGATTATCTGGTGAGAGAGCGTGTCAAACAAGCCAAGCTCTTGCTTCTGACCACGGATTTAAAGATTTACCAGATAGCCGAAAAGGTTGGTTTTGAAGATATGAACTACTTTACTCAACGTTTTAAACAGATTGCAGGTGTGACACCTCGTCAGTTTAAGAAGGGAGAAGGCCGATGAAGCGTTCTTCTATCCTAGTCAGAATGGTTATTTCCATCTTTCTGGTCTTTCTCATTCTCCTAGCTTTGGTTGGGACTTTCTACTATAAATCTAGTTCTTCAGCCATTGAGGCCACTATTGAGGGCAATAGCCAAACGACCATCAGCCAGACTAGCCACTTTATTCAGTCTTATATCAAAAAATTAGAAACCACCTCTACCAGTTTGACTCAGCAGAAGGATGTCCTAGCCTATGCTGAGAATCCTAACCAAGACCAAGCCAAGGGAATCCGAGATCTGTTTTTGACTATCTTAAAGGCAGACCAGGACTTGAAAACGGTGGTACTGGTCACCAAATCCGGTCAGGTTATTTCTACAGATGACAGTGTGCAGATGAAAACTTCCTCAGATATGATGGCTGAGGATTGGTACCAAAAGGCCATTCATCAGGGAGCTAAGCCAGTTTTGACACCAGCTCGTAAATCAAACAGTCAGTGGGTCATTTCTGTCACTCAGGAACTTGTCGATACAAAGGGGGCCAATCTTGGAGTGCTTCGATTAGACATTTCTTACGAAACCTTGGAAGCCTATCTCAACCAACTCCAGTTGGGCCAGCAGGGCTTTGCCTTTATCATCAATGAAAACCATGAATTTGTCTACCATCCTAAACGTACTGTCTATAGCTCAGCGAGTGAAATGGAGGCTATGAAACCTTACATCGAGACGGGGCAGGGTTATACGCTGGACCATCAATCCTACGTTAGTCAGGAACAGATTGCAGGAACAGATTGGACGGTTATAGGCGTGTCTTCGTTGGAGAAGTTAGACCAGGTTCGGAGTCAACTCATGTGGACCTTGCTTGCTGCTAGTGCCTTATCTCTTCTTGCCTGTCTCTGCTTGGTGTGGTTCAGTCTAAAACGCTGGATTGCTCCTTTGAAGGATCTGAGAGAAACCATGCTGGAAATTGCTTCTGGTACACAAAATCTGCGTGCTAAGGAAGCTGGTGCCTATGAACTGAGAGAAGTGACTCGCCAGTTTAATGCCATGTTGGATCAGATTGATCAGCTGATGGCAGATGTGCGCAGGCAGGAAGAAACGACCCGGCAGTATGAACTTCAAGCCTTGTCAAGTCAGATTAACCCCCATTTCCTCTACAATACTTTGGACACTATCATCTGGATGGCTGAGTTTCAGGATAGTCAGCGAGTGGTTCAGGTGACCAAGTCCTTGGCAACCTATTTCCGCTTGGCGCTCAATCAAGGAAAGGATTTGATTTCTCTTTCTGATGAAATCAATCATGTCCGCCAGTATCTCTTTATCCAAAAACAACGCTACGGAGATAAGCTGGAGTATGAGATTAATGAAGATCCTGCTTTTGATAACCTAGTCTTACCCAAGTTGGTGTTGCAACCCCTGGTAGAAAATGCCCTTTATCACGGCATCAAGGAGAAAGATGGACAGGGACATATTAAAGTTTCCGTCCAGAAAAAGGAGACAGGACTAGTTATCCGCATTGAGGATGATGGTGTTGGCTTCCAAGCTGCTGGCGACAGTAGTCAGAGTAACCTCAAACGTGGGGGAGTTGGCCTTCAAAATGTCGACCAACGACTCAAACTTCATTTTGGAGACAATTACCAGATGAAGATCAATTCTGTACCCTCGAAAGGGACGACGGTTGAAATATACATTAATAAAATAGAAATAAGTTAGCTCCCAGTCAATTCTGGGAGTTTTGCTTTTAAAAATCAGAATGATTAGTTGGCCTTGATAAAATCAGTAAAAAAAGATATGATAGATAGTGACAAAAGAGGTATCAAGTATGAAGGAAAAAGATATTCAAAGAGCAACAAGCCAGATTGTTGAAGATGTTTTGGAAAAGGCTGGATTGCGTGAAGGAAGTCTCTTTGTCCTAGGTTTATCCTCTAGTGAAGTTTTAGGTGGCCATATAGGCAAGGAATCAAGCCAAGAAATTGGCGAAATCATTGTGAAGACGGTTCAAGCTATCCTAGATGAAAAAGGAATTCATCTAGCTGTTCAAGGTTGTGAACATGTCAATCGAGTCCTCGTTATTGAACGTCAGGTAGCAGAGCAGTTTGGTCTGGAAATCGTCAGTGTCCTTCCTACACTTCATGCAGGAGGTTCGGGTCAGTTGGCAGCCTTCAAGTTTATGCAGGACCCTGTTGAAGTGGAGTTCATTAAGGCTCATGCTGGATTGGATATCGGAGATACCGCAATTGGTATGCATGTCAAGCATGTGCAGGTTCCGATTCGACCAGTTTTGCGTGAGATTGGTCATGCCCATGTAACGGCTCTAGCTAGTCGTCCCAAACTAATCGGAGGTGCGCGTGCACAGTATCCAGAAGACTTCATAAGAAAGTCATAAGTGGGCTGAAAGTTATCGTAAGTTAGAGATATTTCAAGTATGTAGAGGTATAAGGTTGGAAAATTGTGTTTATATCATTTCAGGGCCCCCAGGCGTTGGAAAGAGCACTGTTAGCAAAGAGTTGGCCTATTCTTTTGACAAAAGTGCAGTTATAGAGGGCGACATGATTTACTTAATGATTAAAGGAGGTCTCGTAGCTCCTTGGGAAGATGATGGATTTTACATGGATTTATTCTGGGATAATATCATCAGTCTGACCAATAATTTCTTGGATCGTGGCATTACTGTTGTGATAGAGTATGTCATATTTGAAGAGCACCTGAAGAAAATTGCAGCCTTCTTAAAAGAAAAACGAATTAAGCTAAAATATTGTGTCCTAATGGCTCAAGAAGAAACCTTGCAAGAGAGGGATTCTTCTCGAAAAGAAATTGAGAGAACAGGCGATTTATCAATCCAAGCAAGAAATGAGTTTCTAGCTAAAAATAGTGAGAAACATCATTTTCTATTCACGGATGATTTAGATGTCAAGGAAACGGTAAATATCATTAAAACTTCAAATCAATTTTTAATTTCTGAACAGTAAAAGACTGGGAGAGTAAGGGTATAGAAACCAAGACTCTCCCTGTTTTTTTGTTGAATTCTTGTGCAAAGTACTCCAAACAAGACCATCTTTTACAAGAAGAAGGAACGCCATCTGACGGAGAATTGCCAAAAGTAAAAAAGTAAGGTAGAGAATTTTTTTCGTTATAGAAATCAGTAAACAAAGCTGGATTTAGCTGTTCTAGGTTGGCTTTTTTGTGCTATACTTAAGATATGCATAGAAAAACAGTGATTGATTTTAGGGCTTTGGGGGCGAGATACATCTTTACCCAGCCCATCAGAGAGTTAAAAACGAGAGATTTATCATAAGTGGCAGACTTGCTGGCACAAGTGGAAAGCTACCAAGAGCATGGAACGGATACCGTAGAAACATTGGATGAGAGGGATTTTAACTAGCATAACAGGGTCTAAACTAGGACGACCTTTATCTTCAGAATAAGTATCTGCGACTAAGTCATAGATGAAGGAAAAATCGATTACTTGCTCAACCTGACGAAGAAAATGGGCTTGCGGAACGAGTTCATCTAGCGTGTAAAAACCAACTTGATTGCGGTTATATTCGAGATTTTCTTTGTGAAACATAGGGGGAACACCTCACAACTTTTCTTACCTCTATTATACGACTTTACACAAAGAAAAGCCCTTAGAAATTTGTAGTCTAAGGACTTTGTCTTCAATCTGAGGAGCTTAGCTCCTTTTTTTGTGTTAAATTTAGTCAAAATAAATAAGCGTAGCAGACTTCTTACAAATTTTTTCTTTTGTAGTAAAATAAGATTAGAATTTTGTGAAAGTAGGTAATTCGTTGGAGTCGATTATATTTCTAGTATCCGTTTTTTTAGCAGGAATCCTGTCCTTCTTTTCACCTTGCATCTTCCCTTTGCTACCTGTCTATGCTGGTATTCTGCTAGATGATCAGGGAAATTCGAAAAGTTTTCGCTTTTTTGGAAGAGACGTTGCATGGTCAGGTTTAATTCGGACCTTGTGCTTTATTGCTGGAATTTCCCTCATTTTCTTTATTTTAGGATTTGGAGCTGGATTCCTAGGGCACATGCTCTATGCTGACTGGTTTCGTTATGCTATGGGAATAGTTATTATTCTTTTAGGGCTTCACCAGATGGAAATCTTGCATTTCAATAAACTGGAAGTTCAAAAGACAGTCACCTTTAAACAATCAAAGTCAAATCATTATCTATCAGCCTTTTTACTTGGGATAACCTTTAGCTTTGGCTGGACTCCTTGTATCGGACCAGTTTTAAGTTCGGTCTTAGCTCTGGCAGCTTCAGGAGGGAATGGTGCTTGGCAAGGAGCATTACTAACCTTAGTGTATACGTTGGGAATGGCCCTTCCATTCCTTGTTTTGGCCTTGGCCTCGGGCTGGATAATGCCCTATTTTAGTAAACTAAAACCCCATATGATCCTACTAAAGAAAATCGGGGGAGCTTTGATTGTTTTGATGGGATTATTATTAATGCTAGGGCAGTTAAATGCCTTGTCAGGAATTCTTGGATAAAGGAGAAAAAATGAAAAAAGTTATTTTTGCTGGATTGAGCCTCATGTCTCTATTTTTGTTGATTGCCTGTGGTGAAAAAGAAACCAAACAGACAAGCAGTCCCAAACAACCAGCTGTACAACAAATCGCAGTCGGTAAGGATGCGCCAGACTTCACCTTGCAGTCTATGGATGGCAAAGAAGTCAAGTTATCAGACTATAAAGGGAAAAAGGTCTATTTAAAATTCTGGGCTTCTTGGTGTGGACCATGTAAAAAAAGCATGCCTGAGTTGATGGAACTAGCTGCCAAACAAGATCGAGACTTTGAAATCTTGAGTGTCATTGCACCTGGTTTACAAGGTGAAAAAACAGTTCAAGACTTTCCAAAATGGTACCAAGAACAAGGCTACAAGGATATTCCAGTTCTATATGATACGCAAGCAACTACCTTCCAAGCCTACCAAATTCGTAGTATTCCGACAGAATACTTGATTGACAGTCAAGGAAAAATCGGAAGAATCCAATTTGGAGCTATTAGCAATGCAGATGCGGAAGCAGCATTTAAAGAAATGAAATAAAAAAAATCGCGATTCTTCGCGATTTTTTATAGTTTTTCATTGATAAAGCGGATGAATTGATTCCACCAAACTTTTAAGAAGAAGGCTTTTTCAACTTTTTTTTCAGCGACCATTTCAAAAGATGGTTTGTCGGAAGTGAGATAGCCTTGACCGACCAAATCTTGGTCATCATAGGTTAGATGACCAACAACAGTTTCAGCTTCTAGTGGCGCTGTCTCTGCCTTGGTTTTTGGAGTAAACTGCAGGCTTGATGATGCTCGACTTCCCAATCGTTGTATGACAGTGATATCAGATTTAGCAACAGCAGTTACGGTATCTTCCTTCCCATCAAGTACAGAAACTTTGCTATCTTTGTAGGCCTCTCCCTTCTGGACAATTGTTTTGAGAGCATAATTAGATGTTATATAGTCCAAAAGAGAAGAAGTAGCAGTAAAGCGAGCGTAAGGATTACTGTTTTGCTGGTCAGCGTTTAAGACAACTGTGATGATTCGCATACCTTTTTCGGTAGTTGTTCCAACGAAAGAAGCTCCTGCCTTGTCTGTTGTACCAGTTTTGAGCCCATCAACTCCACCTCGATATGCTGGCATTCCTTCCAACATATAGTTAGTAGAGTGAATTTCCATACCAGCAAATGTTGATGAAGATTTCTTGGTGATTTCTAAAACTTGAGGGTAATCTCTGATGAGGTTTCGAGCGATGATTGCAACATCGTAAGCACTTAGTTTGTTTTCCTCATCCTTTTTAGAACCAGGATAGATATTATTTCCAAGTGTTTCGTTATTAAGTCCAGTAGTATTGACAATAGTAGCATCTTGGATGCCCCATTCAAGAAGTTTCGCCCTCATCTTGTCAACGAAGTCTTTCTCTGAACCAGCAATTTTTTCAGCAAGAGCAATGGCTGCACTATTGGCACTTGATACTAGAGTTGCTTCCAATAATTGTTCCACTGTATACTTGCGCGCTTCCATAGGAACATTACTAGCCTCAGAATTGGTTGTAAGTTGGTATGGATAGTCAGAGATATCAACTGGGGTAGATAGGCTAATGGTCCCTTGTTCCAAGGCTTCATAGACTAGGTAGACAGTGAGAATCTTGGTGATAGAGGCAATTTCAACAGCTTGAGTAGCATCTTTTTCGTAGAGAATTTTCCCAGTGTTTGCTTCAACAGCGATGGCATGCTTGGCAGCAACATCAAAATCTTGCGCAGATACAGTAGGAATGGCTGTGCCAAAAATGATAAGAGTTAGTAAGGATAAAATTATTTTCTTCATAGTAGTTTTATTCTATCACAAAGCGAAAAAATATTCTCGTTTTTATAGTAAAGCCATCTTATCTTTTTGAAGAATTATGGTAAAATAGAAAGAAGGAGGCGCCTATGTTCCGTAGAAACAAGTTATTTTTTTGGACAGCTGAAATTTTACTATTAACTCTTATTTTCTATCTTTGGAGAGAGATGGGAGCGATTGTCACACCTTTTGTGATGGTAGCTAATACCATTATGATTCCATTTTTGCTCGGAGGATTCTTCTATTACCTGACAAATCCCATCGTAACATTTCTAGAAAAGAAATGTAAAGTCAATCGTTTGATAGGTGTGCTCATCACTCTTTGTGCCTTGATTGGTACAATAGTAGTAGGGGTAGTCTACCTGCTACCGATTTTGATCAATCAGTTGACAAGTTTGATTATTTCTAGCCAGAATATCTATAGCCGCTTGCAAGATTTGATATATGATTTATCAATGAATCCAATCTTTCAAAATATTGATATTCAAAAAACCATTCAACAGTTGAATTTATCTTACGTTGATATTTTGCAAAACATTCTCAATAGTGTGAGCAATAGTTTAGGTAGTGTTCTTTCAGCCTTGTTTAGTACAGTTTTGATTCTCATTATGACACCAGTCTTTTTGATTTATTTCTTGCTTGATGGTCATAAGTTCCTCCCGATGTTGGAACGAACAGTCCTAAAACATGATAAATTAAACTTTTCCAGTCTCTTGAAGAATTTGAACGCCACTGTCGCACGTTATATCAGTGGAATTGCGATTGATGCGGTTATTATCGGGTGTTTGGCCTATATTGGATACAGTACGATAGGGTTGAAATATGCTCTAGTCTTTGCTATTTTTTCTGGTTTGGCAAATCTGATTCCTTATGTTGGACCAAGTATCGGTCTGATTCCTATGATTATTGCCAATGTCTTTACTGATCCGCACAGAGTTCTCATTGCAGTAATTTATATGCTGATTATCCAACAGGTGGATGGGAATATCCTCTACCCTCGTATCGTCGGAGGGGTTATGAAGGTTCATCCAATCACCATTCTGGTCCTTCTCTTACTTTCTAGCAATATTTATGGTGTTATCGGAATGATTGTAGCAGTGCCAACATATTCTATCCTAAAAGAAATTACTAAGTTCTTGGCGAAATTATATGAAAATCATAAAGAAGCCAAAGAAAAAGAACTGGAAAAATCAGAATCAATCTAAAAATCAGGGAGACCTGATTTTTTTTGATAAAAAGACTTGAGGTTAGACTAGTCAAAAGTGTTTTAAATGATTCTGTTGGAAAAGAATGGGAAATTATGAGATTTAGAATAATTCACAAAATGTGTGTAAAACACTTGCAATTTAGCTGAAATTTGATAAAATAGTAAGGAAAGTTAGACTGTATTGCCTACTGTCTATCTATAAAATATATTTTATTGGAGGCTTTTACTCAAATGGCAAAAGAAAAATACGATCGTAGTAAACCACACGTTAACATTGGTACTATCGGACACGTTGACCACGGTAAAACTACCCTAACTGCAGCTATCACAACTGTTTTGGCACGTCGCTTGCCTTCAGCAGTTAACCAACCTAAAGACTATGCGTCTATCGATGCTGCTCCAGAAGAACGCGAACGTGGTATCACTATCAACACTGCGCACGTTGAGTACGAAACTGAAAAACGTCACTACGCTCACATCGACGCTCCAGGACACGCGGACTACGTTAAAAACATGATCACTGGTGCCGCTCAAATGGACGGAGCTATCCTTGTAGTAGCTTCAACTGACGGACCAATGCCACAAACTCGTGAGCACATCCTTCTTTCACGTCAGGTTGGTGTTAAACACTTGATCGTCTTCATGAACAAAGTTGACTTGGTTGATGATGAAGAATTGCTTGAATTGGTTGAAATGGAAATCCGTGACCTCTTGTCAGAATACGACTTCCCAGGTGACGATCTTCCAGTTATCCAAGGTTCAGCTCTTAAAGCTCTTGAAGGTGATACTAAGTACGAAGACATCATCATGGAATTGATGAACACTGTTGATGAGTACATCCCAGAACCAGAACGTGACACAGACAAACCATTGCTTCTTCCAGTCGAAGACGTATTCTCAATCACTGGACGTGGTACAGTTGCTTCAGGACGTATCGACCGTGGTACTGTTCGTGTTAACGACGAAATCGAAATCGTTGGTATCAAAGAAGAAACTCAAAAAGCAGTTGTTACTGGTGTTGAAATGTTCCGTAAACAACTTGACGAAGGTCTTGCCGGAGATAACGTAGGTGTCCTTCTTCGTGGTGTTCAACGTGACGAAATCGAACGTGGACAAGTTATCGCTAAACCAGGTTCAATCAACCCACACACTAAATTCAAAGGTGAAGTTTACATCCTTACTAAAGAAGAAGGTGGACGTCACACTCCATTCTTCAACAACTACCGTCCACAGTTCTACTTCCGTACAACTGACGTTACAGGTTCAATCGAACTTCCAGCAGGTACTGAAATGGTAATGCCTGGTGATAACGTAACAATCGACGTTGAGTTGATCCACCCAATCGCCGTTGAACAAGGTACTACTTTCTCTATCCGTGAAGGTGGACGTACTGTTGGTTCAGGTATGGTTACAGAAATCGAAGCTTAATTCGATTTAGTTCCCAGAAGAACAATTATTTAAGTCAGACACTAAAAGAATCTTGCTTTGCAAGGTTCTTTTTTGTGTTCGAATTATTTTAGAAGGCGTTCTAGTATAGCGATATGATAGTTTTTTTGGTATAATAAAAGTTATGGAAATCGAAAAAACCAATCGAATGAATGCGCTTTTTGAATTTTATGCTGCGCTTTTGACAGACAAGCAGATGAACTATATTGAACTTTATTATGCAGATGATTACAGTCTTGCTGAGATAGCTGAAGAGTTCGGTGTCAGTCGTCAGGCTGTTTATGATAATATCAAGCGGACAGAAAAGATTCTAGAAGATTATGAGATGAAATTACACATGTACTCAGACTACATTGTCCGCAGTCAGATTTTTGACCAGATCTTGGAGCGTTATCCCAAGGATGAATTTCTGCAGGCGCATATAGAAATTTTAACAAGTATTGACAATCGGGAGTAATCATGGGCAGTCTAGTTATTTATCAAGGATTACCTTGCAAACTATTAGCCGCAGAGGAACCATTTCCTACTCGACTACAGATTATCTCGCCCAATGATATCTCCAAAGCTATGAAAATAGGTTTTAGCTGTTGGGGATATCCAAATGAAATCATGAAAGAAATCACACCCGAAGAACTTGAGTGTTTGCAACATTTCGGACGATTTCCACTGAATTGAGTAAATAGGAGAAAAAAATGGCATTTGAAAGTTTAACAGAACGTTTACAGAACGTCTTTAAAAATCTACGTAAAAAAGGAAAAATATCTGAGGCTGATGTCCAGGAAGCAACCAAAGAGATACGCTTGGCCTTGCTTGAAGCCGACGTTGCTTTGCCTGTTGTAAAGGACTTTATCAAGAAGGTTCGTGAACGTGCAGTCGGACACGAGGTCATTGATACCCTCAATCCTGCCCAACAGATTATTAAAATCGTTGATGAGGAACTGACAGCTGTTTTAGGTTCTGATACGGCAGAGATTATCAAGTCACCTAAGATTCCTACGATTATCATGATGGTCGGTTTGCAGGGGGCTGGTAAAACAACCTTTGCTGGTAAGCTGGCCAACAAACTCAAGAAGGAAGAAAATGCTCGTCCTTTGATGATTGCGGCGGATATCTATCGTCCAGCAGCCATCGATCAGTTGAAAACACTTGGACAGCAGATAGATGTGCCTGTTTTCGCTCTTGGTACTGATGTTCCAGCGGTTGAGATTGTTCGTCAAGGTTTGGAGCAAGCACAAGCCAATCACAACGACTATGTCTTGATTGATACGGCAGGACGTTTGCAGATTGACGAATTCTTGATGAATGAGCTTCGTGACGTAAAAGCCTTGGCTCAACCAAACGAAATTCTGCTCGTCGTTGATGCTATGATTGGTCAAGAAGCGGCCAATGTTGCCCGTGAGTTTAATGCTCAGTTGGAAGTGACTGGGGTCATCCTTACCAAGATTGATGGGGATACTCGTGGCGGTGCTGCTTTGTCCGTTCGCCATATCACTGGTAAACCTATCAAGTTCACTGGTACGGGTGAAAAGATCACGGATATTGAAACCTTCCACCCAGACCGTATGTCTAGCCGTATCCTTGGTATGGGGGATATGCTCACTTTGATTGAGAAAGCTTCTCAGGAATACGATGAACAAAAAGCTCTTGAAATGGCTGAGAAGATGCGTGAAAACACCTTTGATTTCAATGATTTCATCGATCAATTGGATCAGGTGCAAAATATGGGGCCAATGGAAGATTTGCTCAAGATGATTCCAGGTATGGCCAACAATCCTGCCCTTCAAAACATGAAGGTGGATGAGCGCCAGATTGCTCGTAAACGTGCCATCGTGTCTTCGATGACACCTGAAGAACGTGAAAATCCTGATCTGTTGAATCCAAGCCGTCGTCGTCGTATCGCTGCTGGATCTGGAAATACTTTTATCGAAGTGAATAAATTCATCAAAGACTTTAACCAGGCCAAACAGCTCATGCAAGGTGTCATGTCTGGAGATATGAACAAGATGATGAAGCAGATGGGCATTAATCCAAATAACCTCCCTAAAAATATGCCAAATATGGGCGGAATGGATATGTCTGCCCTTGAAGGCATGATGGGACAGGGTGGCATGCCAGATATGTCAGCTCTCAGAGGAGCTGGAATGCCAGATATGAGCCAGATGTTTGGTGGTGGACTCAAGGGTAAAATTGGTGAATTTGCCATGAAACAGTCTATGAAACGCATGGCCAATAAAATGAAAAAAGCTAAGAAGAAACGCAAATAAAAAAGGAAAGCAGAAGTGCTTTCCTTTTTTATATAAAATATGTACTTTCCATGATTAGGCAATTTTCTTAATCGAAAAATTACGAAATGGAAAGAGTAATTTCAAATCCTTGCATCCATTCGGATTTTACTGTGATGTCGATTTTTAAAGCATCTGCTAATTGTTTGACCAGATAGAGACCCATGCCTGTTGATTTTTTCCTTGTGTCTCCCGAGTCTCCTGTAAATCCTTTTTCAAAGATATGAGGGAGGTCGCAAGCTTTAACTCCGCAGCCATTATCCCTAATAATCAGACTTGTGCGCCCCTTATCCTTTGACATAGAAATACTGAGTTCGGGCTTGTCAGAGCTGTATTTAAGGGCGTTGGCGAGGATTTGGGAGAGGATAAATTCAAAACTGCGTTGATCGGTGTAGCAGGTTCCTTGTATATTTTCTAGCTGAATCGTAAAATTCTTTTCTTTGAGTAAGGGATCAAAATTTTCCAATAGATCTTGGATACATTCTTCTAGATCAAGATCTTCAAATAGAAAATCATTTTTCTCACTTTTCACCCTATAATAGAATAGGATTTGTGATACATTTCCTTGGATTTGATTCTTCACATAGTCCAACTTAAACGCTGTATCTTCAGGTAACTGGTCACTTTGGTTGTCCAAAAGGAGGGAAAGAAGCGATAGAGGGAGTTTAATCTCATGCGCCCATTTTTCAACATAGTCCTCGTATTCGGCTAGTAATGAGTTGAGTTTTCCTATTTCAGACTGCTTTTGATAAAGTGTATCTGCCATTTGTTCAATGCTTTCTTTCTCTGAGGCACTTGATAAATGCAATAATTCAAGCTCAGTATCGACCTTGGGATTGGCTATGAAGGCTTTATAGGCAGACGATTTTTTTCTTTCTTTTCTTATCAGTAGGAGTGATAGGATGAAAAAGAGCAGGACGGTGGCTAAAATATAGAGAAGAATAAGGGCTTGAAACATTCTCACATCTGAAAGCCAAAGCAGGACAGCTGTAAATAGATCAAATGCTAAGAGAACAAGTAACCAGGGCAGGTAAGTAGCTAGATATTTAAGATTCTGTTTCATCTGGACTTACCTCTTCTAGCTTGTACCCAATACCTCTGACGGATTTGACTTGAAGGGCAATGCCAGCCTGTTTCATCGCCTTTTTCAGCCTTGCAATATTTACTTGAAGGGCATTCTCATCGATGAACTCAGTTGTATTCCACAGTTTCATGCTTAGTTCTTCTTTTGTGACGACAGAATCAGTTGCCACTAATAAGGTTTCTAACAATTTCCCTTGATTTTGAGGGAGTAAAATCGAATGTCCATTGATATAAAGGGTATAGGTCTGTCTATCCAGCAGGAAATTATCTTTTTCAAGCAAATTTTGTCTGCCTTCATAGCGTTTCAAGATATTTTCTATACGAGCCAAGAATCTTTCTTTCTTGAAAGGTTTTGTTAAGTACTCGTCTGCCCCTAATTTCAGGGCGTAAATCTCATCTTTTAGTTGTTCACGGGAGGTGAGAACCAATATGGGCACAGAGCGTTTTGACTTGAGATTTTTACAAATTTGAAAACCTGTTTCTCCCGGCAAATTCAAATCCAGTATGATTAGATCCGTATCGTATTGTAGCACTTGCTGGCTTGTATCTTTGAAGTCAGTCAACTTATCAACTTGATAACCCGCTTTCTCTAACAAGATAACAATTTCATCTCGAATCAAGGCTTCATCTTCAATTACCAGAATATGCTTCATATCGGTTCCTCCTTTTCCTATTTTATTCTACCTTATTCATCTCTTTTTGGTTCCATTAAGGACAACAAGTACTTGTTGCTATTTTTCTTTACAATTTTTATATAGATGACTTCAAAGCCAGCTAAGAGCAGTACTATCAGCATGGCTGTGATAAATTTCTGCCCCATGTCCATTCTTACACTAGCAGGTACTATTCCTGTGAGGAGGGAGCTCACTCCGAAGCTACTACTAAGAAGTGCAAGGGCTATTGGCAGACCAAAATACCAGTTGACTTGCTTTTCTGACGATTTACAAAGAGTTTCGTAATTAGCTCCAAGATGGATCAAGGTTTGATATCGTCTGTAGGATTGTCTTTGTCCCATCAAAAACTGGACGCCGATGATTGTATTTGCAACGACAAGGAAAATGATTGCCAGATAAATAGTAATATAGCTAGCAGAGATAATGTAAAATAATTGGCGCCCCATATTTTGTATATAGCTTTCATAACCAAGAGAGGTTTGATTTAGCTTTTCATTGGTATCTGAGATAGCTCTCATCAGGCCTTTTTCCTTGACCAGCTCAGGAGCTAGGATGCCACTGACATAGTTTGAGTACTTACTGTCAGTATAGCTCATAAAGGTTTCATCTGGAAGAATGAGGGCTACAGAGAGGGTGACTTCACGGTCCGTTACGATTGGCAAAGACTCCACATCTCCAATTAATTTTACATCATTTCCCATGACTTTGATTTGAGGGTTTGCTTTCAGAACAGAGTTAACCAAGTTCTCATCAGGGAGAAAGTCTTTCCCCATATACAAGTAGGCTTCCTTGCTAGTTAATTCTAGAGGAGGGAGATTGGCAGCCTTTCTGAGTTCGTTGTATTCGGAAACAGGCATGAGGTGGGAATTAGTAGACTGTTTAAATTTATGGAGCAAAATTTCCTTGTTCTTGCTGTCTTTTTGCTTTTTCAACTCCTTGATGACCTCTTCGAAGGACACGGACTCGTGTTCTTTCGGTTTGCCCACTTTGATTTGCAGAATCTTTGAAAACTGTGATACTAGTCCGGCAGCTTCAAGCTCTTTTTTTACTGTATTTACATCAAGATTTTCATCTGTATCCTGCTTGCTATCTCTAAATGTATAATCCAATACGTGGGTTTGATTGCCTGAATTGTCGCTTGCAATGGCCACACCTGCTCCAAAGAGGCACAAGGCAGAGAAGATTAAGAGGGAGCAGATGGCTAGTATAGTTGAGCGCTGGATAACTAATTCCTGAATCTGTCTAAAATTATAGGCATGAAGTTTTCGATTGTTTCCAAGCTTGACCAAAAAGTCTATAAATAAACGCATACCAAAGAAGAGGAGGATAGTTCCTAGAGTCCCCAAGAAAACAGTGATGCCCATGGTTATGACACTTTTCCAAGCTCGTCCACTCATACCCATGTAATAGGCTGTTCCTAGAAGCAGAATCCCGAGGACAGAAGCAAGAAGGTACACACCCTTTGGGAGTAGTTTCTTCATCCCAGAAGGAGAATAGGATAGCAGGTTTCCGATTTCCTTATTGGCCGTCTTTGCACTTAAAAGGACAAAAACAGCTAATTTTACGGCTAGGAAGCCGATGACTGTATAGAATAGAGCTGTGGTAGATAGAGAAAACTGATGTTCAATAATCCCTAGTCCCACAATTTTAGCGGTTATTAGGCTGATCAGTTCTGAAATCAAGATTGAAATTGGAAGACCTATTCCAAGGGCAAGGACACTGTTTCTCAAATCCTCGAGCAGGAGTAGCAAGAACAGTTTACTTCTTCGCATGCCTAGTGTGAGATAGACACCAAATTCATGTTTTCTTCTTTCCATCTGCATACTGCTTGCGAAGTAGACTAGAAAAAAGAGAATAAAGAGCGTTGCTACGTAAAGAATAGGAATCATGCTAAAGAGTTTATTTACAGCGTCACTTTCTATTTGTTTTAGAAAGATCATCACATCTTGATGGGACAAAGAAAGGATGATGTAAAAGGAAATAATAGAAAGAACCATGGAACTGAAGTACAAGCCATTATTCTTTCGATCCCTCTTGCTATTTCTTGAGACTAATTTAGAAAACATTGCCATCACCTCCAGCTAGCGCTGCCATGACCTTTAATATTCTGTGGTAAAAATCTTCTTTGCTTTCTCTTGGATAATCGCGTCGGATTTCATGGAATAGTTTTCCGTCTTGGATAAACAAGATGCGGTTGCAAAAGCTGGCAGCGACTGAATCGTGGGTCACCATGAGAATGGTAGTTTCTTCCACTTGATTCATTTCGGATAATTTTTGCATCAAAATGGTCGCATTTTTTGAATCCAAAGCTCCTGTGGGCTCATCTGCAAATACAATCTTAGGGTCTAAAATCAAGGCGCGCGCAGCAGCTACCCTTTGCCGTTGACCACCTGATAATTGAGATGGGAACTTATCCAGAAGGTCAGAAATATCCAGATATTGGGAAAGCAATTCTAACCGAATCTTGCTTTCGTTGGCATCTACCTTGTGCAAAGACAAGGGGAGTAAAATATTTTCTTTGGCTGTCAGATTGTCCAAAAGCTCAAAATTCTGAAAGAGGTAGCCGATTTCCTTACCACGATAATCAGCTAACTGACTACCTTTTAACTGACCTAAATCCTTTTCTTGCATTTGAATGGATCCGTCAGTTGGCTTGATGATAGTGGCGAGACAGTTAAGAAGGGTTGTTTTCCCAGATCCACTACTCCCCATAATCCCTAAGAACTCACCTTTGACAACTTGAAAAGATATACCGTTCAAGGCCTTGGTGATATTCGGCTCTTTTCCATAATGCTTTTTTAATGATTCTACTCGTAAAATTGTTTCCATGTGAAACACCTCCATCTTTTGTTACTTTCATTATAGTATGAATCAGAGTAGAATAACACTTACGGATGATGTAAGAAATCTTTATCGCTGGCATTTATAGTCAGATTATTGGACTTATACTTACTATATTATAGCATGGTTTTAGGGATTTAAAAAGAGGAGTTGAAGCTCAGGGACTCTCTATATGACAAAAATTTCTGATTTTGAAAACGTGAAAGAAAAAGCCTTAGAAATATTGATTTCTAAGGCCTTTTAAACTTATTAACTCTATTCCCACTCAACTGTTGCTGGTGGTTTACTTGTAATATCGTAGACGATACGATTAACGTGGTCTACTTCGTTAACGATACGAACAGAGATTTTTTGAAGGACTTCCCATGGAATTTTGGCAAAATCAGCTGTCATACCATCGATAGAAGTGATGGCACGAATGGCAATTGTGTAGTCGTAAGTACGACCGTCACCCATAACACCGACTGAACGAACACCTGTATTAACTGTGAAGTATTGCCAGATATCGCGGTCAAGACCTGCTTTAGCAATTTCTTCACGAAGGATGGCATCAGACTCACGAACAGTTTCAAGTTTTTCTTCAGTGATTTCACCCATGACACGGATAGCAAGTCCTGGTCCTGGGAATGGTTGGCGCCATACGATGTGGTCTGGCATACCAAGTTCTGTACCGAGGGCACGAACTTCGTCTTTATAGAGAGTGTTGAGTGGTTCGATCAGTTCAAACTGCATGTCTTCTGGAAGACCACCAACATTGTGGTGTGATTTGATGGTTTGAGCAGTATCTGTACCAGACTCAATTACGTCAGTGTAAAGCGTTCCTTGAGCAAGGAATTTTACATCTTTTAGCTTACTTGCTTCGTCATCAAATACATAAACAAACTCATTACCAATAATTTTACGTTTTTGTTCAGGGTCAGAAACACCTGCAAGTTTATCAAGGAAGCGTTTTGAAGCATCAGCTTTGACAATATTCAAACCAAACTTACCACCAAGCATGTCCATAACTTGGTCAGCCTCTCCCTTACGGAGAAGACCGTGGTCTACAAAGATACAGATCAATTGATCACCGATTGCTTTTTGAAGAAGAACTCCAACAACAGAAGAGTCAACACCACCTGATAGGCCGAGAAGAACACGCTTGTCACCTACAGTTTCACGGATTTTCTTGATCTGCATATCGATAAAGTTGTCCATTGACCAGTCACCCTTAGCTTTACAGATGTTAAGGGCAAAGTTGCGAAGGATATCATTTCCGTATACAGAATGGCGAACTTCTGGGTGGAATTGGATACCATAGATGTGCTTGTCAGGGTTTTCAATAGCTGCATAAGGACAGTCAGCAGAAGTTCCAGTACGAACGAAATCAGCTGGAATCTCTGTAACAGCATCGCCATGGCTCATCAAAACAATTTGTTCTTCAGGAGTCCCTTCAAAGAGGGCAGAGGTTGTGTGAGTAAGTGGTGATTGGCCATACTCGCGGTTGCCAGCATCACCTGCAGGGACAACTTTTCCTCCAAGTTTATGGGTTAAAAGTTGCATACCATAGCAGATTCCCAAAATTGGAATGCCAAGTTCAAAAATTTCTGGGTCAATATCAAATGAACCATCTTCGTATACAGAGTTTGGTCCACCAGAGAGGATGATCCCTACAGGGTTAATCGCGCGAACCTCTGCAGCTGAGATTTTGTGGCTTTTTAGCTCAGAAAAAACACCAATTTCACGAATACGGCGTGAAATCAGCTGGTTGTATTGGCTACCATAGTCCAGCACGATGATTTTTTCGACATCTTGCAAATCAGTTGAAATGTTGCTCATCTTTTTCCTTTCTCAAAAGAAATATCTTTTTCAATATTCTATCACAAATAGGGGTGAATTACCAACTAAACAAGGCAAAGTTTGACTTTTTCTTAGCAAATACGGTACAATAGAGAAAAAATAGAAAAGAAGTGAAAATCATGTTACCAGCTTATATGAAAATCCACGATCAGATCAAGAAGGATATAGATGAGCATCATTGGAAAATCGGAGAGAGACTGCCTAGCGAACGAGATTTGGCAGATCTGTTTCAGGTTAGTCGGATGACCTTGCGCCAAGCTATCTCTCTTTTGGTTGAAGAAGGAGTCTTAGAGCGCAGAGTAGGAAGTGGGACTTTTGTCTCTAGCACTCGTGTTCAAGAAAAAATGCGGGGGACGACCAGTTTTACGGAGATTGTCAAATCTCAGGGGAAAGTACCTTCTAGCCAACTCATTTCTTACAGAAGAACCATTCCAAATGAGCAAGAGGTCGCAAAGCTAGGGATTACTCCGACAGAGAATATTATCCGTATGGAACGGGTGCGTTACGCTGATCAAGTACCGCTAGTCTATGAAGTCGCATCCATTCCTGAGAAATTTATTAAGGATTTTAAAAAAGAAGAAATCACCAGTCATTTCTTCCAAACCTTGCAGCAACATGGCTACCGGATTGGCAAATCCCAACAGACCATTTATGCGAGATTGGCTAAGGAAAAAATTGCTCACTATCTAGAAGTCGAAAAGGGGCATGCCATTTTAGCCTTGACTCAGGTCTCTTATCTTGAAGATGGGACGGCTTTCGAGTATGTAAAGAGTCAATACGTTGGCGAGCGCTTTGAATTTTATCTTGAAAATAACTAGTCTAGAAAGGCTAGTTTTTTGTTTTAGAAAAGATTAGAATTGTCAAAACAATCTGTCTAGGCTTGATTTTATCTATTATTTACTATAAAATGAGAAGGAAAAACGTCAAACTTTTATATTGCAAATAGGAGAAAAAATGACAAAAACATTAAAACGTCCTGAGGTTTTATCACCTGCAGGGACTTTAGAAAAGCTGAAAGTAGCTGTTCAATATGGTGCGGATGCTGTCTTTATCGGTGGGCAAGCTTATGGTCTTCGTAGCCGTGCTGGAAACTTTACCTTTGAACAGATGGAAGAAGGGGTCCAGTTTGCTGCAAAGTACGGTGCCAAGGTCTATGTAGCTGCCAACATGGTTATGCACGAAGGAAACGAAGCTGGTGCTGGAGAATGGTTCCGTAAGTTGCGTGACATCGGGATTGCCGCAGTTATCGTGTCAGATCCGGCCTTGATCATGATTGCAGCAACTGAAGCACCAGGTCTCGAAATCCACCTTTCCACTCAAGCCAGTGCGACTAACTATGAAACTCTTGAGTTCTGGAAAGAACTTGGTCTAACTCGCGTGGTTTTGGCCCGTGAAGTTTCAATGGAAGAATTGGCAGAGATTCGCAAACGTACTGATGTTGAGATTGAGGCCTTTGTCCATGGAGCCATGTGTATTTCTTATTCAGGTCGCTGTACGCTATCAAACCACATGAGTATGCGTGATGCCAACCGTGGTGGTTGTTCACAGTCTTGCCGTTGGAAATATGATCTTTACGACATGCCATTTGGTCAAGAACGTAAGAGTCTGAAGGGTGAAATTCCAGAAGAATTTTCAATGTCTGCTGTTGATATGTCTATGATTGACCATATTCCCGATATGATTGAAAATGGTGTAGACAGTCTCAAGATTGAAGGACGTATGAAATCTATTCACTACGTTTCAACGGTGACTAACTGTTACAAGGCGGCTGTGGATGCATACCTTGAAAGTCCTGAGAAGTTTGAAGCTATCAAACAAGACTTGGTAGACGAGATGTGGAAGGTTGCCCAACGTGAATTGGCAACAGGTTTCTACTATGGTACGCCGTCTGAGAATGAGCAGTTATTTGGTGCTCGTCGTAAGATTCCTGAGTACAAGTTTGTCGCTGAAGTCGTTTCTTATGATGATGCGACCCAAACGGCAACCATTCGTCAACGAAATGTAATCAACGAAGGTGACCAAGTTGAGTTTTATGGCCCAGGTTTCCGTCATTTTGAAACCTATATCGAAGATCTTCATGATTCTAAAGGAAATAAAATCGACCGCGCTCCAAATCCAATGGAACTCTTGACAATCAAGGTTCCACAACCTGTTCAGGCAGGTGACATGGTCCGCGCTCTCAAGGAAGGTCTCATTAACCTCTATAAGGAAGACGGGACAAGTGTTACAGTTCGTGCCTAGATAAGGAAAAGTGAATGATTCAAGCACAAGGTTTGTTAGTTGATGATGAAAGTAGATGTATTCATTATCATGGCGAAAAGGACATCGTTTCCCTTCAGTGTTATGAGTGTAAAAAATATTATGCTTGTTATCAGTGCCACAATGCTTTGGAAACGCATTTGTTTTCGCCCTATCCCTTGGCGCTTACCGAGGATCAACCGATTTTATGTGGGGCTTGTAAGAGGACAATGACATTTCAAGAATATCAAAAACAGATAGCTTGTCCTTACTGTAGTGCTCCATTTAATCCAGGTTGCAAAAAACACTATTCCTATTATTTTAAATAAAATGAATTCATCCAAGTTTCAAACTTGGATTTTTTCAATTTGTTTCAGAAAACAGAGTGAAGGTGGAAAAACACTCGCTCTAAAATGAGAAATTTTTCTATATAATAGGATAAAAATGGTAAAAATAAAAATAAATTATCTGAAACGCTTTCAACGTGAGTAAAAAGTTGACAAATCAAAATTTTAGGACTAAACTAAGTAAGTAAATTTTAAATAAAAGGAGAATTCATCATGAATTTAACATTTTTCGGTCTTTGTCTTGCCTGTATGGGTGTATCCCTTGCAGAAGGTATGTTGATGAACGGTTTGTTCAAGTCAGCAGCTCGCCAACCAGACATCATTCCACAATTGCGTAGCTTAATGATCATGGGGATTGCCTTTATCGAAGGAACATTCTTTGTAACTCTCGTATTTTCATTTATCATCAAATAAAGAGAAGTATAAAATGGAAAAGGGAGGATTCTAGATGGAAGAAAGTATCAATCCAACCATCAATATTGGTCCTGTTACCTTTGATTTGACCTTGACAGCCTTGACCTTGCTGTCAGTAGTCGTTATTTTTGGCTTTATCTATTGGGCAAGTCGTAATATGACTGTAAAACCCAAAGGAAAGCAAAATGTACTAGAGTATCTCTATGACTTCGTAGTCGGATTTACAGAACCTAATGTAGGCTCACGGTACATGAAAGATTACTCACTCTTTTACTTGTGTTTATTTCTTTTTATGGTGATCGCAAACAATCTTGGTTTGATGGCCAAACTTCAAACTACAGATGGGACAAACCTTTGGACATCGCCAACAGCCAATCTTCAATTTGACTTGGCCATGTCGTTTGGAATTATCCTGATGACCCATATAGAAGGAATTCGTCGCCGTGGTGTTAAAAAGTATCTGAAAGGCTTTGTTACCCCAGGTTTTATGACACCGATGAATCTCCTTGAAGAAGTCACGAATTTCCTATCACTTGCTTTGCGGGTATTCGGAAATATCTTTGCCGGAGAAGTGATGGCTAGTCTGCTCATCACACTTTCTCATCAGGCTCTTTATTGGTATCCAGTCGCATTTGTTACCAATCTAGTCTGGACGGCGTTTTCTGTGTTTATTTCCTGTGTTCAGGCTTATGTATTCACAGTCTTGTCTTCTATGTATCTAGGAAATAAAATTAATGATGAAGAGTAGAAAGGAGTAACAGATGCACGTAACAGTAGGTGAATTAATTGGTAACTTTATTTTAATTGCTGGCTCTTTTATCCTTTTGATTGTCTTAGTTAAGAAATATGCGTGGACAAACTTGACAAGTGTCTTCGAAGAAAGGGCAAATAAAATTGCTGCTGATATTGATGGAGCTGAACAAGCTCGTCAAAAAGCAGAAACTCTTGCCCAAAAACGTGAAGATGAATTAGCTGGTAGTCGCAACGAAGCCAAAACAATCATTGAAAATGCTAAAGAGACTGCAGAGAAGAGTAAAGCAGATATTCTGGCTGATGCTAAAGTAGAAGCAGGTCGCTTAAAAGAGAAGGCGAATCAAGAAATTGCTCAGAATAAAGCTGAAGCTTTGCAAAGTGTTAAGGGCGAGGTGGCAGATTTGACGATTAGTCTCGCTGGTAAAATTATCTCAAAAAACCTTGACAGTCATGCTCATAAGGAACTCATTGATCAGTATATCGATCAGCTAGGAGAAGCCTAATGGACAAGAAAACAGCAAAGGTCATTGAAAAGTACAGCATGCCTTTTGTCCAATTAGTGATTGAAAAAGGAGAAGAGGACCGGATTTTTTCAGACTTGGATCAAATCAAGCAAGTCGCAGAAGAAACGTGCTTACCTTCTTTTTTAGCTCAGGTGGCAGTTGATGAGTCTGATAAGGAAAAAACAGTTGGTTTCTTTCAAGACTCTGTGTCACCTTTAATGCAAAACTTTATTCAAATTCTGATTTACAATCACAGAGCAAATCTTTTTTATGATATTATTGTCGATTGTTTGAATCGTCTTGAAAGAGAAACCAATCATTTTGTAGTTACGATTTCTTCAGCTTATCCTTTAACGGACGAACAGAAGGAACGTTTGCTTCCCTTGATAGAGAAAAAAATGTCTCTGAGAGTACGGAGTATTAAAGAACAAATTGATGAAGGACTCATTGGTGGTTTTGTCATTTTTGCTAATCACAAGACAATTGATGTGAGTATTAAGCAACAACTTCGAGTTGTTAAAGAAAATTTGAAATAGAAAGTGGTGTTCTTTTGGCAATTAACGCACAAGAAATCAGCGCTTTAATTAAGCAACAAATTGAAAATTTCAAACCCAATTTTGATGTTTCTGAAACAGGTGTTGTAACCTATATCGGGGACGGAATTGCGCGTGCTCACGGTCTTGAAAATGCCATGAGTGGAGAGTTGTTGATCTTTGAAAACGGCTCTTATGGGATGGCGCAAAACTTGGAGTCTACAGACGTTGGGATTATCATCCTTGGAGACTTTACAGATATCCGTGAAGGGGATACCATTCGCCGTACAGGTAAAATCATGGAAGTCCCTGTGGGGGATAGCCTAATCGGACGTGTTGTCGACCCACTTGGTCGTCCAGTTGATGGTCTTGGTGATATCCATACTGACAAAACTCGTCCAGTAGAAGCGCCAGCTCCTGGCGTTATGCAACGTAAGTCTGTATCAGAACCATTGCAAACAGGTTTGAAAGCTATTGACGCCCTTGTACCGATTGGTCGTGGTCAACGTGAGTTGATTATTGGTGACCGTCAGACAGGGAAAACAACTATTGCAATTGATACTATCTTGAACCAAAAAGGGCAAGATATGATCTGTATCTATGTAGCGATTGGACAAAAAGAATCAACAGTCCGTACGCAAGTAGAAACACTTCGTCAGTACGGTGCCTTGGACTACACAATCGTTGTGACAGCCTCTGCTTCACAACCATCTCCATTGCTCTTCCTAGCTCCTTATGCTGGGGTAGCTATGGCAGAAGAATTTATGTACCAAGGCAAGCATGTTTTGATTGTTTATGATGATCTTTCAAAACAAGCGGTCGCTTATCGTGAACTTTCCCTCTTGCTTCGTCGTCCACCAGGTCGTGAAGCCTTCCCAGGGGATGTTTTCTACCTTCACAGCCGTTTGCTTGAGCGCTCAGCTAAAGTTTCTGATGAACTTGGTGGTGGATCTATTACAGCCCTACCATTTATCGAGACACAAGCGGGAGATATCTCTGCCTATATCGCAACCAACGTGATTTCTATCACTGACGGACAAATCTTCCTTGGTGATGGTCTCTTCAATGCGGGTATTCGTCCAGCCATCGATGCGGGTTCATCTGTATCCCGTGTAGGGGGTTCGGCACAGATTAAAGCTATGAAGAAAGTAGCTGGTACACTCCGTATTGACCTTGCTTCATACCGTGAGTTGGAAGCCTTCACCAAGTTTGGTTCTGATTTGGATGCGGCAACACAGGCTAAGTTGAATCGTGGTCGTCGTACGGTAGAAGTATTGAAACAACCAGTTCACAAGCCTTTGCCTGTTGAGAAACAAGTTACCATCCTGTATGCTTTGACACACGGATTCTTGGATACAGTTCCAGTGAATGACATTGTTCGTTTTGAGGAAGAGTTCCATGATTTCTTTGATGCACAACATCCAGAGATTTTGGAAACCATTCGTGAAACAAAAGACTTGCCAGAAGAATCAGTCTTGGATGCTGCGATTACAGAGTTTCTCAATCAATCCAGCTTCCAATAAGAATAGAGGTGTCAGATGGCAGTATCTCTAAATGATATTAAAACAAAAATCGCCTCAACCAAAAATACGAGTCAAATCACCAATGCCATGCAAATGGTATCAGCTGCCAAGTTAGGTCGCTCTGAAGAAGCAGCGCGCAACTTCCAAGTTTACGCTCAGAAAGTTCGTAAGCTTTTGACGGATATTCTGCATGGTAACGGATCTGGTGGTTCTACCAATCCAATGCTCATCAGTCGCCCAGTTAAGAAAACAGGCTATATCGTTATTACTTCAGACCGTGGCTTGGTTGGAGGTTATAATGCTTCCATCCTTAAAGCCGTTATGGAGTTGACAGAAGAATACCATCCAAATGGTGATGACTTTGAAGTTATCTGTATTGGTGGTATGGGGGCTGATTTCTTTAAGGCTCGTGGTATTCAGCCAATCTATGAACTACGTGGCTTGGCAGATCAACCTAGTTTTGATGAAGTTCGTAAAATTATTTCAAAAACGATTGAAATGTACCAAAATGAACTTTTTGATGAATTGTACGTCTGCTACAACCATCATGTCAATACTCTCACAAGTCAAATGCGTGTGGAGCAAATGCTTCCGATTGTTGACTTGGATCCAAACGAAGCAGATGAAGAGTATAGCTTGACATTTGAGTTGGAAACAAGCCGAGAAGAAATTTTGGAGCAATTGTTGCCACAGTATGCTGAAAGTATGATTTACGGGGCTATTATCGATGCCAAGACAGCTGAAAATGCCGCTGGTATGACAGCTATGCAAACAGCGACTGATAATGCTAAGAAGGTCATCAATGATTTGACAATCCAGTATAACCGTGCCAGACAGGCGGCGATTACACAAGAAATTACAGAAATCGTAGCGGGGGCTAGTGCCTTAGAATAAGGCTTTGCCTCCCTCGTATCAAAATGAACTTAGGACCTAGTTGAGCTAGGAACCGACAGTATCTTATATAGAATAGGAGAAGGAGATGAGTTCAGGTAAAATTGCTCAGGTTATCGGACCTGTTGTAGACGTCTTGTTTGCAGCTGGGGAGCCACTTCCTGAGATTAACAATGCACTTGTCGTCTACAAAAATGACGAAAGAAAAACAAAAATCGTCCTTGAAGTAGCCTTGGAGTTGGGTGATGGTATGGTCCGTACTATCGCCATGGAATCAACAGATGGTTTGACTCGTGGAATGGAAGTATTGGACACAGGTCGTCCAATCTCTGTGCCAGTAGGTAAAGAAACTTTGGGACGTGTCTTCAACGTTTTGGGAGATACTATTGACTTGGATGCTCCTTTCGCTGAAGACGCTGAGCGTCAGCCAATTCATAAGAAAGCTCCAACTTTTGATGAATTGTCTACCTCATCTGAAATCTTGGAAACAGGGATCAAGGTTATCGACCTTCTTGCCCCTTACCTTAAAGGTGGGAAAGTTGGACTCTTCGGTGGTGCCGGAGTTGGTAAAACTGTCTTGATCCAAGAATTGATTCACAATATTGCCCAAGAACACGGTGGTATTTCAGTATTTACTGGTGTTGGGGAACGTACTCGTGAAGGGAATGACCTTTACTGGGAAATGAAAGAGTCAGGCGTTATCGAGAAAACAGCCATGGTATTTGGTCAGATGAATGAGCCACCAGGAGCACGTATGCGTGTCGCCCTTACTGGTTTGACAATCGCCGAATATTTCCGTGATGTAGAAGGCCAAGATGTGCTTCTCTTTATCGACAATATCTTCCGTTTCACTCAAGCTGGTTCAGAAGTATCTGCCCTTTTGGGGCGTATGCCTTCGGCCGTTGGTTACCAACCAACACTTGCTACGGAAATGGGTCAATTGCAAGAGCGTATCACATCAACCAAGAAGGGGTCTGTAACCTCTATCCAGGCTATCTATGTGCCAGCGGATGACTATACTGACCCAGCGCCAGCAACAGCCTTTGCTCACTTGGATTCAACAACAAACTTGGAACGTAAGTTGGTACAGTTGGGTATCTACCCAGCCGTTGACCCTCTGGCTTCAAGCTCTCGTGCCTTGGCGCCTGAGATTGTTGGAGAGGAGCACTATGCAGTTGCTGCTGAAGTCAAACGTGTCCTTCAACGTTACCATGAATTGCAAGATATCATTGCTATCCTTGGTATGGATGAACTTTCTGATGAAGAAAAGACCTTGGTTGCCCGTGCCCGCCGTATCCAGTTCTTCTTGTCACAAAACTTCAACGTTGCGGAGCAATTTACTGGCCAACCTGGTTCTTATGTACCAGTAGCAGAAACAGTTCGTGGTTTCAAGGAAATCCTTGATGGTAAACATGACCACTTGCCAGAAGATGCCTTCCGTGGTGTCGGTTCAATCGAAGACGTCATTGCTAAGGCAGAGAAAATGGGATTTTAAGAGGTGATCTATGGCTCAGTTAACTGTCCAGATCGTGACACCAGATGGCCTCGTCTATGATCACCATGCCAGCTTTGTATCGGTACGAACTCTGGATGGTGAGATGGGGATCTTGCCACGACATGAAAATATGATTGCGGTTTTAGCGGTTGATGAAGTAAAGGTAAAACGAATCGATGATGATACTCATGTGAACTGGATTGCAGTGAACGGAGGGATTATCGAGATTGCCAATGACATCATTACCATCGTAGCAGACTCAGCAGAACGCGCTCGTGATATCGATATCAGTCGTGCAGAACGTGCGAAACTTCGTGCTGAACGTGAGATCGAAGAAGCTCAAGACAAGCACTTAATCGACCAAGAACGACGCGCTAAGATTGCTCTTCAACGTGCCATTAACCGTATCAATGTCGGAAATAAACTATAATCAAAAAATGAACTTGAATTTCAAGTTCATTTTTTTTAATGTGGGAAGTTGATGCAAACTGCTTCAGGAACATGGAAGTCGTTAGAAAGTTCTGCAAGACGGCCAGTTTCAGGATTGCGCTTAAAGACGGTTGCATTATCAGAATCTTGATGAACAGCAATGAGAAACTCTTGATTAGGAGTTAGGTCGAAATCACGTGGATTTTGTCCGTGTGTTGGTACGATTTCTAATAATTCCAGACTGCCATCAGCGAGGATTGTATAGACGGCAATGGAATCATGACCTCGATTGGATGCATAGAGGTATTTACCATCTTTTGAAAGACGAATGGCTGCAGTAGCATTGAATCCCTCATAGCCATCTGGTAAGGTTGAAATGACTTGCATGCGCTCAAATTCACCAACCCCATCGTAAATCAAAACTTCAATGGTACTATTTAGTTCGCAAATGAGATAGGCAATCTTATAGTGATGGTGGAAAACGATGTGGCGAGCACCTGCTCCAGACTGGCTGTGATAGGTAGATAGTTTACTTAGTTTTCCTTCTAGGCTAACATCGTAGGTCGTTACTTCGTCCGTACCGAGGTCACATGTGACGAGATACTGGTCAGGTGTTAGATTCGTAAAGTGAACATGTGGGGAAGTTTGGTTTTCATGAGGACCATGTCCACTATGCTGATCCAGATCCGTTTGGATGAGGCTACCATCCGTTTGACGCTTATAAACCAGAACTTGACCTTTATGATAATTGGCTCCGTAAACGAGACTACGCTTTTCATCCACTGCAATATAACAATGGGGAGCGCCTTCTTCAACCACATGATTTAACAAAGTACCATCTGTCTTGTAGGCAGCGATTCCACCCAAGTCATTCTGGCTTCCTACGGTGTATAAGTGTTGTTGTTGGTCAAAGGCAAGGTAGGTCGGACTTGGTTCAGCAGCAAAGAGTTCAAGATTTGCAAGCTGGCCTGTTTCTGTATCAAAATCTGCCTTGTAAATCCCTTTAGATGCGCGACGAGTATAAGTTCCAAAATAAACAGTTTCTTTCATGTCCATACCTCTTAATAATGATAAGTTCATTATACCACAAAATGACAGTCTGGAAGTGTTCATTTAATCTATGTAAGCACTTTAATAAGAGTTATTTTAAATTAAAAATGGTATAATGAGAGAATGACAGAAAGGATGTATTTATGGAACATAAAGAGAAACATTTTAGCCTATCTTGGTTTTTTAAGTGGTTTTTAGATAATAAAGCTATCACTGTATTTTTAGTAACCTTGTTACTGGGGCTAAACATTTTCATTCTAAGTAAGATTAGTTTTATCTTTTTACCTGTTTTGGATTTTTTAGGGGTTGTCATGTTGCCAGTTATTTTATCTGGTTTACTTTATTACCTCCTCAATCCGATTGTTGACTGGATGGAGAAACACAAGATCAATCGCGTTCTTGCTATCAGTATAGTTTTTGTCATTATTGGACTTTTTATCATTTGGGGTCTGGCGGTCGCTATTCCAAATCTGCAACGCCAAGTCTTAAATTTTGCGAAGAATGTGCCGACTTATCTTAAGGATGCTGATATGGTTATCAATGACCTTGTAACCAAACGCTTGCCAGATGATTTTAGACCTCAGTTGGAGCAGGTTCTTGCAAATGTTTCTACAGAAGCAACGATATGGGCCAGCAAAATTTCTTCTCAAGCCGTCAACTGGGTCAGCGCCTTTATCAGTAGTGTTTCTCAGGTGATTGTAGCGGTCATTATCGTACCCTTTATGCTCTTCTATCTCTTGCGCGATGGAAAAGGCTTGCGAGATTATTTGACTAAGTTTATTCCAACGAAGTTAAAAGAACCTGCGGGTGAAGTCCTATCGGATGTCAATAAACAGCTGTCAAACTACGTTAGAGGACAGGTTACAGTTGCTATTATCGTGGCGATTATGTTTATTATCTTCTTTAAGATTATTGGTCTCAGATATGCTGTGACTCTTGGTATTACGGCTGGTATCCTCAATCTAGTACCTTACCTGGGTAGTTTCCTTGCCATGCTTCCTGCCCTTGTTTTAGGTTTAATCGCAGGACCTGTCATGCTCTTGAAAGTAGTCATTGTCTTTATCGTGGAACAAACGATTGAAGGTCGCTTCGTTTCTCCACTTATTTTAGGTAGTCAACTGAACATACATCCGATCAATGTTCTCTTTGTTCTCCTAACTTCAGGATCTATGTTTGGTATTTGGGGAGTCTTACTGGGAATTCCAGTCTATGCCTCAGCCAAGGTCTTTATCTCAGCTATCTTTAACTGGTATAAAAAAGTCAGCGGTTTGTATGAAGAAGAAGGGGAGGAAATCAAGAGTGAACAATAGTCAACGTATGCTCCATGCTTTGGATGAACAGAATTTAACCAAAGCGGATCAGTATTTTCACAAAGCCCTCGAAACAGATTCAAGTGAGGTTCTCTATGAACTAGCAAGCTATCTTGAGGGAATTGGCTTTTATCCGCAAGCCAAGGAAATCTATCTAAACATCGTGTCAGAATTTCCAGAAGTGAATCTGAACTTAGCTAGCATTGCTAGCGAGGATGGCAATGTTGAGGAAGCTTTTGCTTACCTTGAGGAAATCACACCTGAAAGTGACTGGTATGTATCGGCCTTGGCCTTGAAGGCAGACCTCTATCAGTTGGAGGGATTGACAGATGTAGCGCGTGAAAAGTTACTGGAAGCCTTAAATTACTCAGATGATGCCTTATTAGTTTTTGGTTTGGCTGAGTTGGATAGCGAGTTAGGGAATTATCAGGAAGCCATTCAGGGCTATGCTCAATTAGACAATCGCTCCATCTATGAACAAACGGGTGTCTCAACCTATCAGCGAATCGGCTATGCTTATGCTCAGTTAGGCAAGTTTGAAGCAGCAACTGAATTCTTAGAAAAAGCCTTAGAATTAGAATACGACGACCAAACTGCTTTTGAACTGGCTAGTCTTTACTTTGACCAAGAAGAGTATCAAAAATCTGTTCTTTACTTTAAGCAGATTGATACCATTTCACCAGATTTTGAAGGATATGAGTATGGTTATAGTCAAGCTTTGCACAAGGAACATCAGATAGAAGAAGCTCTCCGTATCGCTAAACAAGGTTTGGAGAAAAATCCATTTGAGACTCGTCTCTTGCTAGCAGCCTCACAGTTTTCGTATGAATTGCATGATTCTAAGGCAGCGGAGGAATTTCTCCTTACAGCCAAAGAAGATGCAGAAGACCTTGAGGAAATTTTCCTTCGCCTTGCGACCATTTATATGGAGCAAGAACGATTTGAAGATATCATCGCTCTCCAAAGTCAAGAACCTGAAAATCTCTTGACCAAGTGGATGATTGCCCGTTCTTATCAGGAGACTGAGGATTTAGATAAGGCCTATGAGCTCTATCAACAACTATCGTCTGACCTCAAGGACAATCCCGAGTTTCTGGAGCAGTATAGCTATCTCTTGCGTGAATTGGGGTATTTCGAAGAAGCTAAGATGCAAGCAGAAGCATATTTAAAACTGATTCCAGATGATGTTCAGATGCAAGAACTCATAGAAACACTTTAAAAGTTATCTCTCTAAAAGAGCGTATCCGTCAATTTGGCAGATACGTTTTTTGAAAGAAATAGAATTTTTTTACAATAGCCCTTGCTAAATTGTTTATTTATGCTATAATAGGAATAATTATTTTTAGGAGGTGTAGTATGTCTTATATATTCGAGATTTTACCGAGTTTATTGAACGGTGCAAGTATGACACTTCAAGTTTTTGCTCTGGTCTTGATTTTTTCTATTCCCTTGGGCGTTTTGATTGCTTTTGCCTTGCAAGTCCATTGGAAACTCCTCCATTATCTGATCAACATTTATATCTGGATCATGCGGGGAACACCCTTGCTCTTGCAATTGATCTTTATCTATTATGTGCTCCCAAATATTGGGATTCGTTTGGATCGCCTTCCTGCGGCTATTATTGCCTTTGTTTTGAATTATGCGGCTTACTTTGCTGAAATCTTCCGTGGGGGGATTGATACCATTCCTAAGGGGCAATATGAGGCTGCTAAGGTCTTGAAGTTTAGCCCTGTTGCCACAGTGCGCTATATTATCTTACCACAGGTGACCAAAATTGTTCTTCCTAGTGTATTTAATGAAGTCATGAGTTTGGTCAAGGATACTTCTCTGGTCTATGCTTTAGGGATTTCAGATTTGATTTTGGCTAGTCGTACAGCAGCTAACCGTGATGCTAGTCTGGTTCCTATGTTCTTGGCAGGAGCAATTTACTTGATTTTGATTGGTATTGTGACTATCCTTGCCAAAAAAGTTGAGAAGAAGTACAGTTACTATAGATAGGAGGTTGCCATGTTAGAATTACGAAACATCAACAAGGCCTTTGGTGGCAAACAAATCTTAACTAATTTCAGCCTATCAATTCCTGAAAAGCAAATCCTGGCAATCGTAGGTCCATCAGGAGGCGGAAAAACAACCTTATTACGTATGTTAGCTGGACTGGAAACTATCGATTCTGGAGAAATCTACTATAACGGTGAATCTTTAGCTTTAGACGAACTAGAAAAGCGCAACCTACTAGGATTTGTCTTCCAAGATTTTCAACTTTTCCCTCATTTATCAGTTCTGGACAATCTGACCCTATCGCCTGTGAAAACTATGGGAATGAAGCAGGAAGAGGCAGAGAAGAAGGCGCGTGGACTCTTGGAACAGTTAGGGCTAGCAGGGCACGCAGATGCTTATCCCTTCTCACTATCAGGTGGGCAAAAGCAGCGGGTGGCTTTGGCGCGTGCCATGATGATTGACCCAGAAATCATTGGTTACGATGAACCAACTTCTGCCTTGGATCCAGAATTACGCTTGGAAGTGGAAAAACTGATTTTGCAAAATAGGGAACTTGGGATGACGCAAATTGTGGTTACCCACGATTTACAATTCGCTGAAAATATTGCAGATGTATTATTAAAAGTAGAGCCTAAATAGGAGGAAAAATGATGAAAAAATTGATGCTTGTATTAGTCAGTCTAATGACTGCTTTGTTCTTAGCAGCTTGTGGGAAAAATTCTAGTGAAACTAGTGGAGATAATTGGTCTAAGTACGAGTCTAACAAGTCTATTACTATTGGATCTGATAGTACTTTTGTTCCAATGGGATTTGCTCAGAAAGATGGTTCCTATGCAGGATTTGATATTGATTTAGCTACAGCTGTTTTTGAAAAATACGGAATTACGGTAAATTGGCAACCGATTGATTGGGATTTGAAAGAAGCTGAATTGACAAAAGGAACGATTGATCTGATTTGGAATGGCTATTCCGCTACAGACGAACGTCGTGAAAAGGTAGCATTCAGTAACTCATATATGAAGAATGAGCAGGTATTGGTTACTAAGAAATCGTCAGGTATCACGACTGCAAAAGATATGACTGGAAAGACTTTGGGAGCTCAAGCTGGTTCATCTGGTTATTCGGACTTTGAAGGAAAGCCAGCGATTTTGAAGGATATTGTCGCTAATAATGAAGCGAATCAATACCAAACTTTTAATGAAGCCTTGATTGATTTGAAAAACGATCGAATTGACGGCCTATTGATTGATCGTGTCTATGCCAACTATTATTTAGAAGCAGAAGGCGTTTTAAACGATTATAATGTCTTTACAGTTGGACTAGAAACAGAAGCTTTTGCAGTTGGAGCACGTAAGGAAGATACAACTCTGGTTAATAAGATAAATGAAGGATTTTCTAGTCTTTACAAGGATGGTAAGTTCCAAGAAATTAGTCAAAAATGGTTTGGAGAAGATGTAGCAACCAAAGAAGTACAAGAAGGACAGTGAGATAAAATAGTGGATGAGACTGCGTTTTGATTAGCAAAACGTAGTCTTTTTATCAATTGGGAAAGCGCATGATAGCCATTTAATATAGCGGATTAAATCTGGAATAGTATACTGTGACTTCTAAAACATTGCTAGAAATTGATTTGACTTTCCCAATCAATTTGTTCAGATTTTATTTCATTTCACTATATTCTGGAAAGATTTTCTAAATTTTTTCCTCAAATTGAGTCTCTTTTCTTATCAAAAAAACCTCTGGCAAAAACCAGAGGATAAGGGGTTATTTCATTGTTGGGAAGAGTAGAACGTCACGGATAGTAGTTGTATCTGTGAGGAGCATGCAGAGGCGGTCAATACCGATTCCCAAACCACCTGTTGGTGGCATACCGTATTCAAGGGCCTCGATGTAATCGTAGTCGATGCCCGTTGCTTCATCGTCCCCAAGTTCTTTAGCTTTTGCTTGGGCTTCAAAACGGCTAAGCTGGTCGATTGGGTCGTTCAACTCAGTAAAGGCGTTACCGTATTCCTTGGTCATAATGAAGAGCTCAAAACGGTCAGTAAAGCGGTCGTCTTCAGGATTCTTCTTAGCGAGTGGAGACACAGCTACTGGATGTCCATAGACAAAGGTTGGTTGAATCAAGGTTTCTTCAACGAACTCTTCAAAGAAGGCATTGATGATGTGACCGACTTCAGTGTAGTGTTTCTCAACTAGAACTTTCTTCTCAGCAGCAATAGCTTTAGCTTCCTCGAAGGTCATGTCTTGCCAGAAATCTACACCAGTAATTTCCTTGATAGCATCCACCATGTGAACACGTTTAAATGGTTCGTTGATTTTGATTTCAGTTCCTTGATAGTTTACTGGACCATCACCCTTAACTGCCTTAGCAGCGTGTTGGATAATACCTTCCGTCAAGTCCATGATATCTTGGAAATCTGCATAAGCTTGGTAAACTTCGATTGAAGTGAATTCAGGGTTATGAGTAGCGTCCATTCCTTCGTTACGGAAGATACGGCCAATTTCATAGACACGTTCCATCCCCCCAACGATAAGACGTTTTAAGTGAAGCTCAGTCGCGATACGAAGCACCATGTCAATGTTTTGAGCATTGTGGTGAGTGATAAATGGACGGGCAGCAGCACCACCAGCTTCATTATGAAGAACAGGTGTTTCCACTTCAAGGAAACCTTTTTGATCAAGATAACGACGGATTTCAGAGATGATTTTTGAACGAGTGACAAAACGTTCAAAGCTTTCACGGTTAGAGATCAAGTCAAGGTAACGCTTACGATAAATTGTTTCAACGTCAGTCAAACCGTGGAATTTCTCTGGAAGAGGGCGAAGTGCCTTAGATAAGTGTGTAATGTGAGTCGCCTTGATAGAGAGTTCTCCCATATCTGTACGCATGACTTCACCTTCGACACCGAGGAAGTCCCCGAGGTCAGCCTTCTTAAAGATTTCGTAGTTTTCTTCACCGACTTCGTCTTTACGAACGTAGATTTGGATTTGACCTTCGCGGTCTTGAAGATGGGCAAAGCCGACTTTCCCTTTACCACGTTTAGTTACTAAACGTCCAGCGATAGTAGCAGTTTCGTTTAATTCGTGTAGTTGTTCTTTATCAAGTTCTGCAAATTGCTCTTTAAGTTCTTGAGAGTTAGCAGTACGTTCAAAACGTTTACCGAAGGGATCGATTCCTTGTTCACGGAGCGCAGCCATTTTTTCACGGCGAACGATCTGCTGGTCATTTAGTTCTTCCATATGTTCTGTAGACATGGGTTCCTCCTAGTTTTACTCAAAATTTGATACGATGAGTCATTTTGTTGCGATACTCCCATTTTATCATAAATAGCAGAGAAATTCACGGATATTCTTTGAAAACTAAAAAGAACTTGACCATTGGGATCAAGTTCCATTATTTTTCTTGATAGGAAGTGTCATTCCATCTTTCCAGAGTGAAGGTTTCAAAATCCTCAGTCTCCAAAATTGTAAGACTGGCATTTGCCAAGCCTCCATCTTTGCGAAGGTGAGCCTCTTTATAGCCTAGAAGAGTACGTAGGCTAGCAGTGAGATTTGCACCATGACCGACGATTAGAATGTTTTCAGCCGGACTTCCTTTCAGAGATTTGATAAATTGAATAGTACGCTGAGTCGTAGAGTAGAGGGATTCAGCTTCAAACATCTTCGTATCAAACTGAGCGAGATTAGAGCGAAAGGCCTTGATTTGTTGTGGATAGATGGCATTGAGCGTTGCGATTTTTAAACCTTCAAGTTTTCCAAGTTGCCATTCGCGGAGTTCTGGAATACTTTCTAAAGGACAGGGGGTCTGGAGTTGGCTTTGGATAATCTCAGCAGATTTGACTGCTCGAGGTAAATCACTTGAATAAATCGTATCAAAAGGTATTTCCTTGAGATGTTGACCCAGTTGTTTTAAAACGTCAATGGACTCTGGAAGAAGGGGAGAGTCGCCGCTAGCACCTTGAAAACGTCCTTCAAGATTCCAGAGGGTGCGGCCATGACGAACAAAATAGAGTTTCATTACTTACTTTCCTCCAAGATATCAGCAAAATCCGCTTTTACAAAGCTGGCCAAGTCTTGAGGTCGGATGATGATACTATGCCCGACTTCCCCAGCAGAGACAATGATTTTATCCAAATCCAAAGCTGTCTGATCAATAAAAATGGGATAATTGTGTTTCTGACGAATACCGACGGGGTTATTAGCCCCATGAATATAGCCTGTCGTTTTTTCTAGGTCTTTTTGAGGAATCATGCTCACCTTTTTATTGCCAGAAACCTTTGCTAGTTTTTTCTCAGCGAGGTGTTCTGTTATGGGAACGATTCCGATAATTGGCCCCGTTTTGTCCCCTAATAGAGCCAAGGTTTTAAAGATATGAGTTCGATCATATTCTGAAGGAAGTTCACCCTCAAGCGCGTTGATCTGAATACCAGTATGGTCAATACCTGCCTTGGTCAAGATCTGCTCGACCAAGGTTTTTTTAATCTTAACTTTCTTTGCCATTATTTATACTTATCCTCCAGCTGGCTCATCCAGATACCAAGCCAAATGCCAAGCGCAAAGAAGAAGGCGATGAGAACATAGCTCACAATAGAAAGTCCAGTGTATTGGATACTTTCAGCATTTCCAGCATTTGGAATCAAAATTAAGAGAGTGCTTGAAAGCACAATTCCGATAATAAAGTGATAGACACGAGAGTGGTAGTTGTTCAAGGCATGGTCCATTAATTTTGAAAAGATAATAAGAGTTGCTCCTGCACCAATCCCAATAGGAAGGAAGGTTCCGAATAAATCAAAGGTCTTAAAACCAGTTAGCATTGGAGCGTACAGTCCTAAAATCAAGAGTAGATTTGACGGACTTAAACCAGGCACCAAGACACCAAGAGCTAAAAGAACACCTGCCAAGATGAAGTTTACAAAACTAGCACTGAGTGAACCTACAACAAAATTTAAAGCGTAGAGGCCAAATCCTGAAATGATAAAGGTAGTCCAGAACCAAACTAGGTCAATCTTATCACGATCAGACTCCCGAGTAGATTCTTTAAGGAGGCTAGGAACTGTACCGATGATAGCTCCAGCAAAGCTCCACAAAACATAGACTTGGTAATTTTCTAGCAAATACTCGATCGGATAGGAAAACAAACCAATCCCAAGCAACATTCCGATAGCTACTGGGATAAAGTAAAGGACATTCTCTTTAAAATCCTTAAAAGGATGAGCCAGAAAGCCAATCATTCGCTCGTAAATTCCCAAAATAGCTGCTAAAACACCGCCAGAAATTCCAGGCAAGATAAATCCTAATGCGATGACGATTCCTTTAATAACTCGTGCAATCCATGAAAACATAATAAAATCCTCAATTTCATAAAATTCTTTCTCTATGCTATCAATTATAACACAGACAGGGAGAAAATGAAAAAACAAGTGAAAAAGTTTGTTATTTTCACTTGTCTTATGGCCTTAAAAATAGTTTTCTGAAGGTTTCTTCCTTCTCTTTAGCAGTAGAAATCAAATTGATGTCCAAATGATGTTCAAATCCTGCAATTCTCCCCTTAGAAGTGTACTGGTGGAGATCGTAGTCCAGATCGGTATTTGGTTTAGTTTCAAAATAACCAGAGTCGGTTCCATAGGAAGGGATCCAAATAGCAGTGAACTTATCTGTATTGATACTATGCTCTTGCATGAAGTAAACCCCAACGTAGATACCGATGTTTTTAGCACCGAGAGTTGCTAGTTTGGAACGAAAGGCCTCAACACCTTCGTTCATATCGGACATTGTTTTTTCTTCAACATCTAACCAGTAGTAGCTAGGATTGTAGGGAGAAGCAGCGTTGTAGAAGACTTCAGCAGCCTTCTCCATTTCTTCCTTATTTTTTCCAGCTACATAGGCATAAACCCCCACAGGGACATTCCGTTTTTGAAATTCTGCTATATGATTTTTATAGGCTTTATCGACACCATTGATAAAGGCAGCATCATTTACTTCAGTATGCTGAGCCCCATTGTGCACGCGAACGATAACACCAGAAATGTTTTGAGATAAGGTGTCGTAGTTGATTTCCTCAGGTCTTTGCCAACCAGAGACGTCGATAATTGGTTTGTCAAGATTATGTAAGGCTTGTGTTTCAACTTGAAGAGCATTTGGTTTAGTTTTGATAGGATGGTCCTCAAAACTTGGTTTGTTGAGGAGTAAAATCGCTATGAAAATTCCAAATAAACTCAAAATAATAGCAGGATGAATTTGTTTTCTCATATTTATTTAGTTTATCGTAAAAATTTAAAAAAATCAAAGGAAACAGTTTAGAAATGTAGACAAGTAGGGGAGATTTTCAGGAAAGCACCTGTTTGTTTGTTCTTTAAAAGTAAAATTATGGTATAATATAAGGGAATTTTTACAGAAAAGAGAATAGTATGTCAAATTATGCCATTATTTTAGCAGCGGGTAAAGGTACTCGCATGAAATCAGATCTTCCCAAAGTACTTCATAAAGTAGCAGGAATTTCGATGTTGGAACATGTTTTTCGCAGTGTTGGTGCTATTCAACCTGAAAAAACAGTTACTGTAGTGGGTCACAAGGCGGAGCTAGTTGAGCAAGTCTTGGCTGGACAGACAGAGTTTGTTACCCAATCAGAACAACTAGGAACTGGGCATGCCGTCATGATGGCAGAGCCCATTCTTCAAGATCGCACTGGCCACACCTTGGTTATCGCTGGGGATACTCCTCTGATTACAGGTGAAAGCTTGAAAAATCTCTTGGATTTCCATATCAATCACAAAAATGTGGCTACCATTTTAACGGCTGAAGCGGCAGATCCTTTTGGGTATGGTCGTATCGTCCGCAATGATAATGCTGAAGTTCTTCGCATTGTGGAGCAGAAAGATGCTACAGACTTTGAAAAGCAAATTAAGGAAATCAATACAGGAACATATGTATTTGACAATGAACGTCTTTTTGAAGCCCTTAAAAACATCAACACCAACAATGCCCAAGGTGAATACTATATTACTGATGTGATTGGTATTTTCCGTAACGCAGGTGAGAAGGTTGGCGCCTATACTCTCAAGGATTTTGATGAAAGTCTTGGAGTAAACGACCGTGTGGCTCTTGCCACTGCGGAGGCAGTGATGCGCCGCCGTATCAATCAAAAACATATGGTCAATGGTGTCAGCTTTGTTGATCCAGATGCAACTTACATTGACATTGATGTTGAGATTGCTCCTGAAGTCCAAATCGAAGCCAACGTTACCTTGAAAGGTCAAACGAAGATTGGGGCGGAAACTGTCTTGACAAATGGAACTTATATCGTGGATAGCACCATCGGAGCTGGAGCCGTGATTACGAATTCTATGATTGAGGAAAGTAGTGTTGCGGACGGTGTGACAGTCGGTCCTTATGCCCATATTCGTCCAGGTTCAAGCCTCGGTGCCCAAGTTCATATCGGTAACTTCGTAGAAGTTAAAGGTTCTTCAATCGGTGAAAATACTAAGGCAGGTCATTTGACCTATATCGGAAACTGTGAAGTAGGTAGCCACGTTAACTTTGGCGCAGGTACGATTACAGTAAACTATGACGGGAAAAACAAATATAAGACCGTTATTGGCAACAATGTCTTTGTTGGCTCAAACTCAACCATCATCGCCCCTGTAGAACTTGGAGATAATTCTCTCGTTGGTGCTGGTTCAACTATTACTAAAGATGTCCCAGCGGATGCTATTGCTATTGGTCGTGGACGTCAGGTTAATAAAGACGAATACGCAACACGTTTGCCTCATCATCCGAAAAACCAGTAGGAACTGATTATGGAATTTGAAGAAAAAACGATTAGCCGGAAGGAAATCTATCAAGGTCCTATCTTTAAACTGGTGCAAGATCAGGTGGAACTGCCAGAAGGAAAAGGAACTGCTCAACGTGACTTGATTTTTCACAATGGAGCCGTTTGTGTTCTAGCCGTGACAGCTGAGGATAAAATTGTCCTCGTTAAGCAATACCGAAAGGCTATCGAGGCTGTCTCTTATGAGATTCCTGCTGGGAAACTTGAAATTGGTGAAAATGCTGATCCTATGGCAGCCGCCCTTCGAGAACTAGAAGAGGAAGTTGCCTACACAGGTAAGTTAGAACTCTTATACGATTTCTATTCAGCAATTGGTTTTTGCAATGAAAAATTAAAACTCTACCTAGCAAGTGATTTAACTAAGGTAGATAATCCTCGTCCGCAAGATGATGATGAAACCTTGGAAGTCCTAGAAGTGAGTCTAGAGGAGGCCAAGAACCTGATCCAGTCAGGTCATATCTGTGATGCCAAGACTATCATGGCGATCCAGTACTGGGAACTACAAAAGAAATAGAGGAGCAACCTATGAGAAAACCTTTATTAACAGATGAAATGATTGAACGTGCCAATCGTGGTGAGAAAATCTCAGGACCACCCCTCCAAGATGATGAGGAAACCAAAATCCTGCCAACTGCTTCACAACATTTTGGCTATTCACGTTCTAGAGACAACGGTTTTAGTCAAGATACACTTACAATCGAAGTAGAACCAACGATTCATAAGAGCCGTCGCATTGAGAATACCAAGAGAAATGTTTTTAATTCGAAACTCAATCGCATCTTATTTGCAGTCATTCTACTCTTGATTTTGTTAATTTTGGCGATGAAACTCTTGTAATTGAAAGGACATGAAATGAAAATTGGAATCATTGCTGCCATGCCAGAAGAGCTGATACATTTGACTCAGAATTTGGATAAACCTCAAGAAGTTCAGGTCTTGGGAAATACTTACTACACTGGAATTATTGGCAAGACAGAAGTTGTCCTAGTTCAGAGTGGGATTGGAAAGGTCATGTCGGCTATGAGTGTAGCAGTGTTAGCTGACCATTTTCAAGTTGATGCCATTATCAATACAGGATCAGCGGGTGCTCTTGCAGAAGGGATTGCCGTTGGTGATGTAGTGATTGCGGATAAACTTGTCTACCATGATGTGGATGTGACTGCGTTTGGCTACGCTTATGGTCAGATGGCTGGTCAACCCCTCTACTTTGAACCCGATAAGAACTTTATCGCTAGGATTCAACAAAGTTTATCTCAAGTAGAACAGACTTGGCACCTAGGATTGATTGCTACAGGGGACAGTTTTATAGCTGGGGATGATAAGATTGCTAGTATCAAGTCCCACTTTCCAGATGTTTTAGCAGTTGAAATGGAAGGGGCAGCCATTGCTCAGGCAGCTCAGGCTCTTGACCTACCTTTCCTAGTCATTCGCGCTATGAGTGACAATGCCAATCACGAGGCCTCTATCTCATTTGATGAGTTTATCATTGAAGCTGGACGTCGTTCTGCCCAGGTCTTACTAGCCTTTTTAAAGGCTTTGGATTAAGCGGAAATTTGACAGTTTATCTAGCTTATGATAAGATTTAAATAAAGAAAAGCTAGAAAACGTTTCAGAGGATATTATGAGTATTGAAATGACCGTCAGTGAGATTGCAGAGGTCTTAGGACTATCTCGTCAGGCAATCAACAATCGTGTCAAAGAACTTCCCGAAGAAGACACGAAAAAAAATGACAAAGGTGTAACAGTAGTCACTCGAAGTGGCTTAATCAAGCTAGAAGAAATCTATAAAAAAACGATTTTTGAAGATGAACCAGTCAGTGATGATGTCAAACAACGTGAACTGATGGAAATCTTGGTCGATGAGAAAAATGCTGAAATTCTTCGATTGTACGAGCAACTCAAGGCCAAGGATCAGCAACTGGCAGAAAAGGATGAGCAGATGCGCATCAAAGACCGCCAGATTGCAGAAAAGGACAAACAGTTGGACCAACAGCAACAGTTAACTCTTCAAGCCATGAAGGATCAAGAAAGCTTGAAACTAGAGTTGGACCAAGCAAAAGAAGAAGTCCAAGCAACCAAAAAAGGCTTTTTTGCTCGCCTGTTTGGAGGAAAATAAAGAAGCTGTTTGGGTTATTCACTAACCTAATAGCTTCTTTTCTTATTTATAGTTTAAATTGAGTCGGAATTGAGGTAAAAGATGGAAAAATTAAGAGACTATATCGCCTTTGATTTAGAGTTTAATCAACACGAAGGGGTTACCCATTTAATTCAAGTGTCAGCAGTTCGTTTTCAAGATGGTCATGAAATAGATGCCTTTGATTCTTATGTCCATACCAGCGTGCCTTTAAAGAGTTTTATCAATGGTTTGACAGGAATTACAGCTGAAACCTTGAAAGATGCGCCAAAAGTCGAGCAAGTTTTACAGGACTTTCAGGGATTTGTAGGCACCTTACCTATTATCGGCTACAATGCAGCTAAGAGTGATTTGCCTATTCTCATGGAGCATGGCTTGGACTATCGTGACCAGTATAAGGTCGATCTATATGATGAGGCTTTTGAACGCCGTAGTTCCGATCTACACGGCATAGCTAACCTCAAATTGCAAACCGTGGCGAATTTTTTAGGGTTTAAAGGTCAATCGCATAATAGTTTAGAAGATGCTCGCATGACAGCGCGTGTTTATGAAGCCTTTCTGGAGTCTGACGAAGGAAAACTATTATTAGAAGAACAGAGCAATCTATCTATGAATCCCTTTGGTGGGCTAGATTTATCTCAATTTCTAGACTAGGAGTGCTTATGAAACCTGAAAAACCTAAAAAGCTAGGTTTTAGGAAAATTTACCTCAACCTAGATAAAGTTCTCTTCCTCTTTTTCTTAATTTTCATGATGGTGGAGTATCTGTGGTTACCTCTCAATTCGTTTCTTGCTGGTCTTTTACTCAGCCAGACGGGTTATTTGTTTATTTCTTACAATAATATTTTTGCCATTATCACGAGTTCGCCTTTAATCAGTCTGGCCTTTCTCGTCTTGATTGTAATCAATCTTTTGGTGGCCTATTTCCAGATTTGCCTCCTCTTTATTGGGGCGCGTCACCTTCTCTACCACGAAAAGAGAACCTTGATTGAGTACAGTCGCAAAGTTTTCCAGCAAAGTTTTCTGTTCATGAAACGCTTGAGTTTCTGTAAGATGGCCTTTGTCTTCTTCTACGTAGCCATGCTCTTTCCTTTCATCAGGAAAATTTTAAAAATTTATTACTTAAATAAAATCGTCATTCCAGACTTTATCGTGACTTATCTGGAAGACAAGCACTGGCTAGTAGGTTTGATGATTTTTGCTTCTGCTTGGATTTTGCTCTATGTGTCTGTCCGACTCATGTTTGTCCTTCCAAAGATTCTCTTTGAGAAGAAGACTGTGAGAGAAGGAGTAAAATTCAGTCTGCAAAAGACAAAAAAACAAGTTCTCTTTTATGCTTGGAACTTGCTACTCATTATTATTAAAACCTATCTCTTTTTCTTCCTCCTCTTGACTCCCTTGCTAATGGGACAGATTGTAATTGACAATTTAACACAGAAAGAATCACTGATTCTTGGAGTTATCAACTTTGTCTTGATAAAGAATATCCACTATATGGCGTTGACCTATTTCCTTGTTAAGTTTGTTTCCTTTTTGACAGGTGAGGAACTGGAGATTATGCCAAGAAGAAAAAAAGACCATCTGATGAGATGGGGAGTGATGGGTTGCGCTAGTATCTTTTTTGCGCTGGAAGGTTATATCTATCTGGAAGCTCCTGTGACAAATACCCCTTTAGTCATTTCACATAGGGGCGTTTCAAATAAAAATGGTGTACAAAACACTGTACAGTCTTTGGAAAAAACAGCGCAACTGAAACCAGATTTGATTGAAATGGATGTACAGGAGACCAAAGATGGTCAGTTTGTGATGATGCATGACGCCAATCTTAAGAACTTAGCAGGTATTAACGTCAGTCCTCAAGACTTGACTTTGGAGGAGTTGACAGGGTTAGATATTTCTGAAAATGGCTATCGAACCAAGATATCTAGTTTTGATGACTATCTCAATCGCGCGAATGAACTTCATCAAAGATTGTTGATTGAAATTAAAACCAGTAAAAAAGACAGTCCACAGATGATGGAACGTTTTCTAGAGAAGTATGGAACGATTATCAAGCAGTATGGTCATCAGATGCAATCACTAGACTATCATGTGATTGACCAAGTTTTGAAATATGATTCGACTATTCCAGCTTATTTCATCTTGCCTTATAATAGTATTTTTCCAAAAACCAAGGCAACTGGCTATACCATGGAGTATTCAACATTGGATGAATACTTTGTCACGAAACTTTGGTATACAGAACAAAAGCTTTACGTATGGACCATCAATAGCTCTGACGCACTTGATAAATCGTTGCAGTTGTCAGTGGATGGTATGATTACAGATGACACGGAGATGCTACAGGAGACTTTAGCAGCAGCTCAGGAAGATCCAGAATACACCGATCTCCTTTTGAAAAAAGCTACGGAGTTCTTTAATTTCTAACATAGAAAAAAAGGGGAAGTGAATCTTCCTCCTTTTTCTGTAGGTGATTAGAATGGTAATTTTCCAGCGAAAGCACCTAGTTTTTTCTTAGTTGTTTCGTCGATTTGTTCTAGAGCAGCATTGATGGCTTGAACGGTCATATCAGACAAGGTTTCTAGGTCTTCTGGATCTACAACTGCTGGGTTAAAGTCAATGCTGACCACCTTTTTGTCTCCAGTTAAAGTTGCTTGAACAAGGTCTTGAGCAGATTTTCCAACAAATTGCATAGCAGCGAGTTCTGCTTGACTTTGTTCCATTTGTTTTTGAAGTTTTTGTGCTTGGCGCATCATGTTTTGCATGTTCATCATAAGATTTTTAAGATTCCTTTCGTATCAAGGCTTTGAGCCTTGTTTTATAAATTTTTTTGCCATTTTTTGCCCTAGAAGTTGTCAAAAGCATTGGCAACTTCTTTTTGTTGAGTTGGGAATAGGTGCGAGTAGATGTTAATAGTTGTATTAATGCTACTGTGTCCAAGTCGTTTCATAAGTGTAAAAAATATATAATCTTTTCCCTCACCGTTTCTGAGTCCTTTTGAAACTAGAAATGCTGCATGTGAGTGTCGGAAATCGTGATTACGAATCATTTTTAATGACGCAGGCATTCTTTTTTCAATTTAATCTTTTGATTAGAAACCATTGGAGTAGTCAGTTGTAAAGGACTGTCTTGAAAGATCTGTAAGTTTTCTGTATTGTCCGTAAACTCTACTAATAGGTGAGCTTGTTTTTCTTTCCATTGCGTTAGTTCTTGAACGAATTCTTTATGAATGTAAATTCGACGTATAAAAAGCACCACGCTTATACTCTTTTAAAATATTTTCTTACGTAGAAATCTTATAAAGATAATCAACAGATAGTTTAAATGTTACTTGGTTAAGCTATGAAGTCTATACTTAGATTCGTATTACTTGGACTTTACTCTTGTGGAGGTTCCCTCGCTTTCTATGGCATATTCTCTCACCTGTCAGTTTACTGAAATCGTGGCTAATATTAACTCACTAGCTTTGGTTGAGACAGTATCATTGAAGTACACTATTGATTATATCATTTTTGAACTCTATTGAAAAGCCAAATTTTCCCCAATAGAACTTACTGAAATACGTCCAATTCTTTTATTATTATAAATTATATAAAGCTTCACAAACTAGTTCGTTCATTCTTCCATTTGTAACAAGAGCAAAACATGCATTTTGTCTATATTCTAAACACATTTTTGGAAAACTAGTCACCTTTTAATGAAGAAGTTTAGGTAACTAAACAATTTATTATTCAAAATAACTCTGATGAGGATAATCCGATTTACTAAGTCTATTCGTGAATTATAGAAAACATCTATGTATTGGAGAATGTAAGCGTATCAGTTTTGAAGCCTTTATGCTCAATACTGATAGTTGTATAGAATGATTCAAAACTGCTATTACCGTGTGGAAGGTCTTTACCACCATTTGAATGTTGAATACGATGACTCACTAGTAAATTGTCCAAAATAGACTTTTTCTTCAATCTGAAATAACCGCTAAGTTATTCTCGTCTTATTAGCTAAATCTACTGCAAGATTTATGAATCCTGAATTATTGGTGTTAGCAAGTTGTAGCACTATTTATTTGATTTGAAGAGCAAGCAGTGATTTCACAGTTGATTTAAGATGATAAAATGTAACAATATAATTTGACAGCGGTTACAAAATTTTGTAATATCTATAATATAAGAAGATGTATTTTAATTCAGGGAGGAATGTAGGATGAAATTATTAATTGAACTGCAAAAAATTGATCAGTTTATCTTGCCAGTAAACTATAATTACCTTCTTCAATCGATGATTTATAATTTATTGAAAAATAAGGAAGACTTGTCTGCGCAACTTCATGAGATAGGTCATCAGTTTGAGGACAAACATTTTAAGCTTTTTACATTTTCACTATTGCAAGGTCAATATAAAATGCGAGGAAAACGAATAGAGTTTCTTGATAAGGTGCGTTTTGAAATTAGAACGATTGATCAATCCATTTTATTCACTATTGCAGAGGCTTTGTCAAATCTAGATGAATTGCGAATTGGTCGAAACCTTGTAAAAATTTTAAATGTAAAAATTGAGCAGAAAAAATTAACGGAGACTTCTTATAAGATTCGGATGATTTCTCCCTTGGTGGTTCGTTCTACAGATGCTGACACCAAAAAAACATTGTATTACAATCCGTTTGATACGGAATTTAAGAGCAGAATCATGGAAAATTTTGCGAGGAAATATCAAGCTTATTATCATAAAGTACCGACAGGTAGATTTGATATAGAGCCGATAAATTTTTCTTTAAAGAATAAATTTGTTACCAAATACAAAGACTATCTCATAACGGGTTGGAAAGGAGAATTTGAGATAAGAGGAGATGCGGAGGTGTTGGATTTCCTCTATCAAGTTGGGCTTGGTGAGAAGAATTCGATGGGATTCGGAATGTTTGTGATTGAAGAATAGGAGGATAGAGTGGATATGGAATTTAGGAATTGTAAGTTAGAGCTTGACTTAAAATGTCATGCACCAATTATTCATTTCCAGCCTAGTACGAATGCTAAAGGAGCTACTCTTAGGGCTAGTGAAGTGAAGCCGAAATTTGATAAATATATTTGGACGAAGGAACCTGAGGAACTTGCAACCTATGAACTGTTACCTTATAAGATGAAGTTTATAGAAAAAAAGAAAGAGGTGATAGATGAAAAAGTTGCAGATGAATATGTTGATATCCCTCTCTATTATGCTAAGGACCAAAAAAGAATGGTCATAACTAATCCAAGAATAGTCATTACTTGTTTTGATCCTATTCTTCAGAAATTGATAGTTAAGCATATCAAAAACTTTTTCATAGTGACAAATTTTGGAGCTGCCCAAGGAAAAGGATATGGTAGTTTCACAATTGATTCTGAGAAAAATGATCAGGTTGAGCAAGAAAATATTGAAAAAATCTTAATGGAAGAGTTTGGCTTAAAAACATTATATAAGATAGATTGTAATAAGCTAGTTGGAAAGTTAGCTAAGTTTGAAGCAATAAAAAAGATTTTTAGGATTATTGAAAACTTCTATAAGATTATTAAAGGAGGGATTAATCATAAGGAATATATAAAAGGTTTTTTGTTTATACATATGAATGAGAAGGGAATAAAAAATGAAAAAGCTGTTTTAAAAACAGAAATAATAGATCATCCATACGCTTCAAATCAAAACAAAGTAAAACAGGAACCCAAAATTAATAGCCATAAAGAGTGTTACGTTAGAGCATTGCTTGGTCTATCTTCTTCCTTTGCTTTTAAGGATCAAAGAAGGCAAAAAGGTGGTGCAGTTGATGTGAATATTAAAATTTCACATGCTGATGAAACTATCGAACGTTTCCCTTCTCCTTTAACGTTTAAGGTTATTAATAAGATTATTTATATTATTCCTAAACAAATTGACGAGCAGATTTGGAACCAAAAATTTATTTTCACTTATGAACTTGGTAAGGATGTGAAGAATAGTAACGGTATCGATCCGAAAGTTAAACCAGAGGAACTAGAATTATACACTCCAGATTCAAATGAATTTTGTTTAGAAGATTTTTTAGAAGAGGCCGTTAGTTATTATAATAAAGAAGTGAATAAAATCAAAGGTCCACAAATAGTTAAATACCACACCAAAGGAGATGAATAAATGAAATATGTAGGTATAACAATAGGTCCGATTTTTAAAACCATTGGAGAGGCGATCTCTCCGGCAGGTTTGTGGTTTGGCAGTTATTTTTTCTCAACGGTGACAAAGAAACTCTGTGAAAAACTTGTTGAGATTCCAAATGTCAAGATTTTTTCACCGTTTTATGACTCTAATAGTAATCAAAACCCACAAGAAGATGGTATTGGTCGTTACCATGATCGGATTTTGTTTTCAGTTGATGGTAATACAGTAACTGAGGAAAAATTACAGAAGATAATTTCAGCAGTGAAGAAAGAAATGGCTGGGAAATTTGGAAAGTTTAATTCAGGGCAGATTGAGAATTTTATTAACAATTATCTGAGAATTGATTTTGTTCTTCTTAATGAAGGAACTATAAACGAAATTATAGGAAAAAGTGGAAAAGCTGGAAATAACATAGCTATAATACTGAATGATGCTTTGGATGCGCTGGAGCTGATGGCAGCGGGTAAGGGAAGAACAGATATGAACTTATTTGCTTCGTTCTTTGCAGGCAAGAAAGGCAATCGGAATATCTATATTAAAGAAAGTAAGCTATTTACAGATACCAAACCAAATAGTCAGTTGGTTATAAAACATCCAGATCGTGATTCTGATTTAAAATCAATTGAAGATATTGCTCTATCTCGAAAGAAAGAGGAAAGCTCCTCTGAAGAGCTCCCTAATGGTGAGATAGCACCGACCAGAAGCGAATACTATGCAGTCGTTAATTCGGATGGGGATAAGGTCGGAACTCTTTTGAAAGCTTTATGTAAAGATGTAGAAATCTCTAAACAGTCCGAGAGGATAAACATTTTTTCGAGGGCTTGTTTAGACTATGCTGGTGAAGCGGCTAAACTTGTCGGAAAATATGGGGGGATGACTATTTATGCTGGTGGGGATGATTTACTGTTTATTGCTCCTGTTCATTCTCTTTTCTCCTTATGTAGTGAATTGGACGAAATGTTCAAAAAAACATTGAGAAAAGGTCTGGAAGAAGTAGATCTGCCAGATGATAGCATCAATGTCAGCTTGTCTTTTGGTGTTGCTGTTCAGTATGTCAAATATCCTCTATATGAAGCGCTGGAAAGAGCTAGAGTTCAACTTTATATGGCTAAAGAAAGTTGCGGTAACCGTTCGAATGGTAGTGGAATCAGTGGAGGTAATCGTCTAGGGATAGAGTTGGTAAAACACAGCGGAAAAACCGTTCAATTGATGGTAGAAAACGAGAAATTAGAGATGATTGATAATCTGATAAACTATCGAGCAACAACGAACGATCAAGCACTGGAATCTGTCCTCTATAATCTGCAGGATACAGAAATTATTTTTAAGTTGTTGTTTGAAAAAACCGCACAGGGTATATTTGATTTTCAAGAATATAAAATGAGGTTTCTGAATAACTTTAACAATCCAAACCAGTTGTCTTATCATAGTTATCTTGACGAAATAGCTAAATGTTTCTATGACAACTATTTGAAAGAGTATCATAAGCCAGTTACGAAAGTAAAGGTTGATGGGGTTTGTACAAAACGAAACATAAGTATAGGGGAATACTATACCAAGGAGTTGCAGGCTATTTTATTTTTGGTAAAGTTTTGGCAGGGAGGTAAGTGATGACAGACTATCTTGTGACGTTTAGACCGCTAGGAGACTATTCTTTTGGTTCAGATAGACGCTTTAGCTTTGTCGGTAAAAATAACTATTCGGAGGATGAATACGCTCCTTATTTTATCCGCACTAATCGCGTTCCTGAACAGTCCACAGTCTTTGGGATGATACGCTATCTTATCTTAGTCAGTAATGGGATTAAGCTGAAGCAGGATTTTCAGTATGATGGGAATACGCGAAATGATATCGAAGCTCTAATCGGAGTGAAGAGTTTTTCTCTAAATGGAGGTGTTCAAGATTTCGGAAAATTAGAAAAAATCTCTCCTATCTTTCTTCGTAAAATATGTAAAAATAGTGAGGAAATCGTCATACCAAATCCTTTTAACAACAAGCAGGGGAGAGAGGGGATTGATCAGTTTGAACCAATAATACTAGAGGAAGAAATTACACTGCCAACTAGTTTTGGTGAAATCGCTCTGCCTAAATCTAAGGAATATAATCCTAAAGAAGGATATGGGGATGGTTATTACAATATTAATACAGGTCGTTTAGAGACAATCGAAGATATATTTAAGACTAAAGTAGTGACTGGTGTAAGGCGTGTTACGCAGAATGATCTGGTGAAACTGAAGCAAAATCTTCTAGATTTGTGTAAGTTGTTTGTGAATGCCACTATGAAACAGAAACAGGAAGTTTCTAATTTAGATAAGAATAGCAATCTTAGTTTAACTGAGTTTATCAATAATTTTATGGATTTGTTAGAAAAGTACAACAAAGGGGAAAAAAATCACTTTCAAGAAGAATTAGAAAAACTATCCAAAAATTTTGATGCTGACCGCCTATTTAAGCGAGAGGTACATCAGCTACATAAGGACTACGAGTTTGGAGTCTATGTAAAGGTTAATGGTGATATTACATTGAAAGACAGTATTGTTCCTATGGGGCAGAAAGGTACACTCTTCAAGGTTTCTGTAGAAGAATCGGAAAATAATTTAGAAAGTGAAATCACAGAGCATTTTCAGAAGCATACTCCAAAAGGGCGAACCTGGCATTACTGCCTCTCAGATGTGTGCCTCTTAAATGATGTGACAGGCTTTGCGATCTTAGAGGAAAAACTAGTTCGTCAGCTTCATACAGACCTTAGTAAAAATCGTCTGAGAGGACTTGATTTACAAGGATCTAGTCTTCTTTATAAGGCAGGGAGCGTCTTTTATGGTAATGATGCTATTTCGGTAAAAACTGGTTTAGAGCCAGCAGGCTATAATACTATTTATAAGATTACAGGAAATAAGGAGTAAAAAATGAAAGCAAAAATTTTTGTCATTGAATGTTTAACAAATTTGCATGTAGGAAATGGAGATGTTAATTTTAACATCATTGATAACGAAGTGGAGCGAGATGTTGTGACGGGATTTCCGACGATCAACTCTTCAGGTGTCAAAGGTGCTCTGAGGGCCTTCTTTGAAGAAAACGACTTGTCGAACATTGATGAAATATTCGGTTCGGAAAATAGTAAGGTTACTACTTCAGGAGCATTAAAATTTCTTAGCGCGAATCTACTAGCCCTGCCAATTCGTTCGATAAGTGGTGAGGACAAGCCATATTCAATACATGCTCCGAAAACAGCTTGTAAAGATTTCAAGCAAATGCTTAAAAATTTTCAATTAGAAAATGTTTCAATAGCAGATATAAAGGGTGGAGATGAGAAGATAACTCTGGACCAAGATAATTCTTGCTTTGAAAAATATGGTTTACCAGTAATTGCTCGGAATAGTGTCGGAGAACAAACTAATTTGTGGTATGAGGAAGTAGTACCCCACAAGTCGATTTTCTATTTTGCAGTGGTGGCTTCAACCATTGAATCAGAAAACCTTTTAGAGATTTTTACGGATTCGGTGAGAGAGGAAATCATCCAGTTTGGTGCAAATGCTTCCGTAGGTTATGGACTTTGCAAGGTTATTAAAGTGATTTCAGGAAATGAAGAAGGAGCAAACAATGGACAAGAACAGAATTAATCGGTTGCTTCCTATTGCTGTTGAGGTGATTAAGAAAGAGCTTTCGGAGCCAATTCCAAATGAGTTTAGAGGCTATATCGCTTCTTTTGGAGCTGCTATTACAATGGGAAGCCTCCCAGCAGCAGTTGCCTACTATTCGGCTAAATCCAAAAATGCAAAAGAAGATCGTACGAAGCTACCTGTTATGATTTTGGAAGTTTTGAAGAAAGAAAACACAGCTATTACGGCCACCACCTTGTTTGAGTATGTGACAGCGTTCAAAAATGATAATGAGAGTTTCGCTATCAAAGAAGATGTATTGCATGCAGCGATTGCGATTAAACTAGGGTTAAACTTATTTGAAATTGAGTCAAAAGATGAAAAAGTCGAGGAAGACGAGAAAAATGGAGGGTAAGGATGATGTTTAGTTCAAAAAACATGTCTTATATCTACTATCATGAATATTTTGAAGGATTAGAGGAACGGAAAGGAGCATCAGGTTTAGTTTATGAACTGGGTGGATCACCATCTAGTGAGGAGCAATTTCGTGAGAGAAATAAAGCTTTGCAGGATTTTAAATTTGACCTGTCTCTATCACCTCTGGAGCATTTGAAACATGCTTCAAAAGGTGTAGCAAGTTTCCAAACCTTTTCTTTGGAAACTATTTATCCTGGTCTCATGATAGGAACAGGCAATCCCCATGATTTGAAATCAAAGGGTTCTATATATTCTGGCTTTTCTTTTGATTATGTAACGGGACTGCCCTATATACCTGGTTCCTCTATCAAAGGGGTATTGAAAAGCGTCTTTCCTAGGAAGGAAGATGCCAAAGATGATATTAATCAGCAAAAGATGGAATATATTAAGTCACTTCTTAAGGCAGTAATTTCTTCTGATGAAGAAATCTATGGCTTGAAAGATAATATTTTTGAAGATAATGATGTCTTTTTAGATGCTTATCCAACCTCTAAAAAAAATACGAAGCAACAGTGTTTAGCTTTGGAATTCATTACGCCTCATAGTGACATCATCAAGAATCCTATTCCAATCAACTGTCTGAAAGTTAAGCCTGGAATCTCTTTTGAATTTGGCTTTTATCTGAAAGATTGTCAGCTTTCAGATGGAGTTCAGATTACGGTTAAAGAAAAAATAGAGTTATTTAAAACTATCTTAACTGATGTAGGCATTGGCGCCAAAACGAATGTTGGTTTCGGACAGTTAGAGTAGCAGAGCTCAATCGACAAGGGGATTTACCAATCGTATCTGAGGGACTCGCGCAACTCAGATAGCTCGAAAAGGTATAGAGGAGTTTGTTCATATTAAGGAGTCTGAATATAAGAACGCATTTACAAAGAGCTTAGAAACAAGTGAAGTCAGCTATCGTACAGGAGTTCAATCTTAGTTGGCAAGGGCGCTAGGACAAAAAAGATCGACCGACTTTTTTCCTCGAAATCTTGAAAAAAGGCTTGCTTTTTGATAAAATCAATATAGAAACAGCGATATTACTGTTGTTATACCTTACCTA
>ERZ773090.43-NODE-43-length-158575-cov-38.6645_pt1 | contig 158575 bp, 118 predicted proteins | sample MGYA00580579_ERZ773090 | MGnify/ENA primary metagenome ERZ773090 (study PRJEB29015, sample SAMEA2738014) | human oral metagenome | biome: human oral; feature: human-associated habitat; material: dental | place: China | collected 2132 ... | reverse complement strand
ATACCTTACTAAATAATACTCTTTTTATACTGTCTATTTTAGATGGGGCTTGACAACACAGCTTCGCTTTTTTATTTTCATGCTCAAGCTAAAACAGTCCGCTAGACTGTTTCACTTCCAAAGGCTAGAATCGTCCTTGATCGCTTCCACATCATCCAGCACTTGAGGCGCGCCATGATGACTACCAGAATCGCCATTATGAAGAGCTTTGACAAGAAGCCTCTACCCTATCGAGCTATGAAGAATCATTGGCGGATTCTCCACAAGGACAACCGCAAGCTCTCTGATAAAGCCTTCTTTCTATTCACGAACTTTCAGGCAAACCTTAACACCTCGTGAGATTGTCGATAAAACTTTAGCTTTCTCTGATGAGCTTCGCTATTATGACAATCTTTATCAGCTCCTGCTCCTCCATTTTCAAGAAAAGCAAACAGCTGAATTTTTCGAACGGATTGCAGATAACTTGAACTTAGTCAATCATCACTTGTCAACCTCTTTAACACTCTTGTTTATGAATAAGGAATACTTTTGAACCTGGGTACCGTAATATTACAACGTTCCTATTTGACGTTGTTTATTAGCAAATAACTCATTCGCATTTATTGGTCTAAGTTAACAGGGACTACTGGCAAAATATGTGCTAGTTTAGCAGTAAACTGAACCCGATTATCAGTTGTACCTGCTGATACGTCAAGCATTGACCAGTTGTCGCCCTTCCTAATTTTTTTCGACCGATCTACTTTTGCAAATGCACGCACCGCTTGGAAATCAGATACTCCATTAATCTCAGCCTTAATGTATCTCATCCACAGATTTCTGCTATCCTTACGATCAATCTTATCATGATTATAGACTAATATTTCGCAAAGCTGTGAAAAAATAACCAAGTACTCTAAGAGAGAAACTTCACCTGCATGAGCACTCCCAAGCCCTGAATAGCTTTGATTTTGGCATTCTCTTTGTATAATTCCTTCCACAAGATCATCAGAGGCGAAATCAATGGCTTTTAGATCGTGTCTTGCATATTTTAAATGTGATGAAAAGTAGTTATATTGCCCTTTAGAAATTTGATTGTCTACGTCAATTTGTTCAAAAGATAAAGTCACTTTCATTCCTGAAACATTGACTGCATACTTTTTGTTCTCTAATGAAGATTTCTCAAAGTCAAGAAACAAATCAATACATTCAATATTTTCAACAGGTTGACTCGCTGATCGAACTTCAAATGACTTTAGAATCCAATCGCTGCAATTTTCCTTGACCATTTCGAGATATTTATCAACTAAAAGCGTCGAAAGAATAACACTGTCTATAGTACTAAGATGTTGATTTTTCTTTTTGGTTCCTTTCTGTGACCAAATGCCTTTCTGAGTCATCTTGGCGACTAATATAAATTGCTTATATGAAATATAGGTATCAATAATCTCATATTGTGTCCGCTTGTGCCCTGCTCCAAAATAACGTTGCTCATATGGACCTAAATATTTATCAATATACATACTCAATGCCTCTTTTCTTTCATCAAGTGAACTTTTAGTAATATGCGAATAATTTTTATCATATTTTCCAAAATTCAGCTCCATTGCTACCCTGAGTATTTACCAATTGTAGAAATTAAATCACGCTCAGATACCTCTAACAGATCAATCTGCGACTTTTCGTTATTCCTATAGCAAATGTACGAAGAATAATTATCGTTATCAATATCTATACTTTCAAAAGTTATTAGATGGTCTTCATTGCACTTAAAGTCTGGATAATTCATGATCACGAATGAGTCCAAGCTCCTTGAAAGACCCACTCCCAAATACTTCAAGTAACTCTCTTTCAAAGACCAAAAGGTAAAAAAGAGAGAAGGATCTTTTTGAATTGCTTTCTGTTCAAACTTATGAAAAAACTGTAACACACCAAATTCTATTTCAAATTTCTCTTGGATATCTATCCCTATATCTTTATTATTGATTGCTAAAACTACGTAATTCCCTGAGTGTGAAACATTATAATTTAAATTCCAACCTTTTACTCTTGGCTTCCCATAGTTATTTTCTTCAAACTGTATTTTTTCAATAGGACTCTTACTGTTATAAACAGCATACTTTACTAACATTTCTGAATAGATAGAGCGTTTTTTATCTTCATAGCATCGGTAATGTTGAATATTTTCCCATCTTTTCTTAGAAAGCTTACTTTCTAAATAAAAATCATCTTGTTGGGTAAAGTGTCGTAAATCAATGTAATAAACTTTTATTGTATTCACATTTGTTCCTTTATGATGACTTAGCTGGCGACTAACTCATTAATAATTTCCGCAATCTCTTGCACATGATCTGAAATAAAGAAATGATTACCCGTAAAAGGAATAATTTCAAAAGTATTTTCAGTAAACATTTTCCAGCCTTCCATATCTTCTCGATTTACTTCGTCCTGTGTTCCAAAAAATACAGTGACCGGACAATCTATTTTACGTTTTTTCTTCTGGAAATTATACTGCCTTATGTTCTGAAAGTCCTGTTTTAAAACGGGGGTAAGTAGATCAACCAAATCAGGATAATCTAATATTTCAGCTGGAGTCCCACCTAATTTCACAACCTCTGCCATATAATCAATATTTGATAACTTTTTATTTGGAATTCTATTTTTTTTATTTATCAAATGAGGAGGTTTACAAGCTGATATAAAAATCTTTTTAGGGGGTCGTTTATATCTTTCAATGAGCTTATAATAAAGTTCGTAACCTAATAAACCTCCCATACTGTGTCCAAAAATAATATACTCCTCACCTTCAGGAATATCAATCTGAGAAAAGATATCTTCTAACATTTCTGAAAAATTTTGGTAACATGGTGTCGATATTCTGACGCCACGACTATTTAAGCAAATATCAACAATATCAAACTCTGTATTCAAATACTTCTTGAAGCGATAAAAATAACTGATGTCACCACCCGCAAATGGTAAACAAATTAATTTCATTGTTCTTTCTCCTTTTATGTCATAATCTCAATTAAAAAATCAATTAGATTATAGAAATATGCTTAAGATCTTCAAGTTGTCTCTGAATTGACAGTGATATTTTTTTTACTTCAGAATCATCAATAATTTCTGAGTTATATTCGATCGACACCAGAATCTGATCATTCCTCTTTAAAACGACAAATTTCAAATAATATGGCCACTCTGCTTCTTGATCAATATCATACAGTGCCGACCTAGTAGAAATATCAAATCCACTTCCAGAAACATTATCAAAGTCTCCCATGAAATTGAAGGAAATCTTTGGCTGAATATCTTCATCAAACTCTTTCTTAAAGTATTTTAAAATACCATAACCAATTCCCTGATTTGGAATAGAATCCAGTATTTTAGCAGTCGTGAGGACTTTCTCTAAAAAGTTACTTTTTTCATTTGCGGTGAGTATGACTGGGAATAGACTGGCAAATCTACCGACAGTTCTTGAAATATTGAGCAGCTGATCAGCTACAAATCTCCCATTATTTCCAAGCGTAATGCGAAAACGATTTTGCCCCGAAAACTCATTTAATGCAGTTATCACTGCGGTAAGAACGATATTTTGAACAGAGTAGTGCAGATTAATCTTTTGACTATCTACTAACAATTGACTGCTCTCTTTGTCTAATATGAACCTAATCTTCCGATTATTTTTTACTCGTCTGCTTACAGAAGGACTCTTAATTATTTCTTGGATCTCTTCCTTCTCAATGCTACGCCAATATGCTTTTTCATCATCAACGTTTAATTTTGTAAGATAATCTATCCAATCCAAATAGGAGTTGGATTCTTTTGGAAGACAAGACTGCCCTTGATCATTTTCTATATACAAGTTAACAAACTCTTCTATGATAATCCTCCAAGAAATATGGTCTACAACCATTTGGTTGATAACCATTGTCATGCTATCACCTGAATTACTACGTTCTATCCCAATGGCAACATTCCGTCCTGACCTTATATCTAGGCTACTTTGTAAATTTTTTAAAAAATTTTCCGTTATCTTTGGGTCTGAATCAGGATTTTCTTCTTCCAGAACAATAAAATTAGGCTGGTCATCCTCAATCAAGCAGTAGGAGTCTTGCCTGTTTGTTTTAGAAACATATTTCATTTTGAGCGCTTTATGACATTGTATGAGTTGGTCAATAATTTTTGAAACTTTACCTGTATCAAATGGAGTTATACTTTCAAATGTGAAGGATAAATTATGATGATTGATTGTTTCTTCAAAATTATCCAACATCCATTGCTGGATGGGACTGAGTCTTGCAGTTCCGCTTAACCTACTGGATATCCGCAAATTATCTTTATCGTTATTCATAGAAGCATGAGTTGTAAAATCCTTAATCGTAGGATATCGGTAGAGATCTTGGACACTTGCAGAAGGGAGTATCTCTTGCAGTTTACCAATTAACTGAATAGCTTTTAGGGAATTTCCACCTACCTCAAAGAAATTCTTTCCATAAAAGTCAGTATCTATTCCAAATACTTTTCGCCAAGCTTCATTCACAAGTTTTTCTTTTTCTGATACTATATCTGTCTCTACTGATTCAACCTGCTGAGGAATTAAGCTTAGTAGAGCCTCCTTGTCAATTTTCCCATTGCCAGTTAAAGGAATAGCATCCACTTGGATGATTTGATTAGGAAGAGAATAGACTGGAAGGTGAGTGGATAAATACTTATCAACGTGTCGTGTATCGTTATCACTAAACGCAACATAATTAATAAAGCTAATAATTGAATGGTGATAATAAAGACTTATAGACTGCTTTACATTAGAAAGTTGCTCTGCTATCGAATCAATTTCTTTCAAATTAATTCGATAACCCATGTGTTTGATTTGTGTATCTTTTCGTCCCAAAAATTCTAACTCACTTTCCTTATTCCATCTAACTAAATCCCCTGTCGCATAGATAGAATAATCCGAAAGTTTAGGATTTCGATGAAACTTTTTGACAGTTAGTTCTGGGGAATGTAGATATCCTTTGGCCACTCCAAGACCCGTTATAAAGAGTTCTCCTACTAGGCCTTTAGGTAGTAATTCTCCCCTTTTATTTAGAACAAAAGCTAACATATTTTTGATAGGTCTTCCAATAACAGAATAATCGGATTCTGCAACGTTTCGTGAATCTGAAACTTTATGAATGACACAACCTATAGTAGTCTCAGTTGGCCCATAATGATTGTAAATATTTACCGCTGGACATAAGTTGCAAAAATCAACATAGTCCTTCTTTTTAAGCTCCTCGCCACCAAGCAAAATAAGTTGTAAGCTTTTTATTTCAGAAAAATCCTTGGGATCTAGTAGAGAAAAAAGGCTGGGAGTCATTTTTAGATAAGTCACGGACTCCTCTTTTACGAGTTTCGAGAGATGCTTGGAATTTGTGTAAACCTCTTTAGAAGCAATCACAAGTTTCCCACCAGTAAGGATAGGAACAAAAATAGAAGTGTAACCTAGATCAAAATTATACTTAGAAGTCAGAATAGACGTTTTTAAAGACGCTTTCCCTACTTCTTCAACAATAGCATCCACATAATTAAGAAGAGATATATTTTGAATTTCTACTCCCTTAGGTTTTCCTGTCGTTCCCGAAGTGTAAATAATATAAATACAGTCTTTAGAAAGGGTCTTGCTCCTTTCAAAATAAGCCTGCCCTTTTATATTCTTCGGAGAAAGAATCGGACCTTTGAACTTACCAGCCAACTCAAACTGGTTATCTGAAATTACCGCCTTAACAGAGGCATCCTCCAAAATTGATAAAGTTCTTTTAACTGGAGCTTCTATATCCATCGGTAAAAATACTGCTCCAACTTTTAAAATGGCAAACATGCTAATAATGACTTCAGCCTTCGGAGCCAACAGTAAAGCGACGATATCCTCTTTTTCTACACCACTATCTTTTAATTGCTGAGCAACTGCATTTGATAGAAAGTCCAACTCCTGATAAGTGACTCTATTATTTTCGAAAACAAGGGCAACATCATTTGTATGATTTTCTACTTGATATAAAAATCGTTCTAAAACTGTCGAAGGGGATGGCGTAGAAATCATTCTACTTAGCTTTGAAAGCTCTAAATCTTGACTCTCTGTTAATAGTGAAAACTGAGAAGGAAGCGCTTCAGCTTTCAGAGCAAATTTCTGAAGAGCTGTTTTAAAATTTGAGATAAAAATTTCAATCTCTTTATCACTTATTTTTTCAGTTTGATAGTGGACATCCACCCGGTAATAATCCTCGAATGGGAAAACATAAACCGTTAGCGGATATTTACTCTCTTCATTTCCAATGGTGACAGTTGAAACAGTCATTTCTCTCAGAGAAATTGCCGAGTAATTCTTCTCTTGAAAGGCAATCATGACCTCAAATAACTCTCCATCGAGATCCTCGTTAAGTTGCTTCATTTTTCCATAGGAATAGTTCTGATACTCATAAGCTTTTTTTACAGTTTCAGTAACTTGAGTGAGAAGTTCAGCGCAACTTGCCTGTTCATCTACCGTATTTATGATGGGAAGAGTATTAACAAACATTCCAATCATACTCTCTAACTGTACATGAGTTCGGCCATGTAGAGTAGTACCAATACTGAATACATTTTCACCAGAATATTTTCGAAGAACCAAGTTTAGAGCAGAAACAAAATAAGAAAATGCTGTTGTCTTATACTTCTTACAAGTCTTTTGGATATTTTGATAATCTTTTTTATCTAAAGTAAACTCTACTTTTCCAAAAGGCTTATCAGCGTTCTTCTCTCCGATAAAAGGTAGACTTGCTGCTGTTCTTCCTTCTTCGATTTTTTCTTTCCAATAAGATTCTGAGTCTTTATATTCCTCCGTTTCTGTTTTTCCAACCAACCAGTAGCAATAATCTTTATATTGTAAAGAAAGCTTAGGTAAACTCGCCCCTTCATATAAGCTCAATATTTCTTTTTGCAAAATAGCCATTGACAACCCATCTGCAACAATGTGATGACTATCCAAAAAAAGCATACTCTCACTATCCGAAAGGTGATATAGCTTCGCTCGAATTAATAAGTCATCTGCTAGATCAAAAGCCCTTATAAAATCATGATAAAGTTTTGGAATTTCTGCACGCTCACAATTCTGTATATTAAGCTGTAACTGTTTTTGATCATGAACAATTTGTACCACATTATCATTAACAATGTAAAAATTACTTCGTAAACTTTCATGCCGCTCAATCACACGATTTATTGCAAATTCTAATCTTGAAATATCAACTTTTCCGTTCAACTGTAAAACAAGTGGAAGATTATAGGCCGTGGAAAACTTCTGGCTTTCCTGAGCTAAGAAAATATCAAGTTGTGCATCAGAGACCTTATAGAAGGATTGCTTTTCAACTCTCTCAATTTGTTCACTTTTAACTTCATCCCTTCCTTCAAGAAATTTAGCTAAATGGGAAATTGTTGCATGAGAAAAAAGATCACTAACAGATAAATGATAGCTTAAGCGACCATTGATTTGATTGACAAGCTTATTCGCTAATATGGAGTCTCCTCCTAAGTTGTAAAAGTCTTCATAAACATTGAGAGAAGAGTAACCTAGAGTTTCAGCCCATATTTGTCCTAGTTTTTCTTCTAAAAGCGTATAGTTTTCGACTTCCTTACCAATCAAACTCACCTTCCTGTCATTTATTGAGTCTTGCATCTTTTCAGCATACCAGTAACGGTGACGTTCAAACGGATAAGTAGGAAGTGAAATCATACGGACATTTTTCCCCTGATAGTGCTCCTCCCAGTCTATCTTTTTACCTGTTTCATAGACTTGAACAAGCTCATGTGTAGATTTCTTGTCCGATTGCTCCTCTAAGTTATTTTTAAGTTGCCGCAATAAATCATTACGATTAATGAACCAACAAGCTTTTTTTACCTTCCAGTGCTTTCTCCCAATATTATTTGAATACGAAAAGTCATATATGGAGATATCTTCATTTTTAAGCAAGAACTGGTAATACTTTTGGATAAGCTTTTTCAAACTTTTTTCACTATTTGCTGAAAGCGCAAGAATATCACCCGATATTTCATCTTTTGGATAAGCTTTAACTAAGTCTTTTGGATAACCTTCAAGGATAATATGACAGTTAGTTCCACTAAATCCAAAAGAACTTATACCAGCCACTATTTTTTTATTATCCCAAGATTTATTCTTATCAACGATATAGACAGGAGAATTAATAAAATTAATATAAGGGTTAGGTGTTGTAAAATTGATAGTAGCAGGAATTCGTTTGTTTTTTATCGCTAGGACTACTTTGATAAATGAGGCAATACCAGATGCTCCTACACAATGCCCAATATTTGGCTTGATTGTTCCAACACCACAAAATTGATTCTTTTTGCTATATTTCCTAAACGCTTTCGTGATTCCTTTTATCTCAATCGGATCTCCTAACATTGTACCTGTGCCATGTGTCTCAATATAGCTAACATCACTAGGATTAATATTTGCCCTTTCCCAAGCTTTTAATATGAGATTAGTCTGCGCTTGTTGATCTGGAGCGGTAATTCCATTTGAGGCTCCATCATTATTAATGGCCCCCCCTTTGATTACCGCATAGATTTGGTCATGGTCTTGCAAGGCTTTATCTAAGGGTTTTAATACAACTGCTCCAGCACCCTCCCCCCATGCTGTTCCTGTAGAATATTTATCAAATACTCGAAATTTAGTATCCTTATTTTCTATATCCATCAACATCTGATCGTTCAGTGGCATTTCAAAAATATTAATACCTCCTGCAATCGCTAAATCACAATCATGATTATGGAGAGCTGTACAAGCGGTATAAATAGAGACTAAACTTGATGAACAGGCAGTGTCAACTACCATACTTGGTCCTTTCAGGTCCATAATATAAGCAATTCTACTAGCCAGAACACTTGCTGAATTTCCTACTGTAGCCAAGAAATCCGGTTCCTTAATCGTTGACATATAGGAATATTTGCTATCGCCACTATGGTCTACTCCGACAAAAACCCCTGTCTTACTACTACGTATGCGTTCACCCGTATATCCTGCGTCTTCCATAGCTTTGTAAGCTGTTTCTAGGAACAGTCTTTGCTTAGGATCCATCAGCTTAGCCTCTTGTGGTGAAAGTCGGAAAAAGACATTATCAAACTTGTCTATCTCTTCCAAGTACCCCGCTTCAAAGTAGTCTTTTTTCTTAGACCCTGGAAAAACCTTATTGACATCTTGATAGCGACCATCTGGAATTACCCGAATTGTTTGCTGATGATTGATTAATAGTTCCCAAAACGCCGTTTTATCATTGGCATTTGAGAATTTTGCTTCTAATCCGACCACAGCGATATCAGTGTTCTTTGAAAGATCACTTGAGGTTATTTCTTTTAGCAGATTGGCAGCGATTTTAGGATCTAGTGTTGCGTTCTTAACTTGTTCAAGTATATAGCTTTTAATATTATTCTTTTTATCCAATTTGCACCTCTGAATTTGTATTTTGCTACACTACTTTACTATTTTGAGACCACATCTGGCTTATTGAAGTACAGTACATAGCTCTAGATAAGCTCTCCTATTTTTGAGGGGATGGAACTTCTCTTTTGACTATTCATTCTTTTTATCAGACACATATAAGCGCAAGGCATTTAAAGCAAGTAACCCAAATATCACTGTAGCGACTTGCCATTTGATAAACCAAGTGACAACAGCAATAATGACATATAGTGCTAGAAATAATAGGTGGTTACGACGATTATTCATTTCATTCTCCTTTATAGTGCGCACGCAGTCCATTTTAGCATTCAATTGTAAAAAACTAGTTGATAGACAGCATAACAAAATTGGTTAGCTTTTAGCTATTAATGACGGCTACGGATTCGGAAATAGTTTGCAATAGCAAATAGAAAAGCTGTAAAAACTAAGAAAATCAAAAGATGAGATAGCTCTTTTCCTTGACTAAAGCTAGTACTTGTCCAGTGTGCATTGAGATTATCTCTGAATACCTTAAAAGGGATGAGTTCAGCAACTTTTTCAATCCAGCCTGTAAGTTGAAAGTCCCCCATTGTTCCTGTAAGTAGAGCAATTCCAAAGTAAACAATCATTGCCACCCCCTGGATCATATTAAATCCTTTGAAAACTTGGGCAATCGTGAAAGCAACTAGGTACAAGGCGACAGTCAATAATAAAACTCCAGCAAATATGTTAATAACTGTCAGAGTACTTGGCTTAGGAAGTGACATTGTATTAAGCAAGACAACTAGATAGATTACCGTAACTCCTGTGACCAATATAACAACCGAAACGAACTTAGCAATCAATTGCTTGACTGTCGAATAACCAAAAAGATTCAACCGTGTCACAACTCCAGATTCCGTATCTCGTCCAAAGGCAATGGTAAAGGGAAGAATAACAAGGCCTAATGGGATCATCGGTAACAGAGTGGAAAAAAGGCTGATAGATAAGCTCTGATTAGCAGCCGTATTAGAGGTACTATGATAATTCCCAATCGCTAAAATCAATGGAAGTAAGCCACCGACTATCATGGCAATGCTATAACCTAACGTATTTTTCAGTTCAAATTTAATGTAATGAATCATGCTTCTACCTCTTTCTTTGCAATATTGGAATAAGCTAGTGCATTCAGATAAATCAGCTCTATGTTTGTATTTGTGATCATGAACTTATAACCTTGTTTAACCAAATCATCTGCGATAGCCTGCTGCTCGTCCTCATCTTTACAAGCAATCGCTACCTTACTCTCTTCTCCTTCGATTACTTTATAACGATCGAAATCTGATTTTTTTTCAGAATCAACAACGATTGCTGAATAACCGACATATTTTTGGAATAAGGCATTTAGATTTCCGAAATCAATCAGCCTTCCTTTGTCGATGATCAAAAGCTTCTTGGCTAGATGTTCTAGCTCGTCAAAATAGTGTGTAATTAAGAGCAGAGTAGCTTCCTTATCAGCATACCATTCTCGAATTTTCCTCATCAGTTGCGATCTCGTCTCAAAGTCCAAACCTGTGCTCATCTCATCAAAGCAAGTCAACTCTGCATCTTGATAGAGAACCATAATAATAGTTAGACGTTGCTTTTGACCACCCGATAATTGAGAAAATTTCTTTTTCAAATTCTTTTCAAAGTCAAAGAAACGAACCAATTCAATAAGTTTTGTATTTTTAGGGTAAGAGGTTTTTAGCAGACCCTCTAAGATAGTTTGACAATTCACCGTGGTTGGATAGGCATTTTCTTGCAAATGAACTGCTACAGATTTTGGCTTTTCGAGTAATCCTTCGTACTTCACTTGATTGGTCAGTGCTTTGATAAGGGTGGACTTCCCAGCTCCATTTCCTCCAATAACACCTATAATCTCCTTTTCATCAATTTCAATTTCTTTATCAATGTTAAGAGCAGTGAAATTTCCATAGTTTACTTTCAGATTTTTGATTTTTAACATAATAGTAGTTTTCTCCATTTCTATATCCTGTTAGTCATAGCCTATTTAATTGTTCTAGAGTTTCTTCAAAATCTGCCTCTCCTGTCGCTAGATTATTCATCATTTCTAATAAATCGTCTTCACCAGTTTCTGGTAACAGAACCTCTGGTCGCTGTTCTCCCAGTTCTTCTTCAATATATTTCGAAAGTTCAATAACGGTCGCATAAGAGAATATATCCGAAATTTCTACAACGTTAGGAAATTCTAAATTGAGTTCTTTAAGCAGTTTAGTTGCTGTAATGGAATCGCCACCCAATGAACTGAAGGAACTATACAAGTCCACTTCTTCCAGATCTAAAACATTCGCATAAGCTTGAGCTACGATTTTCTCTACCTTGGAAACTTCTCCCGTTTTACCGATGATAGAAATTTCATTTGCTACTTTTTTAGAGGGTTGCGAGCTCTCTTCATTCAGATTTGCAAGCTTTTTGGTAATTGTTTCTGAGAATCTAAAATTCAAGTCATTAGATACCTGATGTAAAAGCGCATAATTCAGATTTCCCGGTATTATTTGGCTTATATTTTCTTCAACAATAGCTTCCAGAAAGTGTTTGGCTTCTTCTGAGGTGACTGACTTAAACAAGGTGTGCTCATCATCAATATCATATCGCCTCGCCATTCCCGTCTCTGACCAAGCTGGCCAGTTAATAGAGAAGCAAGCTATCCCTTCACTCCTCAACTTATCTGCATAAGCATCCATATAGGCATTGGCTGAAGCATAATCAGATTGACCAGCACCACCCAATAGTGAAACTATGCTAGAAAAAAGGATAAGGAAGTCTATCCTTTGATTCACGAAATACTTATTGAGCAATTCGAGGCCAAACGTCTTAGGACCAATAACAGCAGCAAATTCCTCTTCCGTTTTGTTGTAGATAAAACCATCGCCCGCAACACCTGCACAGTGGAAGATACCGTTTAAACTTCCGATTGATTTTGCAAATTGGGATACCTCCGCTTCATTTGTAATATCTAACTGCTTGATGACAATACTAGAGCCCATTCCCTCAACTTGCTTTAAAATCTCAACTTTTTTCCTGATTCGTTCATCTTCTATATTTTCCCAATCTTTTTTTTGAGGAAAAGCGGAACGATTAGCTAGGATAATCTTTGCTTGACCCTTGGCAGCGATGAATTTTGCCATTTCTAGTCCTAAACCACCAAGACCACCAGTTATAAGATAAGTTCCCTGTGATTGGATCGTTAGCCCAGATTCCCCCTTCGTCTGGAAGGTCTTCTCATTCATAACTGGAAGATAAGTTTTATCTTCTCTATAGGCAATCAGGTAATCAACCTCATCCACAGAAAGCTGCCGAAGGATCCTTGCTTTACTTGTTGCATCATCAATATCAATCATCTGAACTTCCATATTTGGATATTCTTCATTAACGACTTTAGTAAAGCCAACTAGGGCAGCAGCATTGGGAGAAAGTTGTTCCTTTTGAGTTATCAAATGAGCATTCTTTACGAGAAGATTAAAACGAAACTTCGTTTTAATTTCTGAACTATCAAGAGCTTTAAACAACCTAAATAGATGAAAGAGAGAATTTCTTCCCTGCCTTAGACTTCCTATTTTCCCTTGATATAGAGAGGTCATATCTACAATTTCTGTAATTGTTTCCGAAGAGATTTGTTGAAGAATATTTTGGTAATCTTGCAGATCCTCACCAACTTCAAACTCTCTTTCCGAAATTTTTCTTGATTTATTACCAAGATTGAGATAAATCGTACGTTTTGAATCTTCTGCAAAAAATGATTGCGCAAATTTATTTGAAGAAGGGTTACTGATAACCACTCGAACCTCTTTTGCCTTTGGTATCTGTATCTCTAGTGGTTTCTCTACTTTTTGCCAAGCTATCTGATAATATTTCAACTCTGCACCAACAACTGCTAGCGGATCGTTCACTCGCTTGACAATATAATCTTGTACTGTCAGAAAGACTTTACCTTCAAGATCCAAAAGTTGTATATCGAACTTTTTCGTTTCACGCTCGCTCGCCTTTTTTACTACATGAGAATAAAAATGTCGAGGCATCTTTCCAAATACATTAATATTTCCGTAACAAAATGGGAGGAGAACTTCGTTTGGTACTTCATCAATAAAAAGATTAACGGCATTATCAAGCATGGCTGCGTGGAGATAGTGCTCATCTAAATCTTTGACAAACCTATCATTAAGCTTTATTTCAGAGACAATTTCACTGATCACATTTCCCGTCTCTTTTATCGCTGAGTCTTGGAAGTTTAACCAGCGTGGACCAAACTTAAATATCCCATTTTCACGACTGTCTGAGACATAGGAATTTTTTGTAATCTTCACCTCAGGATCAGTATAGAAGCTTCTAACATCATAATTTTCAGGTATGGTCTGGGTATTTTTCTCAAACTTCCCTCCAACATGAGTAAGCCAACTTCCTGATTTCTCACTGCAGATGACAAAACTTTGTTCCTTTTTATTAATGACTATTTGAAGAGTAACTTCATTACCTTCCTCTAACACTACTGGCATATAAAAGATAACATCTGTTAAGCTCACTTGTTCCTCATTTAGAAAGTGAGAAGCTGCCTCCCGAGCCATCTCTACATAGGCTGTGCCAGGAATAATACTCATCCCTTCCATTTTATGATCTGTCAGAATCCAAGAAGAATCGCTCATAAATTTAGACTCAAATATAATGCGATCAATAGAATCTGCCTTGACCATATGAACTAAAGGATGTAATTGCTTCTGAATAAAATTACTAGAAATTCCGATTTTAGGAACAGCCCAATACATTTTTTTAGAGTAGGCATAGCTAGGGAAAGACACAATTTTGCCGTCGTTCATCTTTTGGAATTCTAACCAATTGACTACGGCTCCGAGCACATAAAATTGAGAGTATTTTTCCATCTCTTCCTTTGAGAAGTCTTTACCCGATGGATGCTCATTTATAATCTGAGCTGCTTTGAGGGTTAGCTCATTTTGCATTTGTTGACTTACTTCCCCAGTTGTTATTGCCTCACGACCAGAAGGAACGAGCTTATGATATCCTGAATAAACAGAGGTCTGTCTAATATTTGGATAATCTGACAAGATATTCTCAAGTTTAACCGTTAAATCATCTATACTGGTTGCAAGAATAGCTAATCTGTAATTATAATGATCGCGTCCAACTGTTGAAGTATAACTAATGTCTTTTAACTGGTAATCTGGATGAACCCTTATGCAAGAAAGATAATCTCGAACTATATTTAGGAGAGACTTTTCATTTAATGCCGATAGAGCAATCAGATAACCACTTGGAGAATCCATATTCTGTTTTTCTATCTTAGGAGCCTCCTCTAAGACAACATGGCAATTTGTCCCTGTAAATCCGAAAGAGCTAACACCTGCACGGCGAAGCATCCCCTCTTTTCTTTTCCAACTTTTACTTTTATTAACAACATAGACTGGCGATTTGAGGAAATTTACAAATGGATTAGGGGCGTTAAAATTTTTCGTCGCCGGAATTCTTTCATTCTTCAGCGAGAGGACTACCTTTATAAGTGAAGCCAAGCCGGAAGCGGCAACGGTATGGCCAAGATTTCCTTTAACTGAACCAATACCACAGAATTGATTATTCTGAGTATATTTTCTAAAGGCGTTAGTCAAACCTTTAACTTCGATTGGATCTCCCAATTTTGTCCCCGTACCATGTGTCTCCACATATTGAATCGTCCGAGGATCTATTCCGGCATCTTTCCATGCATCAAGAATGACCTCTTCTTGTGCAAGGGCATTTGGAGCTGTAATACCATTCGTATTTCCGTCGTTATTAAAGGCGCTACCTTTAATAACGGCATAAATATTGTTTTTATCCTTCAATGCTTTCTTTAGTGGCTTTAGGATAACTGTCGCAGCCCCCTCACAGAAACTAGTTCCATTCGCCTTTTCGTCAAACGGTCGAATCGTATCGTCCGAGGATTCCATAAGTGAATGCGGAAACTTATTGAAATAAGGAAAGGAATTTAATGAAACACCACCAACAATTGCAAGTTCATTTTCATTTTTCTGAAGTGACTTACAAGCGAGATGAACTCCAACTAGACCTGAGCTACAAGCTGAATCTAAAAGCATCGAACTCCCTTTAAGGTTCATCAAATAATTGATTCGTCCCGCTATGAGACTTGCCCAATTTCCTGTCATACTACTGGATTCTGCTTCAGTAATATATCGGTATAGGGTGTCATTTGTTCCATCTTTTCCAATATAAACACCTGTTTTACTATTACTAAGTGCTTTTCGAGTACAACCTGCATCTGTTAAGGCATCTTGGACAACTTCCAACATTAAGCGCTGATCCGGATCAATGGCCTTTGCTTCATTAGGAGAAATACCAAAAAACTCTGCATCAAATTTCCCAACCTCCGAGAGATATCCCCTCTTTCGAGTATCTTGAAGTTCTTCTTCTGTAACCGGATGAGTTCCTAAAAACTGTGTAAAATTTTCATTCGTTGAAATGTTTCGAATAAACTCCAATCGTTCTCTTGGAAATTCAGTTCGGCACTCCTCCATATTGGTCAAGTTTTTCCAATAGCCCTCAATATCTTTGGTCTTCGAAAATTTGCATGCCATTCCGATAATTGCAATATCGTCATTCTTATCCTCCAATTCAACAAGCATTTTTTTAGCTTGGCCAATCGGAAGTTTGTGTTCTGAAACTTGATTCAAAATATACTCTTGAATAGTGTTCATTGCCTAATCCCTTCTAGTATTTCTAATATCGTCGACTTTTATAGTTCCCGACTGTAAAGACTCAAGGAGTGTATCCCAATTCGTAAATTCTACTTGTGGAGATTTTTTATCCTCCTGCTCCTCATTTTCCGTATTTTTGTGGATTACAGACCAAATATAATTTGCTATTGAAGAGACAGTCGGATAAGAGTAAATGTCGGAAATATCTAGAACATCTGGAAAATACTTATCCAGCTCCTTTAACAGATAAGCCGCCAAAATAGAATCCCCACCTAACTCACTAAATTTACTATTTCGATCTATTACGTCAAAATCAAAAATTTTCTCCCATACTTCTTTAACCTTCTTTTCAACCTCTTCTTGATTTTTTGAATTGGATCCCTTTTCACCTAAATCATTAGCTGAAGAGCCTTCTACAAGTAGGTGGGTTCGATCGCTTTTTTTCATCTTTGCCAATATATCAGCCGATATGGAAATCCCTTTCATTCGCGAAAATGCTTTACTACTTTTAGGATCTATTTCGCCTATTACAATACGCTTTTTATCTGTAGACATGGCAAGGTACATTTCATAAATGGCTTGTTCAGGTATAAGATCTTTAAATCCTTTATCGTGTCTTTCTCTTTCTCCTTCAGTCAACCCTGTCTGAAGCCAGCCACTCCAGTTAATTGTCAAGTACTTTGTTGTTGATACACGACCGTTCTTCTTACAAGTATAAGGAAAGACATCTAAATAGGCATTCGCACTTACATAGTCGACTTGACCTATGGCACCGATTAAAGAATTGACAGAAGAAAAATTAACAAAAAAATCTAATTGCGAACTTTGAGTGAATTCGTAAAGATTATTCGCTCCCTCTACCTTAACAGAAACATCCTTGAGATATTGCTGATAAGAAAGGGAATGAATATACCCCCCAACTGCCACTCCAGCCGCATGAAAGACCCCTGTTAAATCTCCGTATAAATTCTTGATTTCTTTAAGAACATCCCTTACCTCTGATTTCTTTGTGACATCCACTTGATAGTAGATAAATTCACTATTCTCTTTATTTGCGAGTCGTTTGAATTCAGTGATTAAACCTATTCGTGTTTCTGCAGACCGTTTTCCTACTGCAATTATTATGCTTCCAGAACTTACAAGAGATTTTACAAGCTGTTGGCCAATACCACCTAAACCGCCTGTGATAAGATAGACCCCCTTTTTGATCTTATAAGATTTCTGGGGCGTTTCTAACGGTCTTAAAACCTGCTGATAACGTTTATTTCCCCTGAAGGCAACATAGTAGGCTCCTTCTTGTCCTGAGAGCTCATCAGTTAAGAGTTTCAAATCTGTCTCTTCGTCTATATCAATAAGTTGAATATTATTGGAAAACACCTCTTTAGCTAATACTTTACCCATACCTGACTTCATATTTTCATAAACATTAACTCTGGACTGATCTTCATTCACAAGGTCTCCTCTCCTTATGATGATCGAAAGTCTGAATTTATTTGCCTTCAGGCGAAGCTGGGCAATGAATTGGATCGCTTGATAAAAGTTCTTGATATCCTTTAAAGATTGAGAAACACCAAATGATAAAATAACATGGTGGTTTCCTGGACTTCCCAACCAATTCTCCATCTTTTTCTTCATCTTTTCAAAATCATGACTATCCTCAATAAGGGTAACCGAGTGAGAGAGCTCAGCTAATCTAGTAACAAGTTGACTATCGCTATCTCCCAGAATTAGATAGGATATATTCTCCAATGCTGCAGTTTGTGAAAGATTCGTTAATTTCCAATCAATCGTATAAAGGTTATTCGTTTCCTCGTTTACACGCTTAACAATATAATCCGAAATTTCACAAATCACTTCTCCTTCTATCGAAATAACCTGAATATCAAACTTTTGTAACTCTTTTGAGGGGGTGTCTTTTAGATGAATATAGACATAAAATTCGTTAGGAATTGCTCTAAACAACTGAATATTCTTGTAATAATAAGGGAGATAAAAGCCTCTTCCGTTCATGAAAGTACCACTATTTACAGCGCAGTCCATCAAGCTGGGGTGGAAAAGATGCTGAGTACATTCGAATTGCAAGGCACCGCTCAAACCCAATCGACAAAGTACTGCATCAGGACGGCTGTATGCCTCTAAACTCGTATCCCAATGTTTACCAAGTTTAATAATTGACTTTCTAGCCCGCTCTTCATTAAAAACCTCTTCTTCAAACAAGGAGTTACTACTACCAACGCCTATATCATAATCTCCTTTAGTAAGTATGTATTTCTTTTTCATTGTTTGGATAAGCTCTGGAATGTGATAATGCTTTGGTACAGAATTATCAGAAACTCTCAGATTTAATTCAATATTTTTTTGCCAGTTCTTATCACCTTTATTTCTACTAAAAATCGTAACTCGAAAACCCACTTCTGTCTTAGCAAAATGACTTTCTACCTCTTTTAATTGAACTCCAGTAATCTCTAATAAAGAATAAAAATTGACTTTTTCGACAGAGAAAGAGCTTAAATCCTTAAATTCTTGCCTACCAACTACGAAGGCAGCATCAACATAGGCAGTCCCTGGTACAACAGATACCCCTTTTATTTGATGCTCAGCCAATATCCAGTGAGAGTCTTTCGATAAAGTATTGCGGTAGACGATTTCTTTATCTGTCCGCTGTACTTCTCGTCCAATAATCGGGTGAGAAAATTCATCTTGAAGAAGCGGCATATCAACCCACAAATGCGACTCTAGAAAATCATAAACCGGAATGCTTTCTTTTTTATAGTCGGTATTGGAATAATAAGCCTTAAAATCTAAATAGTTACATTGACCAAATTCTTTAGCGATTTGTAGAGGAGTCCAAGACTTATCTACCTGGGTGGCTAAATATTTAAACTCATTCAAATATTCTGTCAAGCTTCCCTTAATATTATTGATTCGGCCATAAAATATACCTTCTTCTTCAAACTGATTAAGCCCTCTATTCAAAATTAGATTAAGTTTTTGATTTAGTACATCTAAATTATCTGCAGTAAAGCTAATTCTATATTTACACTGGCGGCGACTGGAATTTAGTGTGTAGGAAAGATCTGATAATGTTAGTTCCGTCTTTTCAACAAACTTTTTAAATTTGTTAAGATAATGAATTAGAGATTCTTCAGATACAGCAGAAAATATAAACGGATAGGATTCTAAACTTTTTGAGTTAGGAACTTCATCTGATTTGTAACCTTCCAGCACAACATGAGTGTTGGTTCCGCTCAATCCAAAGCTTGAAATCCCAGCAATCATTTCTTGATTTCCTTCATAAGCTTTTACTTTCGTGTTTACATAAAGGGGAGAATTTAAAAAGTCGATAGAAGAGTTAGGACTGACAAAGTTCCTTCCGGCAGGAATCAGATGATTTTTAATACACAAAACTGCCTTGACAATACCTGCTAATCCAGAAAGACTATCTAAATGTCCAATATTACTTTTAAAAGCACTTATTGGCAAAAAGTTTTTTTGACTCGAATAACGTCTACTAACATTTGAGAGAGCTTCAAATTCAATCGGATCTCCCAATTTTGTTCCTGTACCATGCGCTTCGAGAAAAGAGAAGTCCTCGGATTGAACTCCTGCAGCTTCCCAGGCTTTACTAATTACTGCTTCCTGAGCAGCTCCATTCGGAGCAGTGATCCCATTTGATTTTCCGTCTTGATTGATAGCACTTGACTTAATGACAGCATAGATATGATCATGGTCTTGTACAGCTTCAGATAATTTTTTGACAACAATAGCAGCAACTCCTTCTCCACTATTAGTTCCGGAAGCTTGGTCATCAAAAGTACGAACCTGATAATCCTTAGAAGTGTTTCCAATATTTACTAAATTTTCTTCATCAACCTTAGGTAACACTTTTAAATTTACCCCACCAACAATAGCTGAGTCACAATCTCCGTTTAAAATGGACTGGCAAGCAGTATGTAATGCTACCATTGATGAAGAGCAGGCTGTATCCACAACTAGCGCCGGACCAGATAAATTTAGTAAATAACTAATTCTGCTTGCAATCATCGACTGAATATTTCCAGCAGTCGCTATACCTACCATTTCGGGTTCGTAGCTTTTTATTAACTGAAAATAGTCATTACCACCATCATTAGCCAAACCTAGAAAGACTCCCATATTTGTTTGTTGAATATCCAAAACACTGTAGCCCGAATCCTCAATTGCTCGCCAAGAACTTTGAAGAAAAAGTCTTTGCCTAGGATCCATTAAACGTGCTTCTAACTTGGGAATATTGAAGAATTCATAGTCAAAACTATCAATATATTCCATATACGCTATAGGGGTATAGTTCTTTTTTCTCGTTTGATAACTTAAATCAGCCAACTGTTTACGCCGTTCAGGTATTTCAGAAAAGGCCGTTTTATTCCCTTTAATCAACTCCAAAACTTCACTAAGTCCACTATAGGCGCCGAATGTGCAATCTATTCCAATAATTGCTATCTCTTCCTTTTGATTTTCAAATGATTCAAAAAGTGCATCAATTTGCATAATAAGAAGCTCCTTTTATGTTTCGTAGATCTAATCGATTAATAGACCCTCTGAAGAATCTCATCTTTTTGATCCTCTAGTTTTGCTTCCAAGAGCAGATCGTTTATTCGATCAATTTGTTCTAAAACAGGAACTTGTTTGGCTGTTAATATATCTTGTAATTTTTTCACCAGTTCAATGATTTCTTCAATACTTGGATAATAATCTCTTTCTATGAAATCCTCATTTTTCTTCACAAGTTCATTGTAGGGAAGGATAACTTTCTCATTATAGTCTTGTGTGTCAAAATTTTTATTTGGTGTACTGACAATTACACCCAGCAATCGACTGATAAAACTATACTCGGAAGAAACAGTAGCTTGCTCATTTTTGATAGACAGAAGCTCCTCAATCACTTGAAGGTCGCCTTCTTTATCAAAACTGAGGACCTTCAGATCGTGGTAATCCTGTAAGAGCATCTTTTGTAGCTGGCTTTTTGCTCCTATTTCCACAATACAATCTGGCCTACGCTCAATCATATATTTTATTGTATCCAACCAATTTACACTACTTTCTATTTGCATTGAAAGCTTTTCTTTTATTTCTGAGATAGACTGGTAAGGAAGAGCATCAACATTCGAAATCACCTGACAATTAGGCATTTGAAATTCCACTTCATCAAGTAATACAGCAAATTGAATGGCTGCCTCATGCATAAGTGGAGAATGAAAAGCAGCACTAACATTTAGGAAAATAACTGTCGCACCCTTTTCCTCAAGAAGTTCTACTAGGGAGTCAACATCTGCCTTTAACCCTGATATAACATTGTTATTTTTTCCATTTATATTAGAGACTGTAACTAATTTTCCTAACGATTTTTGATTACTGACAAGCCTTTGAAGTTCATCTACTTCTATTCCTCGAACGGCAGCCATTACACCAGCATCTTGTGACGCAGTACTCATCAACTTCCCACGAGCTGAGACAAGTTTCAAGGCGTCCACAAAGTCTAGTGAACCACTACAGACTAATGCGGCATATTCGCCTAGGCTATGTCCTGCCATAATGTTAGGTTGAAAATCATATTTACTTTTTAAATAGTTATACTGAGCAACTGCAAGAGTTAATAAAGCTGGCTGCGTATATTCTGTTCGATTGATAAGTGACTTTTGATTTCCAAACATGATATCAGAAACTTTATAGTCAAGTGACATGTCTGCTAAATCCAATAGTTTTTTCGCTTCATCACTTGTCTCAAACAAATCTTTTCCCATATTTTGATACTGAGAACCCTGTCCTGAAAAAACAAATACTTGTCCTGTCATTTTTTATTTCTCCATCTTTTATTTAAGCAATTATTGATAGACTTGGTTCTAGGGGTGACTCATTCACCTCTATTCCTATCTATTTGACCATAAGCATAGCAAGGAATTCCAATTAAAACAACCGTATTTTGCACATAGTTTTCTGCGTAGTTGCGTGCTTTCAAGAATCAAACAAATCCATTCACAGTTCACTTTCCAGCTTTTCGGTACACTAAAAATGGGTTTCAATTATTATTAATAATTGAAACCCATCAATTCCCAGCTTATTAAGATGCAACTTTTAAAGTATCACTTGAGGCTGCTGTTTTACCTGAACAAGCTTATTTTTACTAATATCTAATATCCTAACCTCCAATCTTACCATGAAGATATCTATAGTCTAAGGCTAGTCTGACTTAGCAATTGCCTCAAATCTTTAACAATTAGATTCGCTTGTTTTTCTTCAAGTTGACTAGAGTCAAAATAAAGACCAAGCTTGCCTAAATCCTGCTTTAAAACCACACCATTGATAGCTTTATCCAACATTAAATTTCCTAGTGAATATTTCCAAAAACTAGCTGAATCGATTGAGGGAAGATTAGTTTTAGTAGACAGATAAACAATCATTGCTTCTAAAGCAGCGTCTATTGTTTCCCAAGAGTCTGTGTCAAAATTATGATTGACATACTGCGTATCGGTTAGATATTCTGTTATGCTCACCTTCGAATTTTTAGTCAAATGGCTAATCATCAGCACATATGAAACAAATATTTTTGCTTTTTGTTGCGTAGCATCAACTGGATCAGAAGTAAGATTTACTTTGATTACTTCCTTAGAGTCCAAATACTCATGACTTAACAACTTGTCTACTCTTTCAGACAAGAGCGCAATTGAAGGATACTTAAAGAGATCTGCAACAGTTAGCGAAATGCTAAGACTATTATTCAAAGCATTAAGCAACTGGATAATCTTCAATGAGTTCCCCCCAATATCAAAATAACTTTCAAACAGACCAATATTGTCTTGATTCAGTTCTTTTTCCCAAATTTTTGCAATCTGTTTTTGAGTATTTGTATGATATTTAACCTCTTCTTTTATCAACTGCCTATTTGTTTGATCTAATTTCACCATTTCTAGAAGCTTCTTATTATCAACTTTTCCATTGGTGCTTAGCGGGAAATAGTCTACCTGATAAATTTTCTTTGGCAACATCTGACTCAACAATTGATGGCTCAAATACTGTCTGATTTCTAAAGTCGAAAGTTTTTCCTCAGTCTGATCCGTAGTAAAGTACAAACTGATAAACTTAGAAGAGCCTTCCTGATTAGCTATAGCGACAGCATTATTGATACCTCTATATTTCAGTGCGACCTTTTCAATTTCTTCTAACTCAATACGAACTCCATTTATTTTTATCTGATTGTCAATCCTTCCAACTACTTCCACCTCTCCTTTGTCATTCAACCGAGCCAGATCTCCTGTTAGATAGACTCTCTGATTGATTGGAGCACCCAGTCTAACAAACGACTTAGAGGTCAGTTCCCCATTATTTCGATAACCAATAGCCAGACTATCTCCAGCTATGGCAAGCTGTCCGTAAGTTCCTAGTGGTGCTACTGTAAGATTTTTCTTTAAAATATAGAACTGAACATTTTCAATAGGTTTACCTATAGTAATCTTTTGACCAACTTCAATTTTCTTGGCAGAAACCCAGATAGTTGATTCTGTTGGGCCATAACAGTTAAAGATCTCACTATCAGAAACTTTTTGAACTTCACTCACTAGATTATCTGATAACACTTCTCCCATAAGATACATATGAGTTAAGTTTCGGAAGGCTGAGTGGCCGGGTTTATATTGAAGGAGCAGCTGAACTCTTGAGGGAGTTGTTTGTATCGCATTACAATGTTTATGATTAATTGTTTCACAAATTTTTTCTGGATTTTTGGAGTCTATGTTGCTTAGAATCGTGAGTTCTCCCCCCACAACTAGCGGCCAAAACATTTCCGAAATTGAAATATCGAAAGAGCAGGAAGTCGTTGCAAGCATATTTATCTTATCCGGAAAGCTGACCGCTTTAAGTGAATTAAAAATAAAATTCGTCAGAGCTCCTTGACTCACCTCAACACCTTTGGGAAGACCTGTTGAGCCCGATGTATAAAGAATATAAGCAAGTCTATCAGGTTGATAATGATACTTGATCTGCTTCCCTTCCTTCTCCGTCTTAGAATCAGAAATAGTATTTACCACTAAGCAATCAGTAAATGCCAACTTATCTGCTTCAAAGTTAGTTAAAATAACTCGAGTAGCACTATTAGAGATCATATAGTCTATTCGGCTCTCAGGAAGAGTGATATCAATCGGAAGAACAACTGCCCCTATCTTCCAAACTGCATACATGGCAATCACTAAGTCAGCAGATTTATCCATAAATAGGCCAATAACATCTCCTGATTTCAGCTTCGATTGATAGAGTTTGCTTGCAAGAAGATTCGCCCTATCTACAAATTCGCGATAAGAATATTTCTTTTCATAGTCATAAATTGCAGTTCGTTCGGGAAAATTTTTAGCATTTTCTTCAATAAGTTCAATTAGATTTTGTCCTTTTTGTCCCTGTCTCATTAAAATTGATGGATAGAAATCATGGCTTGAATTCAAAGCCGTAATAGCTTGCATCTCGCTAGGGGTTATTGTTGAGAGATTAGCTAAATTCCTATAAGGATCTTCTATTACCTGATCAATCAACAACTTTAAGGATTCTAAAAGGTAGTTTAAGCTCGTTCCATCAATTTTATCCATTTGGTATCTTAGTTTAAAGTGCAACTTGTCTGACAGACTACAGAGAGCTTCTAGGTCAAATTCAGTCTTCGAACTTGTCTTTTCATCGCTAAGTAGCTGGCATGAAGTTTGCTCAGCAGGATAATTTTCAAATACAAATAGCGTATTGAAAAGCTTCGTTTTACACTTTATATGATCTTGGATTTCTGCCAATGAGCTGAGGTTATTCGCCTCACTTTCAAAGCTTTCTTGATTAAGGGTTTGAACCAAATTGGTAAAATTCATTCCCACATCTAATTTTACTCGAACTGGAATTGTGTTGATAAACATTCCGATTGACGACAATATATTTGGGATTTCTTTCGTTCTCCCAGATACAATCGTTCCAAAAACAACATCTGATCCTTCTGTGTAGGGGATCAGCAAAAGTCCCCAGATTGCTTTTAACAATGTATAAAATGTGACATTGCACTCCTTAGATAGCTTTCTAAGCGATTGAGTAGTTTTCTCATCAAAAGAATATTCCAATTCATTAGTTAGCGATTCATCTGTAAGTGTTGACTCTGGAAAACGACAAACTGAATCATAATCTTTAAGATATTTTATCCAATAATTTAAAGACTCCTTTTCATCTTTTTGACTTACAAATTCAGCGTAAGTCTCTAAGGCTTTATCTTCAAAATTAGCAAAATCCTTGAAATTTCCTTTTTGATAAAGTTTGATGAATTCATTGACTAACAAACTTTTACTCCAGCCATCAAGAATCAAATGGTGGAAAGTAAAAATCAGCACCTGCTTTCTTTGAGCCACATTAACAACTTTGAGTCTGAGGAGAGGGCCTTTGATAAGATCAAATTGTTCATTTGAATCTTTGCTTATGAGTTCCTGTAATTCGGACTCATCATTAGCTATTAAGTCATCATCTATTTTCAAGTTTGACGATTCATGAATAAGCTGCTTCACATTTTTCAACCCCTCATACATAAAGGTTGAGCGGAGTGCATCATATCTTTGGACCAAACAATCAACCGTTTTTCTCAAACGGAACTTATTTAATGGAGAGCTAAACTCAAAGACGGATTGTTCGATATATTGATTAGACACTGGATCCTTTGACCACTGGTAGAAAAGACCTTTTTGAAGTGGTGTCAAATCAATCACTTTTACAACATCCTGATGGAATTGTTGGATTCTATCAAAATCCTTAAGTCCAATTCTTTTAGCACCAATATCACTTGGAGACAAAAGTGGCATAGAATTTTTACAACAGTCAATAACCTCTAACAGACTTTGAGATAAATTTTCTACCAAGTCCGCAAATTCAGCATTTTTAAAGGTTTGACTCTCTTTTACGATAAGATGTAGCTCACCATTAAAAAAGTAGGCTGTAATTTCCAGTGCAAAATTTTGCCTATTGAAGGGAGAGCTATCATAGTCTTTAAGCCAATTTTCAAGAGAGAATTGTCCTTTATGAGTCTCTTTGCCTAAATCTCCTAGAAAATTAATTTTGATATCTGGCTCCAAATATTCGTTCAATAACTTGCGATTATATTTCAATAAGCCATAGCCAATCCCTAGATTCGGTAGGTCTCTATATTGCTCTTTAACTTCACGGATAAAACAAGAGTTATTCTTTGAGTTTTCTAGTGAAAAATCACAAGGATAAAGGCTGGTGTACCAACCAACAGATTGTGAAAATTTGCTGTTATTTTCTAAATCGTAACGGCCGTGACTTTCCAACATAACTGCTAGACTTGGCCTATCTGTATAAGAAGATAAGCCTTTTATCAATCCAGCTAATACTAATTCATAACTTTTAGTCAGGTAAGTATGATTTGCCTGAACGAAATCTTTTAGAAAAAGGGAAAGCGTTCTTCGCTCAATTTGAGGTTTTTCTAAATCCATTCTTACTTTTTCTAAAGGAGTAAAGACTGGACTTATATTGGCTACATGCTTTTTCCAATAGTCAAGTTCTGCTGTAAACATCTTTGACTGATCAGGCTGGCTCAAGGCCTCTTGCCATTCAAGAAAACCACCCTGATAGGACGTTTCAGAAAGATGTCTACCCTCTTTTAAAGCCCGAACTATCTGGTCAAGTTTTGTCAAAATATAATCCCAAGAAACGATGTCTACTACCAAATGATGAACTACTAGCAAACAGTATTGACCTTCTTCAGTATTGAAAAGATGCCCTCTCCATAAATCTCCGGAATAAATATTTAGAGTAGCCTGTGTGTATTCATTTGTCCGGTTAATATAGTCTCGATAGTAAGTGTCTTGCGAAATTTCATGCTCAAATATCTTTCTCTCAACCTCAGTTTTACTTGGTTTTAATAAAGACTGAGAGTACCCCTCTTCGTTTTGTATAAATCGGGTTTGCAAGATTGGAAAGATATTTGAAAGCTGCCACAATGACTCTTTGAACTCTTCAAATGTCATCTTCAATTCAAATTGTACAAGTATTGATTGATTGTAGTGATGAATATTTGATAGTTTTTGATTGAACAACCACTGCTGAATAGGAGTCAAATTGAATTGTTTCCCATATGGGATAGGGAGTTGTTTTTCCTTTTCTTTGTACTCAACATGTGAAGCCATATTCTTCAAAACTGGGTTTTGTAAGATATCTATTGTTTTTAAATCAAAACCTTCATTCTTCAACCTTGAACTAATCAAAATAGCTTGAATAGAATCTCCACCTAACTCATAATAGTTACTCATACGGTTGAGACCGCTCACATTTAGTGTTTCTTGGATTAGCTTTGCCAAGATCATTTCCTTTTCTGTCGTCAATTCTTCAATGACTTCTTGTTTACCGTACTGTTTACTTAAAACACTTAACAAGCGTAAATCCTTTTTACCATTAACAGTTAAAGGAATCTCTTCTACTTGTATGATACGTGTTGGGATCATATAATAAGGCAGTTGTTCTGTCAAAAATTCCCTTAACTTCTCCGTATCAACCTGGCTATCTTCGCTGACAATTGCGGCGGACAACTTAGTATGAGGTATTTCTTCATTTTCAGTAAAGACTACTGCCTGTTTAACAAAAGGATAGGATAAAATTTTATGTTCAATATCTCCCAGTTCAATTCTATAACCATTCACTTTAACCTGTTCGTCTTTTCTTCCTAAGCAGTCAAGCTGCATTTTAGAATCCCACTTGCAAAGATCACCCGTACGATAAAGATATTTCCCAGCCTCGAAAGGACTGACAATAAACCTTTCTTGATTTAGAGAAGGGTTATTAAAATAACCATTAGACAAACAAGCTCCTCCAATATATAATTCCCCAACAGCACCAGCAGGTAATAGTTTTTGACTGTTATCTAATACATAGGCTTCCACATTATCAATCGGTCGACCAATTGAAACATTAACCCCCGTATCATCCGATTTGTATTGATAAATCAGACAACCTACGGTTGCCTCTGTAGGTCCATATTCATTGAAAATACGAATCTCTGGATACTTCTCGTGTATATTCCTCGTCAGGTCAAGATTGAGGTTCTCTCCTCCTAGTATGAAAGTATGGATATTATTCAAAGGAAAATCTGACTGTACAATGAGGGATAGATGAGCTGGTGTCAATTTGACAATATCCACAGAATCCTCCCTGACAACATCTTCCAACAGTCCCAAACTGTCATCACTTTCAAAGATGATGAGTTTATGACCAGACGAAATTGGAACAAAAAGCGCAGTCACTGTCAGGTCAAAAGAAATAGAAGTAAATAATGCAAAGTCTCCTCTTCCATCAAGAATATACTGTCTCGCAGCCCAATGAATATAATTAGCCAAAGCAGAATGGCTAACCTCAATGCCTTTGGGACGTCCCGTTGTACCAGAAGTAAATATAACATAAGCTAACCTATCCAATTCGCCATCTATAGGTCCATTTTTTTCGGGCGATAAATCAAGCAAGTCAACTAATATTGGTTTTACTTCATTCTTGTTCAAATCACTGGCAACAAAAGATTGAGACAAAATGACAGTCACTTTAACTTCCGATAAAATCTGTTGAATCCTTGGTGATGGATAAGAGCTGTCAAGTGGCAAGTAGGCCTTCCCCAACTTCCACAAAGCCAAAATTGAAACAATAAGCTCCTTACTTCGAGTCATATAGATTGGAACTATAGTCTGGCTTAAAGGAATTCTACCTTTCAAATAATTTGCTAAAGCATTTGCCAGTTCATTGATTACCTTGTATGAAAACTGTTTTCCTTTTTCTTCTATACAAATTTTATTAGGGGTTGCATTAGCTAAATCTTCAAAAGCTTTTAAAACGGTTGAATTTTTAAAAGTCTCATCAATAGCTCCTCTGGATGCTGCTAGTAATTTTCGCTCTTTTTCTATACTCATTACCTTTACCGATTGCAACTTTTCATCAAGATTTTTTATTGTAAAGGCTAACGCCGCTTCAAATAACTGCTTCAAAGTTTGGACAGTCCCTCTTGAAACCTTTCCTTTTTTAAACTCGAAGATGCCATTAAAACGACCTTGTGATTTATTAATAAGCAAAGTCAAATCAAACTTCGAAATTTCATAATCTGGGTCACAAAGTTCAAACTCAGAATTTTCTAACACCACCGATTCTGAATAAACAAAAGAAACATCGAATAAGGGATTTTGCCCCGCTAATACATTGTCCTTTGCCAACTGAACCATTCGTTCAAAAGGAATACTACTATGTTCAACATCTTGCAGGACTTCTGCCTGGGTCGCTTTCAAAAGCTGGCGGAAAGATAGACTATCATCAAGAGACAAATGATGAGGTAAAGAATTCACGAACATTCCGATTGTCTGATCAAATTCTGTATAGTTTCTTCCTTCATCTACCCCGCCAATTATAAGTTCTTTTTCGTTGGTAAAACGAGAAAGAATTAATGCGAAAAGGCTCAATAGATAGGAATTTAAAGTGAAATGATTGATCTTGCAAACATCCACTAGTTCGTTTGCCAAATTCGTTTCTATTTGGAAGCGCAACGTCTCTCCTTCAAAATCACTATAACCTCCTTCCGAATTAGATCGATGATCAGACAAATCAAGAATCGGTATCTCCATATTTAGCTTTCTCTTCCAATAAAACTCATTTAATTTTTCCTGTTTCTTAAAATCTAACTTCAGCTGGAATTCTGAAAAGTCTTTATATTGGTAAACTTCTTCATCACTCAGTTTTGAGTGATAAGCTGTCATCAGATCCTTAAGGAAGATTTTAATTGAACAACCGTCCATAACAATATGATGGCTATCAATAACTAAATAAGTTGCTGTTCTTGTATAAATCACATGTACACGAATTGGGATTTCTTTTGTTAAATCAAATGGCTTCACAAAAGTCGTCCAGATTGTTCTAGCTGAGATTTCAGGAATGTGCTTTACTTCAAAAGGAATAGAGAACTCTTCTAAAATCTTTTGTTTAATGAAATCTCCATCAGCAAAAACAAGCGTTCGCAGTGCTTCATGTTTAGACACTACAGCATACAGAGCCTGTTTTATTTTAGCAATATCTAGAGTCGCATCTACTTTCAACTTTAGCATAATCGGGACATTATAGGCTGTGCAAGATGGATCTCTCATCGAAAGAGCATACATTTGCTTTTGTTGAGAAGAGGCAACATAATAAGAGGCTACTTCTGCCCTTTCGATAGAAACAACATAACTATTATCTCTATTATCAATAAGCTTCGCAAGCGAATCAATAGTACCTGCATTTACAATTTCACTAAGAGATAATTCTTTTTTAAAGTCAGAACGAATAGTTGACAATAAACGAAGTGCCTGTAACGAGTTTCCACCCAGCTCATAAAAATTCGAATATTTGCTTATAGTATTTATTCGAAGTAGTTCTGACCAAATTTGATGCAAACGTCTTTCAGTTTCAGTCTCAATATCAGATTTTTCTTCTATTTTTAAGCAATAGTCTTGTATAAGCCGCTTGAGCTGCCTCAAATCTTTTTTCCCATTGCTTGTTAGAGGAAATTTCTCTAATTGAACGATATAGTTCGGATACATATAAGATGGAAGAATATTCTTGAGATTGTGTTTCACAAGTGTTAAGTCTGCCTTATTCTTTAAAACAACCGCTGCACCTATCCTATCATCTGCCATCTGAATGACTGTAGCGTCAACCACAGAATCTTCTTTTACAACATTGGATTCAATCTCAGTCAGATTAATTCGATAACCTAGATGTTTAATCTGGGAATCGTTTCTCCCACAAAAGATAAGATCTCCATTTTCCATAAGGCGTACTTGATCCCCGGTCGCATAGAGTATCTGCTGATTATCAAAAGGATTACTAATAAACTTTTCTGCTGTTAGCTTTTCATCTGCAAAGTAACCTTCAGCCAAACCAGTCCCCACCACATAAAGTTCACCTATGCTACCAAAAGGTAACATTCTATGTTGCTTGTCTAACACATAAATTCCCATATTTTTGTTTGGTTTACCAAGTATATTATAGGACTTGCCTGCCTCTAATTTTTTCCAATCTACCTTTCCACTAATACAGCCGATTGTAGTTTCTGTTGGCCCGTAGTGATTCCAAAATTCAACCCTTGGATTAACTTTCCTGAAATTTAAAAGATCATCTGCTTGGATACTTTCACCGCCAAGTAAAACAGCTTTTAAAGAATCTATTTCGACAAAATCATCCGGTTGAAGTATTGAGAAGAGACTTGGTGTCATTTTAAGATAAGTTATCTGATGTGCCTGAATTAATTTAGCTAGTTGAGGTGAAGAAGCATAGCTCTCTTTGGATGCTATTGTCACAGCTCCGCCATTGAAGAGAGGAATGAATAAAGCGGTGTAACCCAAATCAAAGTTATACTTTGAAGTTAATATTGAATTCCTTAAAAATTCCTTACCGATTTTTTCCAGCATCCCCTCAATATAATTTAGTAGTGATACTTTTGAAATAACAACACCTTTGGGACTCCCTGTTGTCCCTGAAGTGTAGATCATATAAGCAGGAGCGTCTATCTCAGTTGAGTAGTCAAATTTATCAAGAGCTTGAATTTCTCTAACATCAACTACCTGTGATAAATGAAATAGTCCAACTGGATAGTCGCTATTGATCAAAACAACTGCTCTTTGCTCATTACTCATAAGATGTTCGTTACGTTCTTTTGGGCTTTCTGAATCTAGGGGCACAAAGGTAGCTCCTGCTTTAAGAACCCCCCAAATACTAGGCAATAAAAATTTATCAGCTTCTAAATAAAGAACAACATGGTCAAAGCTTTTGACTCCCAATTTTTTTAGATGATCTGCAATTCCATTGGAAAGTCTATCCAATTCTTGATAGGTTAACTGTTCATTACCGGCATATATTGCAACTTTATCTGAATAAATGGTCACAGATTCTTTGAAACGTTCAAGTAAGGAAAGGTTATTTCTTGAGATCATCTTTACTCCAGAATAGCTTGATATTTTTTCCCTTTCAGCATTATTAAGAATAGAAAATCTCTCAACACCGGTATGGGGATCTTCAACAAATGTCTCCAACAGTTTAGAAAATATACTATAAATTTTATCGATATCCTTCTCAGAATACTTCTGAGAATCAAAATTAAACTCTACCTCCAAACTATCTTTCATTTCTTCTCCTGGAATAAATGAAAGACCAAAATCATACTCAACAATCTCTTCTGCTTTAAGATCAGCCAGCCTAAATTTCAAATTATCATCTAGCAAGTTTTGATTTATCAATGGATAATTGTCAAAAAGAATTTTATGAGAAAGGGTGGAAATGGAAGAGTTGGAGAGTATCTCAGCTAGATTGCAGTTTAAATGATCCTGTGCTTCCTTAATATCCTCCTTCACTTTTAGCACCAAATCAAGTATAGATTCACACTGACTTTGATTTTGAACTCGAAGTGGTACCTGTTGAATACATAAGCCTAGGATGTTACTGGCATCAAAATTATCTATATTTCTACCTGATAGAATACTACCAAAAACAACATCATTAGTTTGATTTAACTTTTGAAGGGTAATTCCCCAGAGTGCACTACAAACATCATTAAGAGTTACATTTTTTTCATTCGAAAGCGAGCGAAGCTTAGTCATCAGAGTATTTGAAATCCTATAGCTCAATCGCCTCATTTGCTTTTCAGACGCGAAAGAATGTATTTTCTCAAAAGAAGGTACCTGCGTGTCTCCATCATAGGAAGCCAAATAATTTTCCCAATAATCAAGTGATGACTTTTTGTCCATTGTTGTTAACTGATCAATATAATCAAAATAATCAGATTTACCAGTTTCATTACCTTTAGACTCCTTGAAGTACGCAAAGAATTTTTTCAAGAATAACGCATAACTCCAACCATCCATAAGTATATGGTGAAAAGTGAAAACAAGACTTGTTCGATTGTCTCCTTCCTTTATCGTTGATAGGCGAATTCCTAAATTATTTTCTAAATTAAAGCCCTTCGTTTGCTCTAATTTCATGATTTCAAACTTTTTGATTTGACGATCCTCTTCCGATAATGCTGACAAATCATAATATCCTATCGACAAATTGGGTGTGGAACTTGAAATCTGTTTAGGTTCACTCAATCCATCAAAGAGAAAGACTGACTTAAGGACATCATGATAGCAAATCAATTGTTCAAAAGCTCTTTCAATTGCTTCAATTTCAATCGGGCCATCAAGCAAAGCTGTGATTTGCTCTGTATATCTGCTAGAAGAAGGTTCTTTCAGATAATCGTAAAAGATACCAAGTTGCATGGGGGATAAAGGTTTAATCTTTTCCACATTCTGTACTTTTTCATAAATAGTTTCTAGGTCTGCATTGGTTAATGTTTGATTTCCAAAGTCAGAGATAGTTTTCACAGTTCGTCTTAAACTTTGGCAATGTGTACTGACATCATTTACAGTATCTATAAGCTTTTGAGCAAAGTCAGCTATTGTTTCTTCTTTAAAAGCATTTTTTGAATAATCAATTTCAAAAAAGAGCTGGCCCCGTAAAATATAACTATTAATTTCAATAACCGCTAACTTTTCGTTAAGGGGATCGCTTATGTACTCTGTTAATTCCTTGACAATATGATAATTCGTCTGTCTGTTTTCTGAGATATCACCAATAAAATTAAAACTGATTTCAGGTGTTGAAATAGAAATCTGATCACCCAAATTATCTTTTAACAGGCTATAGATAAGGCCTTTTGAAGGAACTGCCCTTAAACTTTCTTTCGTCTCAATGATAAGTTCCTCAAGAGAACTCATTTCCGTCTTTAAATAGAATGGATACAAACTCGTAAACCATCCAACCGTCCGTTCAATACTATAACGAGGATCAAATTGTTCCCGTCCATGTCCTTCTAGACTAATAAATACATTTCGAGTTCCAAATTTTCGATTTAATCCTAACGCAAGCGAACTCAGCAATAAATCATTTATTTGTGTGTTATAGGCCTTATGCGCAAGCTTAACAATACCTTCTGTTTCAGCAGGTGTCAAGGAAACAATAATTTTTTTATTATTTGAAAAATAAGAGGCCTGTGTCACAAAATCTTTTGGAAGAAAATCGTTTTCCTCCTGAGCTAATTTTGTCCAATAATCAATCTCTTCTGTATTTCGTTGAGAGTGCTTGGTTAAAGCTTTAGCCCAATTTTCTGCAGAACTTGTTTTTTCTGGTAATTCGACTACTTTTCCATCATCAAAATTATCTAACAGAGTAAAGAGATCCTCAAGAAAAATGTGCCACGAGACTTCATCTATAACTAAATGGTGAATACTGATCAATAAAAATGTCTCATTTGGGCTGATGATTTGCTGAAGGTTCATTAATCGACCTCGGTAGATATCGAAATTCTTTTGGCTTAGTTTTTCTATATTTTCTAGTGAAATTTCCCAATTAGATTCCTCTGAGATATCTGTTGTATCAATCATCACACGATCTTCAAACTGATAATCACTAATTTGATCTTGAATTAACTCTTGATTCTCTTTATTGACTCGACTTCTGAGAGCATCGTGATGGTTAATCAACCTTTGGACCACTTGCTGTAATAATTTTTCATCATAGTATTTCTCAGTCTTGAGCAAATAGGCCTGATTAAAGTGATTAGGATTTTCAAACCCTTTATTTAAGAACCAATTTTGGATAGGAGACTTGAAAACTTTCCCATCTTCTACCGAAGTATCAATTTGGGAGTCCACTTTATCGCTCTCAATAACTTTGGCAAGCTGTTGAATTGTGGGATGCTCCATGATTTGTCTGACATTCGTTACAATTCCCCGTTTCTTCAAAATGGAAGTAATCAGGATCGCTTTAATCGAATCGCCACCAATGTGGAAAAAATTGGCTGTCGCAGAAACTTTACTCAAATCTTGAGAAAGAACCGTTGCGAAAGCAATTTTAATCTCATTCTCTAACTCAGTTTCTACTTCGATAAATTCCTTATCATTTAAAGAAATTGTTGGTTTCGGTAAAGCAGAAAGATCAATCTTACCATTGATATGCATTGGAAACTTATCCAGCTGAACAAAGTAGCTCGGAATCATATAAGGAGCTAAAAACTTTGACAAATATTGACTGAGCTCTTGGACCGTAAAAGGGTGATCCGTCACATAATAAGCAATAAGTGAATTATTTTTAGCAAGAACAAGCACTTGACTGATTTCTGGTAGATTTGCTAGAGTTTTCTCTATCTCTCCTAATTCAATCCGGTTCCCACGAATCTTGACTTGAAAATCATTTCTTCCCAGATACTTAAGGTTACCATCACTTTGTAGTCTAACTAAATCACCTGTTGCATAAAGCCTTCCTTTCGAACTATCAATAAACCTTTCCCTTGTCAGCTCTTCTTGCTTAATATAACCCCTAGAAAGTTGAGGACCCCCTACAAAGAGCTCACCTATAGCACCACTTGGGACTTCTCGACCGAATTTATCAAAGATATAGACTGGCGTATTTAATTGTCCCTTACCAATCGTTTCAGCATTGTCCCCCTTTTCATACTTGTGAATTGTGGCACTTACCGTAGACTCAGTTGGTCCATATGCATTATATACATCAATACCATTGTCCAAATAGGTGTTAACTACTTCAATTGCCGTTTTATCACCACCAACAATAAGCGTTTTTACTGGTAAAATAGTCTCCGTATCTAGCAAAATCGGGGGAATGAAAGCACAATCAACATTATTTTCTTCGATGAACAGAGACAACTTTTTAAGATCGAGTCTAATTTCCTCTGGTACAATAGTAAGTTGATTTCCGTACAAAAGTGCTGGAAAAATCTCTAAAATTGAGGCATCAAAAATGTAATTTGCATACTGAAGATAAGTATGCCCTCCTCCGCTCAATCCAAGCATACCTGCGTGAGCTGCTGCCAGATTCAATACACTGGCATGTTCAATCATTACTCCCTTAGGCTTTCCAGTACTACCTGATGTAAATATCAAATAGGCAAGGTCTGAACCTTTTATAGCTAAATCTAAGTTATCTTTATTTTCTGAATTAATATTTGCTACAAACTTTTCATCAATTATAAAAGGTGCTTCAACCATTCTAAGGATATAATCAATCCTTTCTTGTGGATATTCAATACTTAAAGGTATGTAAGCAGCACCGGCTTTCATAATAGCAAGGATAGTAATAATCACCTTTTCAGAACGAGGAAGCAAAATTGGAAGAATATCCCCTTGTTTAACTCCATATTCATGAACCAGTGCATAAGCAAAAGCATTAGCCTCTTGATTTAGTTCCGTATAGCTAAGAATTTGTTCTTTATAACTAAGTGCTACTTGGTTTGGTGTTTTCTCAACCTGTGCTTCGAATGCTTTAACCAAATCAGTATACTCCAGCTGCTTTTTCTCAAACTCTAGTTGAACTTGGGTCAAAACAATATCTTTTAATTTTATAGTTTCATCTTGTGAGACTTGTTCCAGAATAAGGATAAACGTCTCTATAAAACTTTTGATAGTATCAGCTTTAAAAATAGACTTAGAATAAGTGATGCGAGCAAAATGATCACAAATATTTAAAGACAAATCAAATTGTGAAGAATGCGTATTTACCTCAGGATTGACTTCTTCAAATAAATTTGGAGATAGTGAAGTCCCAAATTCTTGAAAAGTAAAAACAACTTGAAAAAGAGGGTTTCTAGACGGATCACGTTCCAAATTTAGAGCGGTTACAATTTTTTCAAGGGGAATCTCTTGGTGTTCTTGAACACGAGATATTTTATCATGTGTCTGCATAATCAGTTCCTTAAAGGACTGATTATGCCCAAGTCTTGCCCTCATAGGCAAGGTATTAGCAAAGAATCCAATTAATTTTTCACAACCCGGAAACTGACGATTGGCAAATGGTGAACCAATTGTAATATCATCTTGATTTGAATATGAGGAAAGCAGAATATAAAATGCCGCTAGAAAAACTGTATAAATCGTCGTACTATTTTTGCGAGCAAGCATTTCTAAGTTTTTGTAAATTAGAGGGGACACCTCAAAGGTTTGCTCATCTCCAATGTAATCAAATTGCGTTGGTCTAGTATAATCTGTTGGCAAGTCAAGTTGTTCAAAATCCTTCAACTCGTTCTTCCAATAATCTAGAGATTTACTAAAATAGTTTTGATTATGATTTTTACGCTGCCAAGCTGCGAAATCTTTATATTGAAACGGTAAATCTGCCAATTCTTTCCCTTGATAAAAATCTGCCAATTCTGTAAGCAAAATATCAAGAGACCAACCATCAAAAGCAATATGATGAATACTCAATATCAACCGATTGCCAAAAAAATTTGCGCGAATCGGTAGTTCAAATGAAAGATTAAACGGCTTTCTTCCAAACTCTTCTGCACTAATGGGCTCATGACTAATCTCTAAGTTATTGTTTACTACATGCTGAAAACCATCTTTAATAGTTGTTCTTAAAACCTCATGCCGCTGTATGATATTTTTTAGACCTTCTTCAATCAGTGAGGCCTTTACCTTTTTGTTCAAAGCAATTGAGACAACATTATTATAGGCGATTGTCTTTTGATTAAGTTCCTGAATAAACCACATACTCTCTTGCCCATATGAAAGTAACTGTTCTTTTTCATTTGTAAAATTTATTCTTTGGATTTTTTCAGTTTCAGGCACTGTCTCTGCCAGTCGCCTAATTGTCTTGTAATTATAAACATCTGAGACAGAAATTCTCATCCTATTCGCAATTTGGATAGCAGTAATAGAGTTACCGCCAATTTCAAATATATTAGCATCAATAGAAACTCGACTAAAACCAACAACTTGTTCAATAATAGCCTGAACTTGTTCCTGTCTCTTAGTTTGAGGAGCAACATAGTTATCGTCTTCTTCATTCTTACCAGTCATAGGATCTGGTAGTTTCCCTTTATCAATTTTACCATTGATCGTCATCGGGAAAGACGGCACATCAATCAGCTTCACTGGTACCATATAGTCTGGAAGTATCTTTTTTAGCTTATTTCTAAGAAAAGTGGGTTTATATTTAGTGTTTCTTGAAGCATAATAAGCAATGATTGAATCTTTATAAGTGATGACACATACTTGTAAGATATCCTGAACAGACATTAGAGCAGATTCAACCTCCCCTAGTTCTACACGTTGCCCATGAATCTTAACCTGCGAATCATCTCTTCCATGGTATTCAAAAGAACCATCTGATAATTTACTAACTAAATCACCTGTTTTATAGACCTTTCCTAAGCCAAAAGGGTTTGCTATAAACTTTTCTTCTGTCAATTTTGGAGCATTCAAATAACCTCTACTAAGTTGGATACCCCCGACCACAAACTCTCCAACTTCTCCATCTTTAACAAGTTCCATATTTTCATTAACAACATAACCCACCATATTCGGTTGTAGAGGTCCTATAATATTTGCAAGATCACCATACTTAAATTTATGTAAAGTGCAGCTGACTGTAAGTTCTGTCGGCCCATAAGCATTGACTATCTCTATACCTCTCGAAAGATAAGCCATAATAACCTTCTCACTGGTCTTTTCACCACCAACAATAAGCGTTTTTACTGGTAAAATAGTCTCCGTATCTAGCAAAATCGGGGGAATGAAAGCACAATCAACATTATTTTCTTCGATGAACAGAGACAACTTTTTAAGATCGAGTCTAATTTCCTCTGGTACAATAGTAAGTTGATTTCCGTACAAAAGTGCTGGAAAAATCTCTAAAATTGAGGCATCAAAAATGTAATTTGCATACTGAAGATAAGTATGCCCTCCTCCGCTCAATCCAAGCATACCTGCGTGAGCTGCTGCCAGATTCAATACACTGGCATGTTCAATCATTACTCCCTTAGGCTTTCCAGTCGTTCCAGATGTAAAAATAATATAGGCCAAAGTATCACTCTTGATCGGAACACGTACGTTTTCTTTTACGAATGATAATTCAGAATTCATAAAATTATCATTAACACAAAACTTTGCACCCGTCTGTTCAATAATATAGTCGTTTCTCTCCGCTGGAAACTCAGAACTTAAAGGAACAAATGCGGCACCTGCCTTTAAAATTCCTAACATTCCTATAATTATCCGTTCAGATCTTTCAACAAGAAGTGGGATTTTATCCTCAATTTGCACACCTAGTTCAATCAACCGTCTTGCAACTCCGTTAGCATAACCATTAAGTTCACTATAGCTTAATTCAATATCTTTGAATTTCAAAGCTATTTTATCAGGGTGAAGTCTCACCTGATTTTCAAAAACTTCCACTAGGTTATTAAATTTTTGAATTGACTCGAATTCCATGTGTTTTCTCCAATACTAATAAAATATATGCAGTATCTACTGCTCGCATCTACTTTATCAGAAGAAAAATAAAAAAACACCCGTATCTTACGTATGTTTTTTTGCGTTACTCCTCAAAAATAAGAATATCAGCTAATTCAAATTCATCTTTATAGCTTCTCTAGCTGCTCCAACTCTACCTTTGACATTTAGCTTCTGACAAATAGCAGTCACATGGCTCGCAACTGTACGGTGACTCATGGACAAGAGTTTAGCAATCTCTTCATTGGTGTATTCTTCTGCAACTAACTTTAAAACTTCTTTTTCAGTAGGTGTTAAAAAGGTTGTTGTTTTTTCCTTAATAATTGAATTGGGAATAATTTGATTGCCTCTTTTAACTTCATGGATACAATCAATTAGCTCTTTTACACTTGACTCTTTCCTTAAAAAGGCATAAACTCCCATATCTATCGCCTGCTGATGGACAAGCTCTTCATAAAATCCAGAAATTAAAATAATTTTCAATTCCGGATTAATTTCTTCGCCGATTTTCGCCACTAAATCGAAGCCATGAGTATCTTTGAGTATAAGATCACTAATCAAAATATCTACTTCATTTTGTTTCAAAAATAGTAGAAGCGCATTAACTTCAGTAAACGAGCCTAATATTTCGATATCGTCAACTTCTTCAAGTTGCTTACAAAGACCTTGTAAAACCAATTTATGATCATCAATAACTGCTAGTTTGATTGACATTTCCTTTTCACTCATTTCATTTTACTTTAGGAACGACAAACATAATAGTTGTTCCGTCACTTAAATCAATTATCAGATTCCCCCCTATAAGAAGTAATTTTTCTTTAATTAATTCTAAACCAAAATGTTTGTTACCATCTTCGGAAGGTATTATATATTTTCCATTATCTTTTACGCTGAACGTTATATTATTCACGCTATTTTTAATTTTTATTATTATCTTAGTTGCTTTACCATGTTTAATGCTATTATTGACAAGTTCCAATAAAGTACGTAAGACAAAGTTATTCTCTCTTTCAGTTAAAGATATCTCTTCCTTAGGAAACGAAATATCAATTTCTACGAGTTGGCTCTGCCGAACTTTATCAAGAGCCGAATTGATAGCCTTTTCTAAGCCTTTTTCCCTAATCAATAACGGATAAATACTTGAACAGAGTTCCCTCAGTTGATAAACATTACCCTCCAATAAATTGAGTATCTCTTTTTTATCAAGATTATGATTATTCGTTTCTATATTTTTCATTTCAAAAATAATATCTTGAATAATCGTATCATGAAGCAGAAGCGCAATGTCCTCTCGTTCCCTTTCCATCGCAACAAAGATAGAGACCTCTTTTCTACTAAATGGTAGCCAATTTGATAGGATAAAGAGTTCTTCTATAAGTGGAAATAAAGAGTAAAAAAGGAAATAAGCATAACCAAAAATAAACACACTTGGTATAAAATGGCTTAAAAAGCCAAGAAATGTCGTGACTACTGCAATGAATATAGCCATGAGTATACGAAATCTCCTAATTTTATAGGAAACTGTCCTAGACAAAACTAGCAGATAAAACATGCTGGCCACAGGTAACAAACAGAATGGAATAACTACTGAATATGGAGATTCCCAAGGTGTTGGAAATAGATAAAAGAAAAAGAAGGGGACAAAACTAAGTAAAATAATGAGCGGGAAATTTAATTTTGAAATGGGGTGGCTAATCTTCTTCCTTATCCCCCAAGTAAAGAAAGCAGTGATCACAACAAGCGATATCCCAAGATAATAGAATAACAATGGTACAAATGTACTTGCAAAAAGTGGAGATTTAAAAAAGAAAGTATATACAACACTGATTAAAATACATATGCCAGCTACTAAAGACAAGACAACTCTTGATAGGTGGTAAAGTCTTTTGCCTTCACTCCCTAGAGCTTCAAGACCAAGATTAAAAGCAAAATAATGCGCAAAGAGAGGTGTAACCACTAAAAAAGAGAACACAATTCCCCTTCCAAAATTATCTCCCATACTAGAGGGTATCGCTGCAAGTGAAATTAAGCTAAGTGATAAGCCGAAACATATAAAATATAAATTAGATGGATATAAAGTATTTTTGCGAAGAAAATCAACAAAAAAAATAAAAAATAGGAATGAAGCCAGAAGTAAGTGGATAAAGTGGGGAGTCATATTACCGTTATCAACAATAGTGAGCTTTTTCAATTTCCCTTCCCTTTTAATCGTTAGCTTCTTAGCTTGTTCAACAATCAACCACTTATTTAAAAGAATGTTTTGTGAAGCAGGCACACCATCAATAGATAAAAGCTGATCCCCAACTTTTAATCCTTCCGCTTCTGCGGCCCCCCCAACATAAATCCTTTCTATATGAGCTCCTGTTTCCGATACCTTTATGCCTAGATAGGTATTTTTATTGACAAAATTATAAAAGTAAAGAGAGAGCAATATAAAAGAGGCACTCATCACAACAACAGCAAGCAATCTTATCTTCACTTCTTTTCTCATCCCTCCCATCTAAATATGATTCCACTTCAACCTTGATTATATGCTCTTAATGATACGACATTTCTAAACTCACAGAATAAATAGAACTTACTTTATGAGTTTAAAACTACCTTTGCTCCCTCCATATTTTTTGGTATTTCCACAGTCTCATTATATCATTTTTATTTAACTTTTCAAGAAATTCCATTAAGCAACCACGACGTACGTATGAAAGATAATGGTCTACCTTACATTCAGACGGAATTTATTTTAAGAATTTAGCTTACTATGATACAATTTAACTAGAAGTTTACCTTTACGAAAGGAGATAATAATATGGAATTTACATCTCTTTGGCAAGAATTTGCAAGAATATTAGAGGTTGAAGCAATTGCTCTTGGTGGTTCGCGAGCAACTGGTAATTATGATGAAACATCTGACTATGATCTTTACATTTACTGCTCATCAATTCCTGATGAAGCCACACGATTAACCATATTAAAAAGATTCTGCTCACACATAGAAATAGGGAATCATTTTTGGGAACTTGAAGACGATTGCACTTTAATGTCTGGTCAAGATATTGATATCCTCTATAGAGATATTAACCAAATAAAAGATGAGCTGGTAGATGTTGTTGAAAGGTGTATAATCCAAAACGCATATACCACCTGTTTATGGCACAATGTTCTGCACTCAAAGATTCTTTATGATTTTGGCGATAAGCTAAAGTATATTGTTAACAGATTTGATATTAACTATCCACAAAAACTTAAACAGACTATTCTTAGCCATCATATGAACTTATTAACTGGTCATCTTCCATCCTATGATAAGCAAATTATCAAAGCAACTATGCGTAAAGATGCTGTTAGCTTTAATCATAGAGTTACAGCATTTTTAGAAACTTACTTTGACTTAATTTTTGCGCTTAACATGCTAACCCATCCAGGCGAAAAATGAATGATAGCCTATGCAGAACAAAATGCACAGTATTTACCGAACCATTTTCAAAAGAATATAGAAAGATTAATTTATGGGGCAACTTGCCATCCTTACAAAATTCAGGATATATTGAATGATATACTCAATGAATTAACACCATTGCTACATGATTCCATAGGATGACTCTACTGTTCTTTCGCTTCCGAAGGTTAGACAGAAAGTTAAGAGAATGAATTAGTAATCTTTTCAGATCCTAAAGAAGACTGATAATTCAAAGCGAGGTATAACTGTTTAGTGTTATAGCAAGTCTTAATAATGCATTTACAAATAAAATAAAAAAGATTTCAGTAGAAGTTTAACTGAAATCTTTTTTAGCTCATTATCCTTTTTCAAATAGCACCTTGACCCTAGCTAAAAGTTCATCTAATAAGTCTTCCTGAATATCCTCCACATAACGATAATCTCTAGCATTAAAATCGATTGTAACCAGTTGGTCTAATAATACTTTCCCTGTGGATTCTGTTCCTTCTAGGGGAACATAAAAAGGGTAATCACGCTTGGTATTGCTAATTGGCGCAAAAATAGCAATATTAGAATACTTGGTTACGATACTATGGTTTAGACAAATGTACGGACGATACCCTTTTTGTTCATGTCCTTGTTTGGGATCCAAGTTAATTTTGATAATTGACCCTTGCTTGATGGTTACCACTGTTCATTTCCCACGCTTTCAAATAGAACTGGGGTAACATTGACAGGTTCACCTTGATAATCTTTAAACAGATCTTCTACAGTTAATTCAGGGACATTATTCACTTTTTCTAGGATAATTTTATTCCCTGATACCTTATAGTCTAAGACATCATTTGTTTGTAATTGTAATTCTTGTACCAATTGTTTTGGCAAACGAATAGCGGAGCTATTTCCCCATTTATTGATGACTAGTTGCATAATGCCACCTCCTATTTCTGTGTCTATTATATCACAGACGTATCATTTTGTATATACTTTCAATTTACTTCTCTAGTAAATTTTGGGTATTAGCTATAAATTTTATTTTATCGTACAAATCTTCTATCTCCTCTATCAATAAGTTTTTCAAGTTCACTACGCTTATAAGCCAATTCACAGTTACTATCTGAATCAACTTTGTCTTCTACAATCAATCGCTAGTTATAAAATCAGTAGCAATTAACTGTGATTTTTGAAAATCAAAAAACACCCCATGGTGTGAACCATGAAGCGTTGTAAATGCTGTATTGTAGCTGTTCTTAACGTTTTGAGAATTTATCCATTAGGTACCACGGCAACTCATTCCTCACAAATCCCTATATATTAATATTTTTGAATTTAAACTCTCCTTGTAAATGCTCTGAAATCCTCTTTTATTTGGATAAACATGACACCAATTAACACCATAAAATAGGCTAGTCGGCCATCTTATTAAATAAGATGGTTTTATTTTGGTTTAATTTTCGAAAACGCACTCTTTAATTCATTTATATCTCTATATCTTTGATTCAAATTTGGATTTGTTCCCTTATTAATAAATTCCTCCAAATTACTATATTCAAATTTTGTAAAGTCTCTATATCTTCCAGTTAAAACAAAGTATAATAATTTAGACAGTGCAAACCCTTCAAAATAAAAATTATATTTATTAAATCCAACTCGTTGAAGTCCGGAATAGTCATTAAACGCACCTCTTATTTCTGTATCTAAAGACGTTAATATACTATCGCTTAACTTTACATTCCCCAAATCAGCGATTTTAATAATTTTTACATCCTCGTACTCTTTAATCAAAATATTATTAGGTGATATATCTCTATGAAGTATATCTTTCTCAGATAGGTATTCAAATCCCCTTATAATCTGATAGCATAGAGACTTTCTTTCATCAAACGTCAATTTTTGATTATGAGTTGTTATGTATTTGAAAAGAGTGATATCAGCATACTCCATAACGTACTCATTTTTAATTTTATCTATAGAATAGACTTCAAGTATATATGGAGAACATAACTTTTTCATTGTATCAAATTCTAAATAAAATCGCTCTAAATCTTTCGATGAAATTGTTTTACTAGCACGTTTTAATGCAAAAGTTTTGTTGTAGTTCTCATCAAAATAACTATAGACATTTGCATAAGAACCACCTCCAACTGACTTCAATGAAAATTTCTGTAATGAATTATGAGGCAAGCGAACCACATCAGATACTTCAAAAATTGGGAGCTCATAATATATCTCAACTTCCAGCATATCATCTGGAACTGCACTTCCTCCAGATGATGATAGAAAATCATTACATTTTTTTAATACCTTATCATAGTATTCAACAATACTAACATTCTCACCAGAGTTCTTGAGATTATTCACAAATCTGTTAGATAGTGAAATAGCTTTTATCAAATCTCTACTTGGATTAGCCCAGAAATGCCTCCCTCCATTTATGCTATCATTTAGTATTCTTAATACTTCAACTAACTGATAGTGTAAACTAGAACACAATTGACTCAGCCTATCATCAAACCTCTCTTTATAAAGATGTTCATAATCAATGGCAAATTCTTTACCAAAGTAACCAATATAATCTCTTTCAATACTCACTATAGCATTCAATAGTTTTGCATTGTGATTCACAGAAATCAATACTATTTATCCCCCGTTATCATTATTTATATCGCCACATCATCATGAATTACATTCCAATTTGGCCGGTTATATTTCAGTGTTTCAGCAGCTGAACTATCAAACTCTACCAAACCAATTGTGTCAAAACCTGCTTTTTCAATACCTAGTGCCAAGCCTCCGGCACCTGCAAATAATTCAATTGATTTCAAATTTTCTCCTTAATTATTTTATAATTTCTTTCCTCAATAGTAACAATTAGCTATAACATAAACTAATACCTGTTTCATTATACCATTATTTCATCTTAGTTATATTAGAGCGCACATCAAAATATCCTTCTCCATCTTCGATAACACTATTATGTAGATTCCTTTACATTATAATATCGATGAGCAGAGAACTTTAATTTGAAAATCCTCCTATTAATTTTTTCTGTAGATCCTCTAAGTCTTCCACATAATTCATTGAATTGTTATATAATTTCATTTCAAACAATAGCTTATCATCAAGAGAACGATTATCAAACAGAGCCATTACTAAGTCAATCCTAGAAAACCAATCTGAAATCATAATGTTTTTCACTCTTAATCCCAGAGAATCTTCTTTGGGGCTATATTGTAATAATAGTTGCTTAAGCTCATTATTTACAAAACCTTCTAACTTTTTATTGATTTTCTTCAATGATGTTCCATGTTCCTTTATAAAATTTATAAAAATATTTTTAAAATCCTTATGGCATTTTTTAAACAAAAATTCAATAGCATCGTCTAAACATAATGAAAATTGTTCAATAACTTCATCCTCCGATACTCCATAAAAATATAAAGGTGCATACATATCTGTTTTTGAAATTTTCTTCATTTTATACTTTGAAGGAAATAGAATCATGTCAAATAAAGGAGATTCTTTCGCATATGGAATGTAATCTATTAGAACATGATTAAGTAACTCTCTCATCTCATTTTTATCCCAAAAGCATTCTTTAAGTAGGGATAGGAATATAAAGTGAATATTTTCGTCTTTTCCAATATCCTCCCATAAAAGTTGATATTCATTATCAAATTCCAAACGATTTGTAAGATAGCTCAAGCAAGAATCGGGGATTAGATATGGATTTTTATTTTTGTAAATTTTTTTACCAAATACATGTTTTATCATAGCTATATCATAAGAAACCTCTATACCGCTTGAATCTATGTAACTTGATAAGTTCTCAAAAGTAAGTGTTTGAGAACTATTCTTCTTAGATAAAATATCTCTTCGTGTTTTTAAACGATGTATTATTAAGTCATAAAAAAAATTCACTGTATCTTTAAACATGCCACATTCCTCTGGTGGTTATTTTCTTTTTAAAATCTTAACATTTTTCTCTATTCTTTACAACCTTTTTTGGGTGTAAACTATAAATATCAAAGCACAGCAAGGCTTTGATAGCAAACATCAAAAGAGTTGCAAATCTTTTGATTCACTAGTTAGGAAGTTGCTGATTCCTAATAGATACTGAGAAAGGAAATCTCACATGAAAACTCGTGCCCGTAAAAATGGCTATTCAGTAAATACTGCAAATGAGTATATTAACCCTAATCAAGCAATTCATTGCTTGAGTGTAGAACTTGAATCCCAAATTAAATTTAAAGACGGCCAACCAACAGGGGAAATCATCGCTTATAAAGCTTGGTTCTCCCAAAAAGGACTTCCGCCCTTCACCGTCAAATTTGAATCCGAAGTCAAGCTACCATCTTATATGACATTGGTACAGTTTGATAATCTTCAAGCCTGCGAAGTTGGCTTTAACGTCTACTTCAAAGCTGATGATGTTACGGAGGTCAAATAATGACTAATAGAGAACTTGGGCAATACCTGCTCCAAAGCCTCAATATGGGACTTGGAAGCATTATTCAAGGAGAAACTAGTTATACTAATAGTTTTGACTGCAAAATTATGGAAGGAGGCTTCACTCTTCTCAAACAAAATTCAGCCTATTTTATGGCACTAGATACAAATGATATTCATGTCCAGCGTGGACTATTCTTTCCTTGGAAAGTAGGTATTTCTGAACGTCTAGTGATTCCTGATTTGGAAGAATTCACGGCAAAACAAAAGGGAAATCTAATTCCCATCATGAAAAATCTTACTCTTGACTACAACAAAGTAACTTCGATGGCTATAGCAGGGAACAGTGGAGCAGGAAAATCTTATGCTCTAACATATTTTCTCAGTATGCTAAAAAATTTTTCTGACTTGATTATTGTAGACCCTAAATTACGCCTAGCCGTTGGGCTCGTGATAATGGAATTGCCGTTCTACACCCTCAGAAAAATCGCTCTAAATCAGACTTTGTTTCAGAAATCAATGAACACCTTAGTTCTTGCTTGAATCTTATTCAACAAAGACAAGAAATCCTATATAATAAGCCTATTCATCATTTTGAGCATTTAACTATAGTTATTGATGAGGTTCTAGCATTATCCGAGGGAGTCAATAAGACTATTAAAGACTCATTCTTTTCGCTTATATCTCAAATCGCTCTTCTTGGGAGAACTACAAAAGTTCACCTTTTTCTAGTTAGCCAGCGTTTCGACCATACTTCTATCCCAATTTCTGTTCGGGAACAGTTAAATGTTTTAATACAAATTGGTAATATCAACCGTAAAACAACTCAATTTCTCTTCCCCGATTTAAACCCTGAAGGTATTGTTATCCCAATTGGAAAAGGAACTGAACTTATACAGATTATCGATAATGAACACCCTTATCAAGTTTTACCTCTCCTATGCCCTACCTATTATACAAAGAAAGGCATTCTGTAACCTATGAAAAAAACTTTCTTTCAAACGACCTACAACCTAAATGTGAACTTAATAGTCCTTGCGTTGCTTAGCTTTCTCTTAAAGATTGGAATCAACTTACTTATTCAAATGTTAGAAGCCATTAAAATCTCTGAAATGCAAGGACTTTTTACAACAATACAAGATAAGCTGACTGCTCTTGAACATTACATTCAACTATTGTCATTCTTTCTTATTCTCGCTCCTGCTCTTTTGGTTATAATTGAGTTAGTTCAAAGATTTTTAAAAGATTCATTATGGAATTATTTCAAGTCTATCTACCAGACTTCTAGAATGAGGCAATTTCTGAAGCAAGATGAACAATCTGAACCAATGAATACAATTGAGAATCAGATTGTTACTCGTATCAACCCTATTTTAAAAAAATTCAATCATTCTGTCTTAGGCTGTACTGTAGATGTAAGAAAAGAAACCGTCACTGTCTTACTTGCCATTCCAAGAACTCAACAGGCTCAGAATTTACTGAAAGAAATGGAAGATGATATCAAGGAAGAAATTTCAAGTAGAAATCCAAACTATTATTTTTCTTCACCACATCGAAAAGGTAATAAGCTTTGGTTTACAGGAACTAAGAGATAAAGGAAAACGCTCGAATAAGTGGGCTTTCCTTCTCTATCAGGAAAGCGCTCCAGAAAATTATTTAGACATTCTCAAAGAGTTACATATTCCATTTGTTCTTAGCCCTTGGCACGATAAGGACATTAACAGGAAAACTGGGGAATATAAAAAAGCGCACAAGCACGGAGTCCTATTTTTTGAATCGCTAAAAAGTTATACCCAAGTATCAGAGCTTCTTACTGAAAAACTCAATACACCTTCCTATGTTGAAGTTGTCATGTCACCGAAAGGTATGTACGATTATTTCATACATGCAGAAAACCCTGAAAAAACTTTATACAATATCGAGGATATTGAATCAGGTTGTGGTTTCGAACTTGATAAGTTCTTAATAGAGCAAAATTCAAATTTATTTCTAGAAACTGTTATCGATGTCATTACCGATAATAATTTTACCGAGTTTGAAGACTTAGTTCACTACGCTAGAAATAGAGATATTTCATTACTGGGATTAATAATTGAACGAACCTACTTTTTTACAAAATTCTTAGATTCTAGACGTTATAATCCCCAAAACAACAAAAAAAACTCATCAGAAGATACTTTGGCGAGCAATTCTGATGAGGAAGCACAAAAGATATAATGGATATCTTTTGATAACTCCATTATAACATATATCATTGGAGAAGTATTATGACACAATATCCACTACTCTTAACAAGGCAACAAGCATCCGAATTATTGGGAATTGACCCAAAATCTTTCGATACATATATTCGCAGCCATCCAGATTTTCAATGTTTCATGGTTGGGAAACAAGAACGCTATCTCCGTTCTAAACTGTTGAAATTTATTGAAAGTCACTGTGTATAGTCGTCAATGATTGATAAAAAGAGATTTTTCATATATCCTATATATGACTAGTCTATTTTATCAATCATTTTTATAGAAAGGCTGATAAAATGGCAACAATAACAAAACGTGGAAACTCTTTCCGTGCAACTGTATCACTCTACAAGAAAGGTCAATATAAAAGAGAAACTAAAACTTTCAACAACAAAAAAGATGCTGAACTATGGACATTAGAAATGGAGCTTGAAAAAGGCCGTGGAAAAAATATCGCTGAACGCTCTACCTTGTTTACCGATTTTTATCGAAATTGGGTTCACACGGTTAAGAAAAATGATGTACGTAAAGCTACCTTTATCAACTACAAGCGAACGCTCGTAGTTGTCGATAATCTTTTTGATGGCATTCAGCTTAAACATCTTGATGACCTTATCATGCAGAAGAAAATTGACCAATATGCTGAAAACCATTTTAAAAAGACGGTAAAAGAACTTGTCCTAAAAATTCGTGGCTCGCTGAAATATGCTTATGCTCGTGGTTTAATTAGTAATGACTTCGGTCATCTTCTGAAAGCAAAAGGTCAGGAACAACCTAAACGAAATATTCCACTCTCCATTACAGAGTTCAAAAAGCTCAGGCAATATTGCCTGAGTCATACGGAAGATGAATTTAATGTTCTTGTCGCACTTGCTCTTGAAACAGGTGCCAGACGTGGAGAACTCTTAGGAATCAGGAAAGAGGATATTTTTGAGTATGGTGTTAAAATAAAACGTTCTATTAGTCCTACGAATGACGACACTCAACTCAAAACTAAACACTCCAAACGTGAGATTTCAATCAATAAAGACATACATAGAGCCATAACTAAACTTGCAAACACAAAAGAAGATTATATCTTCGACTGGAATGGATTTAGACAAGCTGGACAACTCCAACGCTTACTAAAGCAACTTGACCTAACCAAAACAACTTTTCACGGTTTACACGATACCCACGCTTCTTTTCTATTTTCAAAAGATATTAGTCTGGATTATATTTCAAGACGTTTGGGACACAATTCAATTTTGACAACTCAGCAGTATTACCTCGAACTGATGCCTGAAAAAAAGCACCAGCAAGATGCTGATGCTTTTAAGTCTCTTAAACGACTTATCACTATAATTAACACCAACTGACACCAAAAAGTGGCTGTAAACGCTGGTATAATAAGGTTTTGATTAACGTTTTGAGAACTGGCTAGCCTTACGAGCTTTCTTAAGACCTGGTTTTTTACGTTCAACCATACGAGCATCACGTGTAAGGAGACCAGCGCGTTTGAGTGCGTCGCGAAAGTCTGGATCAACCTCAAGCAATGCACGTGCAATTCCGTGGCGGATTGCTCCTGATTGACCTGCATAACCACCACCAACAACGTTAACGAAAACATCATATGAACCTTCAGTAGATGTTACTGCAAAAGGTTGGTTGATAACAAGGCGAAGGTCAGCATGTGGAATATATTCTTCAACATCTTTTTTGTTTACTGTAATTTTACCAGTACCCGGTACCAAGCGAACGCGTGCGACAGCGTTTTTACGGCGACCAGTTCCTGCATATTGTGCTTGTGCCATTATTAAATTTATGCTCCTTTCCTCTTAGATAAGTCCTGTAATATCAAGTACTTCTGGTTGTTGTGCAGCATGTGTATGCTCAGAACCAACAAAGACTTTCAATTTCATACCTTGTGCACGTCCAAGAGTGTTATGCGGAAGCATCCCTTTAACAGATTTTTCAATCAAACGCACAGCATTTTTAGAACGCAATTCACCAGCAGAGATTTGCTTTAATCCACCTGGATACATTGAGTGAGTGTAGTAGATTTTATTAGCTGCTTTTTTACCAGTTAATTTAACCTTTTCAGCATTAATAACAATAACAAAGTCACCTGTGTCTGTATGAGGTGTGAATGTTGGTTTGTTTTTACCGCGAAGTACGCTGGCAACAACTGCTGATAGGCGTCCAAGAGGGACATCAGTCGCATCAACAATGTACCATTTACGTTCAACTTCACCTGGCTTAGCCATGTATGTTGTTTTGTTCATGATTTCTCCTATACGAATCTTTATGTTTACAATGTGGATGTTCCGGTCCACAAATTATTTGAAGGGTTCCGGGGCCTTTCAAATGGGGCAAACAATACCGCCTTATATAATATCAAAAAATCAGCCCCAAAGTCAAGACTTACAGGCTGATAATTATAAATTTTTCTCTCTTGTCATTATTAAAGTAAGTTCTGCTTCACTTTCTAAACCAGAAGTCAGCATGAGACAGATTTTTATGATGAAATTACGTTCGAGACGAACTATACTGCTTTTACACTTTTGTTCAAATGAGCTTCCACTATCCTGAGCGGTGAAACTTACTTTAAAAATTTAGCAATTTTTCCCACTCTTAATAAAGTAAATAAATAAAACTGTTCTAAGATGAACCTCTTTTATTCTTCCCAAAACAGCTCATCTAAACTCTTGTCCAAAGCTTTACAAATCTTGATGCAAAGGTTAATTGTCGGATTGTAATCTCCTTTTTCCACAGCTGCAATCGTTTGACGAGATACCCCAACTAAATCAGCTAAAGCCTGCTGAGACAGATCTTTACCGGCACGCGCAGCTTTCAAACGTAAATTTTTCATTTGTCTGCTTCTTTCTTATCAAGATAATGACGGTAGACGATACTTGCTCCCATACAAATTAGCCAAAAACCAGATAAGCCTAAGTAGGAGCATTTTGTGATAGATTCTCTTAAACTATCATGTTCTAGAATAGACATTATGATAGCAACAAGAAAGACTAGCATTCCCAAAAAAATAAGGGGAACAGCGGCCAAACGACCGATTTTTGCAATTTTTCCAAAACGTGGATCAACAAAAGGACCAACACCTCTTAGAGTACTGTAGCAAAAATTAAGAACAAGTCCTCCCCAAAAAGCGATATTAAGCAACAAATCAGTCTTTCCAAAAGTTGCAAAATAGAGTATAAACATAACAAACCAAAATGAAAGACTATAACTTTTAAGTTGAATTTGCTGCTGACGTTCATCGTAAATGACTTGTTTATTTGACTTTTCCATTTTCATCACTTTCCCTCTCTCTTATCCTGAATCGTTTTATAAGCAGTTACTAGAAAAATGACAGCAAAAGTCAAGATAAACAATAAACTCATTGCTTTTTCTCCTGTTAGATAAATATGTCCGTCATGACCAAAGCTGCCTTGACTCCAATTTTGATAAACAGTGAAAATTTGAATAGCAATAATAACGGCATACACATAGAGGAATTTTTTGTTTTTTCTTGCTGTGAAATAAGCATCGTTTAAGATACTGCTACAGACAAAGACGCCTACGATAAGAAAGAGATTGGCAGTACCTGCAAAGGATAGCGAGATATATTTTGCTAACACTTCACCCCATATCACAAGAACAAGATTGAAACCCATAACAACCCAAGCCGCATTGGTATAAGCTTTCTTTTGCATAAGTAACTGGCGTTCATCGTATTCTCGCTTGCCTTTCTTATCCGCATAGAATCTTAAGAAGACAAATCCACCTATCACAATAACCAATAAAATCAAATTAACAACAAGGTCAAACATAAGAGACACTTCCTTTCCTTTTCATCTTTATCATACTTCAATTATAGCATTTTGTCAAAAATATTTTACAAAATATCTAAAATATTTTTGAAAAATAAAATCAGATAAACTAACTTATCTGATTTCTCTCTTTATCTGGCTTCTTTACCGATGGTAAAGACTGCTAAAGTATTTGGTCCTACATGTGTTGAAATGACAGGGCCTAAAGGTAGTGTGACTACATTTTTTATTTTTTCATTTGCCAATAATTGCTCTTTTAAATTTTCAGCAGCTTCACTATCATTGGCATAGGCCACAACAGCCGTATCATGAGCCACATCAGCTGTTGCCCGTTTAAGCATTTCTTTCATTCCTTTTTTACGACCGCGTAATTTGGCAAGGGGAACTAATTTCCCACTGGCATCCAACCACAGTAGAGGCTTGATATTAACCAAACTTCCTACGATTGCTGAGGTCTTTGAGAGTCTGCCCCCTCGCATCAAGTGGTAAAGATTGTCCACTAAGAAGAAAGTTCGCAAGCGTGGTCCTACATCAAGAATCAATTCTTTGGTTTCCTTAAGAGATTTTCCTTCTTCGCGGGCTTGAGCTGCCAGCATTGCTAAGTAGCCCTCTCCACCAGCTGCTGCTAAAGTATCAACAATTTCAATGCTTGCTTGTGGATACTCTTCTAAAACAATATCTCTAGCCATAACAGCAGACTGATAAGTTCCTGATAAAACAGATGAAAAAGCGATGTAAAGCACTTCTTGTCCATTTTCAGCGGATTGACGAAAATAAGATTCAAACTGTCCAACATTCACTTGACTCGTCGTTGGTTTACTGCCAGCAGCGATTTTTTCTAACAACACCTTGCTTGTTAGCCGATCGGGACCTACTGTTTCATAAGTGATACCATCTAATTGGACAGTTAAACCAAGCACTTGGACATCATTTTCTTGTGTCCAGCTTTCTGGCAAATCAGCAGTTGAATCGGTCAAAATTTTAAAAGTCATTTTTATCTCCTTTTTCTAGATCATTACTTTCGATTTCTAAAAACTTCATACATAAGAATAGCAGCTGCTACACTAGCATTGAGACTTTGAACGTGTCCATTCATAGGAATCGTCACCATTTCATCAACCTGCTTTTTGATATTGTGAGAAATACCTCGTCCTTCATTGCCAATAATCAAAGCTAACTTCCCAGAAGTGTTCCACTGAGTTGAAGGTGTCCCATTCATATCTGTCCCAAAAATCCAAAAACCAGCTGCTTTCAACTTATCAAGGGCTTGGCCAAGATTGGTCACACGAGCAATGGGGATATGTTCCACTGCACCCGTTGATGTTTTAGCAACAACAGGTGTCACACCGACCGCACGGTGTTTGGGAATAATAATTCCAGTCACATTGGTTGCATCAGCTGTACGCAAAATTGAACCAAAATTATGAGGATCATTAAGCTCGTCTAAGATAAGAAGCAAAGGATTATCTTCTCGCTCTGCTTTTTTTAAAAGCATTTCAAATTCTGTATAAGCAAAGGCTGACACATGTAAGATAAAGCCCTGATGAACGGCTCCTTTTGTCATATCAGACAAAGTTTTCTTGGGCGTCCAAGAGATAGGAACTTTCTTCTCTGCGGCTAGATCCTTTATTTTATCAACATTTTTACCACGTAAGTCATTTTGGATATAGAGTTTATGGCCCGTATTAGCCTGAAGGCTTTCTATGACAGCATGAACGCCATAGACAATATCGGTATTTTCTGTAAAGTCTTTATATCTCATAATGCCATTATAGCATGAAAAATTATTCTTGCGAAAAAAACTTGATTTTCTTAGCTACCTCAATGATGATACGTTTATATACAAACCATTTTCAATTTAAAAGTGTATATTGACAAAATAGCTCTACAGTTAGGAAAATATCAATTAAGCTTGCCGTATCGGAATTCTTAATGGAGATCGGCTCATAAATTAAATGGCTTAAAAATAATAATCCGCCCATTAGACATAGGCAATAAATAATTAAAATTTGACAAATTTATATTCTAGTAATAGAATATAAATATTCTGGAGGTAGAATATAAGGAGACTTGCTATGACTATTTCACTGACCGAACAGTTGATACTTGGTATTTTAGCCGAGGGACCGCAACATGGTTATCACATTGAACAAATTATTAAAGAACGCGACATGCGCAAGTGGACGGATGTTGGTTTCTCATCTATTTATTATACTCTTGATAAACTAGAGAAAAAAAGATTAACCGTCAGTACTGTCAGTAAGGGAAAGGAGAAAAAGGATTATCGAATAACCCAAGAAGGTCGGGAAACTCTAAAGGCAGCTACGCAAAAGCTTATCAGCGAACGCAGACCGGCTAATGCTCACTTAATGACGGGGCTTGCAACAAGTTATCTTTTGAATAACAATGAACTGTGCGCAGCCCTTTTCAAACGAAAAGAAATTCTTGAAAAAGACCTCAAGGACATGCAAAACAAACAGAAAGGTAACCATAACGATACAGCTGTTGCCCAGCAACTTTTCAGCCTTAGCCAAACGCTGCTAAAAGCTGAGAAAGACTGGCTCAATCAGGAATTAAAGAAAATGGGGTTTGCAAAAAGTCAGTATGAAAAGCAGAAAAAGAAAATTTAGTTAGAAAACCTTATTGAATCCAATCTAGCGTTGGAAAAATTAACATCACTTAAACAAACGTCGTCGATCAGTTTCCCATTTTCTGGGAAGAGGAATTCTTTGCCTCATTTCTAAATCAGAATAGTTCAACTGAAAACCATACTTCAATATCCTATTAAGAAAAAACGACCAACACTAAGGAATTAGCCATGACAGTAATAATAAACACCCAGCCCTTTATTGGACAACATTGTGAAAGCACAACAATAGGCACCCTGCTTACTCAATTAAGCATTTATCTCAGTGAACCGATGATTTTTGGACTTGGCGAAGGACTAGGGTTTGCTATTTTCAACATGAAAACACTTGATTTCCCTTTTATTGGCGGACGAATTAAACCTGATTTGCTGACAGTGAATTTAAGCAAAAACCTTGGAATAAAGCTAATAACGAACGAAACAAATTCAAAAAATAAAGCTTGGAAAACCGTAAAATCACTGATTGACAACAATAAGGCTGTAGGATTAAAACTAGACTGCTATCATTTGGATTATTTTTCAAATCCTATACATTTTGCTGCTCATCATGTTGCGATGCTTGGCTATGATGATAAAAAGGCTTACCTTGTTGACACTAAACAGCAAGGAACAAAAACTGCAACTTCCCTTGAGAGTCTAGCCTTAGCAAGAAACGAAAAAGGTCCCATGTCATCTCGAAACAAGTATTATATTTTTGAAAAAGAAACTGCTTTGATTCCGATTGAGACAGCTATTTTGAAAGCTGTCCGTCATAATAGCGAAACTTATCTTAACCCTCCTATTAAAAATTTTGGTTACAAAGGAATTGAAAAAGCAAGCAGAGAAATCATCAAATGGTTTAAACAATCTAAAGATATTCAAAAGGAATTTGCAATGTCTGCTCTGCTAATGAAAAGTGCAGGCACTGGCGGAGCGCTCTTTCGTAATTTTTACCGTGACTTTTTGAAGGAAGCCTATGAATGGACTGGACATTCTGCTATCAAAATAGCTTATGAGATTTTTAAAGATAGTGCTAAAAACTGGTCGCGGCTTATTCTTCTATTTGAAAAAGCTGGAAAAACAGGTGATATACAGTATGTTCTAGAGGCTTCTAAGTTATTAAAGGATCTTTCACTGCAGGAAAAAGAGGGTATGCAACTTCTCAATTCAATAAAACAAATGTAAAAGGCAAAGAAATCTACCTTTGCCTTTTACACTATCTAAGTTAAATAATAAGTGACTGCTTCGGCGATAAATCTTGTCAAGTCAAAATTGCCATATTTAGAAAAATATTGTTTAAAACGCGAATCGTAGACATAAGATTTCGCAATATAAGCCAAAACCTCATCTGAAAAATCACCAATCATCAGGAAAGCCGATTTCCACTGTTCAACAGCTGCCGCTACTTCTGTTGCAGAAAGCGGCAAATGACTCACTCGTTTAAATTCTTGAAAAACTTGGTCAAACTGCTGCTCCATTTTTGTATCATACTGAGTTCTTTCAGTAGAATCAAGCTGTGCCCGATGGTCTTGATAAGTCTGGTAGACCGATGTTTTCCCATAACGAAGCTCTGCTTCTGTTTGATATTGGTCGTTCAACGGTTTTTCAAAAATATCCAAAGTAATGATCGGCGATCCAGCCAGAAAATTTTCCAGTTCTTTCTTCTTTTTTTGCAAATCCTGAATTTTCTGAACCAAGCGTGTTTGCTGCTCTTCTAAAATCGGACGCAGAGCCTCATCACTGAGCTTGAGTAAGGACTGGATTTCTTTAATAGAAAAATCCAAGGCTTTGAGAAAAAGGATGCGCTGCAAATCAATCAAATCCTGCTGACTATAGTGACGGTAGCCATTTGCTAACTTCCTAGCTGGCAGGAGACCGATTTGGTCGTAATAATGCAATGTTCGCTTGGTTAGACCAGTAATGGTCATGATTTCTTTTAGTGTGTAGTCTCTGTCCAAAATTCATCCGCCTCCGCTAAGATTTCTGAAGCTGGCAAAAACGTTGCTTCTTCAATTGTTTGACCCGTTTTTTCTAAGTAGTATTTTACCAGATAATAGCCACAGGCGTAACCCGCACAATAAGGCATGCCAACTCCGTCTTGACCCATCATAGCAGCAATTTTATCGCCATAGAGATAAGCAGTGATTTTCTGCATTCCCCTTACATCAAGATGTTCACGTAAGAAAGGCTTAACCAGCTGATTGAGCGTCTCCAAGTCTGTCTTGCTTACCCAAGGACCCAGCTTTTCCTTACCATACAGCTGTGCAGCGAAATTCTCTGCTAAACCTTCAGCTACAATCATCTCCTTCAGAGAACCACCGTCCCAATCAATAAATTGATAGCGAACATTATGATTGATCTCGTGAGCCAGCGCAGATTGGACACGGTTTAAGGTATCCAAATGGGGCACCAAAGATAAGAAAATATAACCTGGAATACCACCATCTCCGCTGTAACCATCATTGATTTGCAACATGGGGGCAGCTGGATTGGCCAATAAAGCTGTAAAAGTATAATCTTGAACTGGCAGCTGGAAAGAACTAAACCTTGCTAGACTATCTTGAATGGCTTGGTCACATCTTTTCCAAAAGCCATCATCTAAACAGTCAATGAAGGCTTGGTGCTGATCCGTCAGCGTTTCAGGCATGAGATGCATCCAAGAAAGCAGCATCATGATGTCAAAACCGTCCGCCTGCTTTGCCTCGTAAGGAATATTCTGTTTGTAAAATTTGGGCTTAAAAGGCGCCAGAACTTGTTCTTTAAAATAAGCCCTTCTTTTGGCTACAGGCATTTTCAGCAACTCACGGTAAATTTTATCTGAGTGAATGATACGAATGGTCATTGTGTTTTCCTCCTATACTGACAGTATAAAGGATAACGTAAGGTCATAGTCAAGCGGTAAAAAAACAGCCTTCATTGAAAACTGTTTTTATAGTGGATTTAAAAAAGGATAAGACAAGGCAAGAGAAGCAGAAGAATAGAGCTGGAGTTCATCAAAGTGACTTAACGATAACGATGTCCTAACCTTTATTCAATTCACTATATTCATTTTCAACTGTCTGAATACACCAGTCAATTAGCTCTTCCAGCCGCTTAATTTGCTCAGTCATATGGAGATAACCCATAACTGCTTCAAATCCTGTTGACATCTTGTAGGTGACGACATCTGTATTTTTGGCCTTGGTATGGCTGTTGGCATTGCGTCCGCGACGGTAAATATCTTCTTCTTTTTCACTCAAAAGCTGCGCTTCTAACATCTTAGTTATCAACATAGCCTGTGCCTTGGCTGACACATAACGAGTCGTTTTGCGATGCAGCTGATTAGGCTTTGTCAAACCTTGAAAAATCAGATGTTTCCGAATGTAAGTAGAATAAATGGCATCACCCTCAAAAGCAAGGGCGATTCCGTTGATAAGATTAACGTCAACTGACCTAGTCACGCATCCACCTCACACCATCCTTGGTATCCAAAAGCTTGATGCCCTGCGCAGCTAAGTCATCACGAATGGCATCAGCTTTAGTAAAATCTCGTGCTGCACGCGCTTTTTGGCGTTCCTCAATCAATTTTTCAATCTCAGCATCCAGAACCTCTTCTTTAAAAACAACACCGAAAATTTGAAGAATTTCTGCAAATTTATCTTTTACAGTTTGATCATAATGACCTGAATTAATCCATTTAGCCAATTCAAAAACAACTGTAATGCCATTTGCTGTATTGAAGTCCTCATCCATAGCTGCTTGAAATTTTTCCAAAAATCTGGCAAATACAGCCTCATCTACAGTAGCTGTAAAAGGCTGTTCATAGGTATTTTTCAAATATTTAAGGTTGATTTCAGCATCACGAATAGCTTTTTCTGTAAAATTAAAAGGCTTACGATAATGCTGAGTCGCAAAGAAGAAACGTAAAACCTGTCCATCCATTGTCTTGAGAGCATCGTGAACAGTGATAAAATTACCTAACGATTTGGACATTTTCTCATTGTCAATATTAACAAAGCCATTATGCATCCAGTAATTGGCAAATTTTTTCCCCGTTTTAGCTTCTGATTGAGCAATTTCATTAGTATGATGAGGAAATTCTAAGTCAGCACCGCCACCGTGAATATCAATAGTATCTCCTAAAATGGTTGTTGCCATCACTGAACATTCAATGTGCCAGCCCGGACGACCAGCTCCCCAAGGACTGTCCCAAGCAATTTCACCTTCCTTAGCTGCCTTCCAAAGAGCGAAGTCTAAAGGATCTTCTTTGCAATCACTTTCAGCATCCACTCGGCCGCTGGCACCAATCTCTAATTCTTCCAAAGTCTTATTGGCCAAAGCAGCATAATTATCAGATTTACGAACATGGAAATAAACATCTCCTGATGATTCATAAGCAAAGCCTTTGTCAACTAAAATTTGGACAAAATCAATAATGTCCTGCATGTAATCAATAACACGAGGATTCTCAGTTGCAGGTTTAACTCCAAGAGCAGCAACATCTTCCTTAAAAGCTGCAATAAACTTATCAGATAACGCTTTGGTAGTCATATCAGCTTTCGCAGCTGCCTTAATGATCTTATCATCAACATCTGTAAAATTGGAAATATAATTGACAGTGTATCCACGGTATTCAAAATAGCGGCGAATTGTATCAAAAGCGATAGCAGAACGGCCATTGCCTACATGAATATAATTATAAACAGTTGGTCCGCAGACATACATATTAACTGTATTTTCATGAATTGGAACAAATTCACGCAGACTGCGTGTCAAAGTGTCATAAATTTTTATCATATATTCTATTCTCCAATCATTTTTTAGGAGTCTTTTTTCTTTGGTAAAAAGTACAACCAGCCAAGTAAGACTATCACAGCCCGGACGAGTGAAAACTAGCTTCCTTAGCTTCTTCTAGTTTTTTGAGGTAATATTCACGGTTCTCTTCGATTTCATGGATAGCTGTTTCATCTTTTTGACCATGAACACGGACCACCTTGGCTGGAACACCAACCACAGTGACATCTGCTGGAACATCCGAAACAACGACTGCACCTGCACCCACCTTAGCGCCCGGACCAACCTCAACCGGACCAATAACTTGTGAATGTGCAGAAATAAGAGCTCCTTGACGAATCGTTGGATGCCGTTTCCCAGTCTCTTTACCCGTACCACCAAGTGTCACACCATGATAAAGCATGACCCCTTTTTCTACGATGGCAGTCTCACCAATAACTAAACCTGAACCGTGATCAATAAAGACGCCTTCTGCAATTTCAGCACCTGGATGAATCTCAATTTGTGTCCAAAAACGCCAAAACTGACTATGCATCCGAGCCAACAATTTACAATGGTGTGTCCACAAAAAATGAGATAAGCAATGAGCAGCTAAAGCCTTAACACCTGGGTAGGTCAAAAGAACCTCTAGCGCCGTCCGTGCTGCGGGATCTTTTTCTTTAACAATATCAATGGTTTCTTTCCACCAACCCATAATATCTCCTTTATTCCATACCCGACCATTCAACAACAATTTGTTTGTCATCAAAAGGATTAATGACTACTCCTAACGTTGAGGCTTTCGTTTCTGATTCTTGAATATCGGCAATTTTCCAAGTCATAATAACACCTTGTGCTTCTTTGAAAGGAAGACCAAATTCTTTATCATGATACCATTTAACAAAACTTGGCAAATTCGAAAAGATAGGAACATAGCTTTCTCCATCTGAATTTGACATAGTAGGAAAGCCCTTATCAAAATCATCATTATCTTTAGGATGAATGAAAGCTGGTACTAGATAATATTTATCTAAGATATCAGCTTCTTGATTGGCCTCATTAAAAACAGTGTTGAGAATAACAGTGTAATTATTGATAAATTGCACCAATTCATTACTTTTGAAAATCGTGGAATTTCCAAAATCGCCTGTTCTTTTAATATTATAGACTATCCCATTCAAGCGATTGACAATAACTTCTTCTAAAATATCCAGACTAGGACGCTCTACCCAATTTTGCTTTCTGGCACTCGTTTGCTGTGCTTTAAAAAGTTTCAAATCTTCCGTATCTGTAAAGACTGGCGTCACTTTTTGACCATCAAGGGCGATAGCATAAGGCTGATCACTAGCCAAAACAGGGAAAGAATGAAGACTATTAACAAGCGTCAAACTATTTAAAAAATTATCAGGCTCCTTGATAAAACTTCTGAGTGCCATATCAAGTTCTTTATTAAATTTATTTATCATATTTTTCTTTACCTTTATCGTCTTTAGGAGAACCGTGATGTCTGACAGATTGATGGTCCTCATTATTTGACTTTTCAGATCTTGGCGGACGTGGTAATAAAGCTTTCATGGAAGCATCAATACGGCCTTTGTCATCTACCTTAACAACTTTGACCGTAACCTTATCTCCAACAGCCAAGACATCTTCTACTTTATTCGTGCGGGTCCAAGCTATTTCAGAGATGTGAACGAGTGCATCTGTCTTATCAAAAAGATTCACAAAAGCACCGAATTTCTCAATACGGACAACTTCAGCTTCATAGATCTCACCAACCTTAGCTTCACGTACCAAACTTGCAATAATTTCCTTAGTCCGATTGATAGCCTCTTGATCGCTAGAGTAGATAGCAATATTACCGTCTTCATCAATATCAATCTTAACGCCAGTTTCTTCAATAATCTTATCAATGGTTTCACCGCCCTTGCCAATGACAATCTTGATTTTATCAACATCAACTTTAATTGTGTCAATTTTAGGTGCTGTCGGTGCTAATTCTAGACGTGGTGCAGGAATGACTTTTTCGATCACATCAAGAATTTCAAAACGTGCTTTTTTAGCTTGGGCAAGAGCTTCTTCTAAAATCTGCGGTGTAATACCCTCAATCTTAATATCCATTTGCAAAGCTGTGATACCTTCACGGGTACCTGCAACTTTAAAGTCCATATCTCCAAAGTGATCTTCTAATCCTTGGATATCGGTCAAAACGGTATAGTTAGTGCCGTCTGAGATAAGTCCCATAGCAATACCTGCAACTGGTGCTTTGATAGGTACACCACCAGCCATAAGAGCGAGCGTTCCCGCACAAATTGAAGCCTGTGATGAGGAACCGTTTGATTCTAACACTTCAGCTACCAAACGAATGGCATAGGGAAATACTTCCAAACTTGGCAGAACTTGAGCCAAAGCACGTTCACCAAGAGCTCCATGACCGATTTCTCGGCGTCCTGGCGCTCCATACCGTCCCGTTTCCCCAACCGAATATTGCGGGAAATTATAATGATGCATGAAGCGCTTTTTATATTCTTCGTCAAGCCCGTCTACAATTTGGGTATCTCCCATTGGAGCCAATGTTAACACTGACAAGGCTTGGGTTTGTCCACGAGTGAAGAGACCTGAACCATGTACTTTTGGCAAGAAATCAATCTCTGCATCAAGCGGACGGATTTCATCAACACGACGACCGTCAGGACGAACCTTGTCTTCTGTGATAAGACGGCGAACCTCTGCGTGTTCCATCTGTTCAAGGATTTCAGCTACGTCGCGCATGATACGGTCATGTTCCTCGTGTTCAGCATAGCGTTCTTCATATTCAGCAGTCACGTGCTCTTTGACAGCTTCTGTCACAATTTCGCGGGCTTTCTTTTCCTCAATTTGGACAGCCTTTTGAAGGTCTGCATTGTATTTTCCAACAATTTCAGCCTGCAAATCAGCATCCACCTGTAACAATTCAACTTCAGCTTTTTCTTTACCAACAGCTGCTATAATTTCCTCTTGGAAAGCAATTAGTTCACGTACCGCTTCATGTCCTTTGAGAAGGGCTTCAAGCATGATATCTTCTGACAATTCCTTAGCACCAGACTCAACCATATTGATGGCTTCCTTGGTTCCGGCGACAGTCAATTCTAAAAGTGAAGCTTTCTTTTCTTCAGCCGTAGGATTAATAACATATTGACCATCAAGGTAAGCAACTTGTACCCCAGCAATCGGGCCATTAAAAGGAATATCTGAAATCGAAAGTGCTAGTGAACTGCCAAACATAGCAGCCATAGGAGCACTCGCATCAGCATCATAAGACAGAACCGTATTAATGACTTGGACTTCATTGCGAAAACCTTCCGCAAACATGGGACGAATCGGACGATCAATTAAGCGAGCCGTTAAAGTGGCATCGGTTGATGGACGGCCTTCACGCTTGTTAAAACCACCGGGGAATTTCCCAGCTGCGTATCTTTTTTCTTCATAATTAATCTGAAGTGGAAAGAAATCGCCTGTGGACATTTTTTTAGACATAACTGCAGCACTCAAGACCGTTGAATCCCCATAACGGACCAAAGCAGCACCATTGGCTTGTTTGGCAACCTGACCGATTTCTACAGCCAGCTTTTTGCCAGCAAAAATTGTTTCAAACACTTGTTTTGACATAAGTTTCTCCTGAAAAATTAGTCTACGTGTTTTCCACAAAGTTTAAGAAATAAGCCTTATCACTCTAACGTCAATGTATCAAAAATACAGCACCATATCCCATTGCTTTTCTCGTCAACGATATTGCTAGGCAAAAGTTCAACAATCCCAGCAATAACTGACAACAGTACAGCTCTATCTTACTCCCTTAACTTTGCACAAAACCACGTATCTCGTTTATTTTAACATATTTTTCGGGAAAAGAAAAAGACTAGAAAAAGCTAAATTTACCAGAAAACCTCAATTCTAAGGAATAGAGGTAGGCATCCAGCGATATTTGAGTCCTCATCATAATCAATGCTTTCTTATTGAGCTTATCAACTATAAAGCCCTTACTAAGATTAGATACCTAACAAGGGCTTTATTATCTATTTTAGCGTTTATAAATGAGTGTCGAATCATTGGTATCTTACTTTATACCTTATAATTAAACTCCAATACTCTTTCGATATTATGACAACTTCAAAAAGCCATTTCAGCCCGCACGATAGAACCAACAGGCTTTGATGATTCTAACACCAAAACTATTACAACAATAACTACAATAGCATTTGTAAAGGTTTCAAAACGTGTTTTATTCCTAAAATTTTCCTTTTCTGTCCTATACTATATGTTGACTTGCTACAGCTAAAAAAGCCATCCTAATGGACAGCTTTTTTATTTAATCAAGCTACGCTTAAGATTATAAGCCACTTTCTCACTCCAATTAACGACGAAGTCCAAGTGAGCTGATAAGATCACGATAACGATTAACGTCCGTACGGCGAAGGTAAGCTAAAAGATTACGGCGATGACCGATCTTTTTCATCAATCCACGGTAAGTTGCATGGTCTTTTTTATGCTGTTTAATATGTTCATTAAGATGATTGATCTCCCAAGTAAGGACAGCAACTTGTACCTCTACTGAACCTGTGTCACCGTCATGACGCGCGTATTGTTTAATAATTTCATTTTTTTTCTCTTTTGAGATTGCCATAATAGTTCTCCTTTTTATCCTTAATCTGAGTCCTAGGTTTTGGCGAATCCTAGAACCAAGAAAAAGTTTCTTGTCTCTACGACAGTTTTTATTTTAGCAAAATAGCCAAGCAACGTCAACTGATTTTCTTTTAGTATTATATTACCCTATATTTAGCTGATATGATTTATTACATAACATAATAGAAGTTTTAAACGACTACTAGAATAATGTTTAATTTTACTATATCGTACAAATCAGTTAACATTCTATTAAAAATTGTTGTACTTTCGCAGTCATAAATTCTGCGTTACATATGAACATAGATCTGAATATAAAGCGAAGCATAGTTTAATGTATGTTATTTTTATAAATGAACAGTCACTTTTTACAAGTCGTACGGAGTTAAGTCGATTTCTTCGCCTAATATTTGACGCCGCCTGATATTGTCCTCTCCCCAATGGCACATAACATCAATAATCGTATTAGCAGTACGACCATAGTCTGTTATAGAATAGACAACCTTAGGAGGCATCTGCTGATAATCTCTACGACTAATCAAACCATCCCTCTCTAATTCACTTAACTTCCTGTCTACTTTTTCTTAACAAGTCCAATCCTTTAAATAATAAATAGTACAACTTTTGGGGATCAGTACAGATTGGTTCTCTCCAGGACTTAATTTTTCGTCACCCACTACAGTTGATCAACTACCAAAAAGATGTTCAAAATGGGCATTTTTTCGAGTAATGGTTTAAGCTCCGAACTTAATCGACAGCCTATCAAAAAGTGACAAAGCTTTATTGACAACTTTCATTAAAGTATTAGTATCCAACTTTTCTTTTTCTGGTTTCATTCCTTCTTTCATTTGCGGTTGATCACTGGTCTTTATTGAGATATCATCTGGTGTCGCACCTGTACCTGCAGAATTGATTGCTCAGCCATTTCTGTTGCGCTGCCACTGTTGTGAGGTTGTTGGCTAGATGTGACATCTTAGGAGTTGTTAGTCATAATATCTGTAGGTTGGAACACCTTGTTATATAAGTCTTGAGACGTACCACCACTGCTACTAACAACAAAGCTGTCACTGAAAATGATAATAATGAGTTGTAACGATTCATAAATAACTTTTCCTTTCGTTTTCTTGTAATTATAATTGATTCGCTTTTAAAGACAACCTTTCAAGCGGTTGCCGATGCTCTTAATGGCTGATAATTTTACATTAGACAGTTCTTTGTATTGATAAAAATTAACTATCATAGTTAATCCTCCTCCATAATTAGTAGAAGCAATAAGAATTACGATAATAACAGAATATTTAAGACAACTATTAGGCTTCGGCCTTAGCTTTACTTATTCTTGCTTCTTCTTTTTAGCTCTTTATAGAGTTCAACAGCATTCCAAGAAAAGTTGAGTAAGATGGCAGCAAAAAGTATCCAATAGACCTCATTACCATCATTAATTTTAGTATTTAATGCTTTGTATGCCAGTGCAAAAAGACCTACAGCTAAGGCGATTAATATACCAATAATTTGCTGAAGTGTATTGAAAATTAATAAGGGCTCAAGCCTCGCTTCCAATTGCTTTTTTACCAAGTAGGCTAACAAAGCAGTTACTAATAATACTAGAACTGCTGGTAACCAAAAAAGTATGGATTTCCCATAATATAACCAATTATATATTATCAGAGCAGCTACAAAAACTATGGTTGTTAAGATTAAATAGGCCCAACGCAAAATCTTTGTGGAGATACGCTCTAATTTCTTCATCTTATTTTTTCCCTCTCTTGAAATTCGACATTATATAATATAAATCTTTTTAACAGTATATAAGTCAATACTTAATATTCTAATAGTTATAGCCCAGCTTAAATAAAAAATTCTATTGGGCGAAAAATGGACAATTCCACTGTACCCATTCAGAAACCTCTCCCTGAATTGACATTGCCCACCATTATATCAATTTATTGTGGAAAAACTACAGATCCAACCGCACCAACTCCAGCACATCCAGCAAGAATATATGGGTGCCACACACCATTTGACGCACAATAGGTGAATCCTGATGCAGCTCCTCCTACCGCTGAAAGAACATATCAGCAGCCTGTTTATCTCCACCAAAAACTTCTGATAGCTCATTATCAGTTAAAATCAGTTAAACTTTTATAATTATTTACATTTAATTCCATGGTATTAATTATCCATTCCATTTAATTCTTTAATGAGATCGAATGAGTCCCCAAGTGCCTACACAATATGGAGTAACAAGAGTCGCACCTGCCAGTCCTCCAATTGCTGCTGAAGCAGTTGCACATATTCCAATTGCCGCGACTGCTTCTCCACCCGATACCTTCCCACCTTCAACAGTTGAAAGTGTTTCATTATCCATTACGTCAAATTGTTCAAATGCCTGTGTATTCATATGATAAATACTCCTTTTCCATTTTTAGTATAACAATTTATTTTCAAAATGGAGCAAAATATCCTAAATGGTAGCTATTTTGTCCTAAACGGTCATTTTTGATGTTCTGAAACTATCATTACTAGCTATTTTTACATTATGTGTCCTAAGAAAAAGATTACTTTTTCAAGAATCAAAACCACCAGTGTGAACTGGTGGTTTGTTCTGCGACTGTAAGCCACTTCTACCGGTCAGGGCCAAAGGCCCACCGAAATAGCTCTTCCTCGCACCTCTTTCCCGAGCAGCTGCTAAAGCACCTCGACTTACTTCTTCTTCATTTCATCAGTAAACGGATCTACTCCCTCGAATAAAGTGAGCTGGTCTGCTACTCTGTCTTCTTGTAATTGATTTTGTATCTATTCAGCTATCACTTTCTGGTTACGACCTATCGTATCTACATAATAGCCTCTACACCAAAACTTCGATTGCCATATTTGTATTTTAAGTTCGCATGCTTATCAAAAATCATCAAGCTGCTCTTTCCCTTTAAATATCCCATGAAAGACGAAACACTGAATTTGGGAGCGATACTGACAAGCATATGAATATGATCGGAACAGGCATTCGCTTCATGAATGGTCACGCCTTTGCGTTCACATAAGTCCCAGATAATTCTTCCGATACTGGTTTTGTATCTGCCATAAATGATTTGACGATGATACTTGAGTGCGAAAACAATATGGTAGAACAATTCCACTTTGTATGTGATAAACTTTCATTAGCCTCTCTCATGAGCTATCCCCTTTGTGATGTTTAGTAGTGGCGGGGAAACCACTTCTATCTTATTATTTTAAGAGGTTTTTTTCTTACCACGCTAAAAGTTATCCGGAACCACTAGCATAGCTAGTGGTTTTCGAGAGGCAAAAAGGCCCGCATAAGCGGACCTGACTGCTAAACGATATCAACTTAGAACTGATCAATCAAGAGCTGCTTCATCTCTTCAATGTAAGGCTGACGTGGATTAGCTGGTGTACATTGATCATCATAAGCCAAGCTTGCCAATCTATCAACAGCTGCATCAAAAGCCTTCTTAGTAACCCCATTAGCAGATAACTTAGGCTCAACATCTACAGCATGCATTAATTGATCAATACGTGCACAGAGTGCTTCAACCAATTCTGCATCATCTTTCCCTTTAAGTCCAAGAGCGCGAGCAATATCCGCATAATCACGTTGGGCACGGTATTCTTCATAACGCGGGTAAACAGAACGTTTCACATTTCCTGCAACGCCATTGTAGCGAATAACATGCTGCATAGCAATTGAGATAGCAAGACCATGAGGAAGTCCAAATTCACCGCCAGTCTTGTGGGCGAGTGAGTGGTTAATTCCAAGGAAGGCATTTGAGAAGGCCATACCTGCTAAAGTTGCTGCATAATGCATGTTTTCACGTGCTTGTTCTCCACGAAGTGTTGGATTCTTAGGATCAAAGTTATAAGAATCTTCCAAGTTTTCGATAACCAATCTGATAGCTTCCATAGACCATGGACGTGTGAAATCAGATGCCATAACAGATACGTAAGATTCAAGAGCATGTGACAAAGTATCAAGTCCTGAAAGAGCTACGGTACGTTTAGGCACTGTCATGACAAATTCTGGATCAACAATAGCAACTTGCGGTGTCAATTCATAATCAGTCAATGGGTATTTCACGTGTGTGAAATCATCAGTAATAACGGCATAAGGTGTCACTTCTGAACCCGTACCAGATGTTGTTGGGATACAGAAGAGACGAGTCACTGTCTGATGCTTGAAGCGAACAATCCGCTTACGAATATCAATGAATTTTTGCTGCAATTCAAGGAAGAGTTCACTGACTTTTTCATAACTATCAAGGAAATCTGCTTCTTGATCCAACGAATATTCATAGATATAACGCGCAATTTTGGCTGCATCAAGGGCAGAACCGCCACCAACTGCAATAACAGTATCTGGTTTGAAGTCACGCATTTGTCTAGCAATTTCAATAGTCTGACCGAGTGTTGGATCTGGTTTGATAGTACCATAAATTGAAGTTGCGACTTTTTCATCCCGAAGGGATAGCTGAGCAAGGACAGTGTCAACAAAACCAAATTGAAGCATACCTGGATCGGCAACGATGATAGCACGCGTCATTGTTTCAGTTTCATCCTGCAAGTATGAAATAGCATTTTTTTCGTAGTAAGTTTTTTCTGGTAAACGAACCCATTGAGGACGGTTGCGGCGTTTCGCAACAGTTTTCACATTCAAGAGGTCGCCAGTCGATAAGTTGTGTGACAATGAATTTTTCCCCCATGATCCTGTTCCAAGAGTTAAGCTGGCTTGCAATGCGTCTGTATAAACGTCACCGATACCACCGACTGAGTCTGGTTGGTTAACCAAAACACGAGATGAATTGAGGGCATCTCCATATTCAGCAACAAATGGGTCAGCTTGTGAACCGATTTGGATAGCACAGTTATGACCAGCACCTTGGTAATCAAGAAGGGCTGCTACAATATCAATACCATCTTTGCGATCTTTGGCTTTATAAACAGAAAGAAGCGGAGAGAGTTTTTCTGATGATAATTTCTCACCAATTTTTTTCTTATCAAGTTCAAATAAGAGAACATCTTTGCCTTCTGGCAATGTCACACCGGCTTGTTCACAGATCCATTTCGCCGACATACCAGCAACCGGTCCGTTAACACCATGGTTGTCATTAAAGACAAAATCTTCAAATTTTTTGTAATCTTTTTTAGGAACAAGGTAAGCGCCTTTTTCCTGCATTTTAGCAAGCCATTCTTTATAAATAGGTGCTTCCACAACTGCCGAGTTTTCAGTCGCACAAATCATACCATTGTCAAAACGCTTAGAAAGAAGAAGGTCTTCAACCGCACGTTCAAGATTAGCAGTTGCATCCACATAAACAGCACCATTACCTGCACCAACACCCATCGATGGATTACCAGATTTAAGGGCTGCATTAACCATGCCAGGTCCGCCAGTTGCAAGGATTGAAGCAATGCCTTTATTGGAAATCAAAGCTCCCGTGTTTGCGATGGATGGTGTTTCAATCCATTGAACAATATTTTCAGGAGCGCCGGCTTTAACCGCCGCGTCATACAAGATTTGGGCGGCATGAGCAGAACATTTTTGAGCTGCTGGGTGGAAAGCAAAGACGATTGCATTGCGTGTTTTCAATGCGACTAAGATTTTAAACATAGTCGTTGATGTTGGGTTAGTTGTTGGTACGATACCTGCCAAGACACCAAGTGGTGCTGCAATTTCGATACTGCCAGCAACTTTATCTTCACCAATGATGCCAACAGTTTTTTCATTTTTTATGCGTTCATATACATATTCTGTCGCAAAGTGGTTTTTAGTATCTTTATCTTCGACAACCCCACGGCCTGTTTCTTCGTGAGCTTCTTTAGCTAACTGCAAGGACGCCTCAGAACCAGCAAGCGCCATAGCTGCAACAATTTTATCTACCTGTTCTTGTGTATAAGTTGCATAAACTTTTTCAGCCTTTAACGCTTTTTCAACTAAGCTATTCGTATACTGCTTAGCTGCTTCTTCAGCAGTGAGTGCTTCTGTTTTTGTTTCTTTTGCCATTCAACAATTCCTCCTAAAAATGATAGTTGGTAAATAGTTTAAGAAGAAAGATACTCTTGTGATTTTCTTCACTTGTCATTGTAACCCTTTTCATAAAAAAATGCAAGTCTTTTTGTGAATTTTTTCCCAAATTTTTATTCCCTTGAAAATCTTGATCGTATGAGGGCTAATAAATTATTGAAAGATAAAAAACCTCAGATTATTTTCTGAGTTTTCTATTTGTTTTAAGCACTCTTATCAGCAATAAAGTACCAAGGATCAAACTCAAAATAGCAAAAATAAGAAAGGCTGCTTTTACATCTGAATTAATACATGCAAACAGCTGCAGGACAAAAGAAGCACAGCCGCCGCCTAAATTACAGCCAATCAAAATCAAGGTTGTTGCTGCTGTCAACTGCTGCCTAGGCATATGTTCTGAAAGCAGATGGAAAACCAAGGTGACACCCAAACTGTATACAAAACCGGTCACCAAAGCTCCAAGACCTAAAAGCCATAAATGATTAGCCTGCCAAAGTATCAGCATACCCAAACCCAAAACGAATACAACTAGCGGCATTAGGTAATCTTTAAATAAAGCTAGCAAAAAACTAAAAAGTGTGCCGGCCAAAATGCCCATCAACATCATCAGACTTAAAATGAAACTGGCTTGACTGGCTGTTGCCAAATGTAACTTCTCCACAACAAGAGGAATCCGTAGGGTATTAGCAGAATTAACCAAAATAACAAAACCAGCATAGAGAGCCAAACTAAAAATATAAAGGAGCTGACGGAAGGTAAAATGATTCTTAGAAGCAGTTGAATACATCTGCTTTTGGGAACTCTCTCTTTTTCCTTTAGCTGCTGGCACAAATAAGAGGTAGCATAATAAAATAAGAAAGCCAAATCCATAAATTAAAAAAGCAAAAGACCAGGAAACATTCAGCCACTGCCCTGCTAAAAAGGTTAAAATAGCTGATCCTAGAACTTCTGCCGAACCTCTTAATCCTAACATTTGAACTCTGATTTTGCCTGAAAAACGTTCGCTAATCATACTAATCGCTCGCGCATTAATAAGACCTATTCCCAAACCTAAAAGTAAACGCGACAGGAAAACTAAAGGATAAAACTGCAGAAAAACGGGTAAACTACCGCCTATAGAAAGCAAAAGCAAGCCTAAAATAATAGACCAGCGTTCCGACAGCCATAGATTGATCCAAGGATTCAGCAGTAAGACCGCTAATATAGCAAAAGAAGATAAAGAAAGCAGCAATTCAACCTGAGCATTACTGTAACCGCGTGTTTGATAAAAAGAAAGCATCTTAGGAAGTGCCGGTGAAACGGCAAAAGTGGACACCAGCATTAACGATAAGGATAAGAGACTAAATTTCTCCATAAACGCTTTCATAACAACTCCTTAAACACCAAACTTGTTTTTTCTGATAAAGAGAGTATAATCAAATTTAACAAAGAAAAATATGACATATGTCATAAATGACGAAGAGGAAACTTGTGGCTCCCAAAAAAGAATGGATTCAAAAGTATCAGTTAGAAAAGATTTTTCCTGCCCATTACTTTGATAAACTGCAAATGATTTCTTTTTCAGCTGGCCAAGCCATTTGTCAGCAGGGAGAAGAATTACAGGCTCTTTCTTATTTTGTCAAGGGTAAAATAAAGATTGTCCGGCGGCTGTTTAATGGCAAGGAACATATTCTTAATATTCAGGAAAAACCCACCATTATCGGAGATATTGAACTGCTAACAAATCAAGGAACCGTTTCTTCAGTAGTGGCTCTTGAAAAATCTTGGGTTGTCCAATTGCCGCTAAAAAGCAATAAAGAATTACTCTTAAAAGATCCTCTTTTTCTTCTTAAATTGGGACAAGGCTTAGCTTATTCACTCTACCAACAAAATATTAAGGCTTCAACCAATCTCTCTTATACAGTCAAAGAACGTTTAGCCAGTCATATTCTATCTATTCAAAAAGATGGGATTTTCCAATTAGAATTAAGCACCTTGGCTGACTCTTTTGGTGTTAGCTACCGCCATCTGCTGCGTGTTATTCAGGAATTTATAGCTCTTGGTGTCATTGGTAAGCAAAAGCCTTATTATTATATTAACAATCTAAAACAACTTAAACGCTGGCAAATTAAAGAATAAGGCTGATTCCTCTAACTTTATTTATGCCCCGTTTTGTGCTATATTTATCTTATTGTAAAAACAAGGAGAAAAAAATGTCTGCTATTAAAACTATTACTAAAGCCAGTCATTTAATTGATATGAATGATATTATTCGCGAAGGTCATCCTACCCTACGCGCTGTCTCTCAAGATGTCACCTTTCCTTTAAGTGAGGATGATATTATTTTGGGCGAAAAAATGCTGCAATTCTTAAAAAATTCACAAGATCCCGTGACTGCTGAAAAAATGGAGCTGCGCGGCGGTGTCGGTCTCGCTGCTCCGCAATTAGATATTTCAAAACGCATTATTGCTGTTCTCATTCCTAATCCAGAAGATAAAGACGGCAATCCGCCTAAAGAAGCCTATGCCTTGAAAGAAGTTATGTACAACCCTCGAATTATTGCCCATTCTGTCCAAGATGCTGCCTTAGCTGATGGTGAAGGGTGTTTATCTGTTGATCGCGTGGTTGAAGGCTATGTTATCCGCCATTCCCGTGTCACTATTGAATACTATGACAAGAACAGCGACAAAAAGAAGCTCAAACTGAAAGGATATCAATCGATCGTTGTCCAGCACGAAATTGATCATACCAACGGTATTATGTTTTTTGACCGCATCAATGAAAAAAATCCTTTTGAAATAAAAGAAGGTTTACTTTTGATTGAGTGATGGTACTTAGCCATCCTCATTTTTAATGAAGAGACTGGAACACTGCTAAACCAAACGGCATTGAGGTTTTGGCTAATCATGACTGTCAACAAAGCCAGCTCATCCACATATGATTACATTATAGAAAAATCCCTGAGTTTGAATTTAAACTCAGGGATTTTCATTAGGATTTCTGTGAAAATCTGATCAGCAAGAAGTACCAAACTGTAAAAATGATAATTTCGCATAGTATAACTAATAAGGCAGCCATTCCAAATAAGAAATAAAATAAGGCTGCTGTAAATGCCCCTATGACAAAGGACAGAACCAGGCAAGTAAAAATGACAGCTCGCTCCTTCTGCTCTGCCTGTCCTTTAAAAAGGAACTCACACCAAGCAATGATGGCTTTTTTGATATTCCCTGTGGTGAACGAGTTGTTATAAAGTTCATTTTCAACCTTATTAAAAGCCCCTGTCGTCATTGCCAATGTAAAGGACAAAGGTGCAATAGCAAGGCCACTTGGAAGATGGTCAAAAGCTAGGAAAGTAAAGAGACAAGCAGCCGATAACCCCACTAAGATATAAATACGCCAATAGATACTCCTATAATAGTGGTAAGCACAGCGACTGACCACCAAGCCCGCTATGAAGCTCAGCAGAGTAGTCATTTTTATGGCAATCCCTTGTACATTCAGGCGCGTGATATCCACCATTAAAAGAAGAATATTTCCTGTCTGAGCAGCCGGCAGGGTATGATCAAAACCCATATAGGAAACCGCATCAATAGCTCCGCCAAGCAGAGTAAGAAAATAAGCAATGCCTTTTATTTGATGTGTTCCAAAGCGACTGACTTCGTCTTCTAGTTCTTTTAGTTTCGAATCCTGCATATTATTTCCACAAACCATATAAATCTGTCGCCAGTGACGGATAAGCAAAGATGATATCCTGCAACTCCTGAAAACTCACTCTGCGATTGAGCAAAATAGCTAGATAATTGACTAGAATATCTGCCGTGTCACTGACGATTTCTGCTCCTGCAACATGCTGATCTGATTTGGACACAACTAGTTTGATGACAGCCAAATCATCGTGAACGCGTTTGTAATTCTGCCAATTAGACATGTTTAGCTGTGTCACGTCATAGTCCTGCGGATGCTGCCGTGCTTGATTAACACTGACACCAACCTGACCGATTTTGGGAATACTGTAGACAGTTGCCGCCGGCGCTATCGGATACTGGATAGCTTCTTTTGATTCATCATTTAAGAGCTGACTCAGATATTTAGCCTGAAAATCCGCATAGGAATTCAGCTTAGGTACCGGTGCATCACAGCAATCTCCCATAGCAAAAATGTGAGGCTGAGATGTCGTCAGATGATCATCAACAGAGATTCCGCGCTCGGTATATTCTATGCCGGCTTTTTCCAATTGGAGACCGCCGATATTGGCAATTCGACCGGCAACATCATAAATACCGTCAACAATGACTATTTCCCCATTCGTCAAGGTCACCTGATAGCCTGAAGCACTTCTTTCAATACGCTCTGCTTCTGCTTCCATATGAAATTCTGCACCGCGACTTTTCAAACGATTGACCAGAATATCTACAAGTTCTGAGTCAAAATTACCCAGAACACGATCATTGTGCTGAATGACATGGACTTTTGTTCCCAGCTCAGTAAAGCTTGAAATCAGCGACATGGCAATCACACCGGCACCAATCAAAGCAATTACCTTGGGCTGCTGATGGAGCCGCATAAGATTAGCGCTACTATCAATGTAAGAAGCCCCTTCTATATCAATCTTTCGAGGCACAGAGCCCGTCGCTAAAACAATAGTTGCAGTGCTCAGCACCTGACCGTTTACCTTTAGATGGTGAGCATCTTCAAAGAAAGCATAGGCTTCATAAGTCTCTACACCTGCTTTGATAGCTCTCTCCTTCGCTCTGGCTGACTCATCTGAAACCAACCAATCCCGCGTCAGCAGAGCATCTTCCCACTTGACGTGAGAGACTGTCTCCAGACCTCTATGCAGAAAGCTCTCCTGATGATGATGCAATTCAGCTAGTGCTAAAAGAGCCTTCTTAGGGGTAGAGCCGCGATTGACAGTTGTCCCTCCCCAATCTCTAGCCTCAATGAGCGCTGTCTTTTTGCCGGATGCGGCCAAGTTGCAGGCTAGAGTCACACCTGAAACACCGCCGCCGATGATAATGACATCATAATCATAGCCCTGCTGAGCTTTAATGTCCAAACTCAGTATGGGCTTGTCTAAAAAGGCTTTTTTGCAGCCTTATCCTTATCAAACCAAATGACAGGTTGCGGAGTCTCTGCCTGAGGAAGATTTTGGACAAGTTCCTTAGGAAGATTGAGGTGCTCTGCAACATTATTGACAGGAGTTGTCGCCAGCCACTTATTGAGCGAAATATCGGAATAATCAGGGTTACGAAAAATTTCAACGAAGACCAACGTTTCGTCACCCGTATTTTGAACATAATGCCCCGCTACATTGGGTACATAGCCTACATCTCCAGCTGAAAAGTCATAGGTACGAGCCAAACCATTAGAATTAAAAACTGTCATGCGGGCCTGACCCTTGATGTAATACTGCCATTCGGATGACTTAGGATGCCAGTGCAATTCCCGCATACCGCCCGGCTCAACCTCAACAATAGCTGCTGAAATCGTCTTAGCAGCCGGAAAGACCTTCTGATCCAAAATCCAAGCACGTCCAGCTTCTGACTGAATCGGTGCAACTTTATCCAAATGCAGTGTCAGCGGATTGACCACATCACCATTGGGATTGGTGCGCTTCTCTGCTTCAATAGAACCAGGAATAGTCCCATTAAAGATATATTTTTCTGTCTTAGGAAGACTAGCCAATTCTTCCTCGATCTTCTTAAAATTAGCAGCAACGATGTCATCAGGAGTGTGAGCCAACCAGTCACTAAGCAGTAAGGTTTGATTCTCTGAGAAATTGGCTTCGCTGAAAACTAACAGAAACTCACAGCCCTTATCCAAGGCCTGAATAGAATGAGCAACGCCGGATTCAAAATTCCAAAGATCTCCTTCTTCGACATCATCAATATAAGACTGACCGTTCTCGTCAATCGCTGTAATGCGGGCATTGCCGTACAGCATAAGTCCCCATTCGGCTTCTTTGTGCCAATGCAGTTCACGATAAGCACCTGGTGCCAAGGCCATATTGACACCAGCCAATTCATCTGAAGCAGGCAGTTCACGAATGGTCACTTCACGCGCCCAGCCTCCTTCTTCCATCCGATTGTGGGCATCTGAAAAGCTGTAGCGCATATTGGGCATGGTCCCATGGTCAGTGACAGGCGGAACCAAGATATCCGGATTTTCATTATCGCGGCTCAAGTTACGCGGTCCAAAATCAAGCCAACCTTTTCCGTCGCTTTTTCTTTGCGGCTGTGGGGTGTTGGGTGTTGTCATAATGTTTTTTCCTCCTTGTGATAACAATAAGTTGTCCGAAAGAACAAAAGTGAATAGCAATAGTCCTTAAAAGAAGTACACCCCTTTTATGGATTATAAACTTTAAGGCTTATATCGACCTTAACCCATCAAGGTCACAACAATCGGAATGACAATTACAAAGAGTACTGTACTCAGGGTAACGACATTAGTTGAAAATTCGACATCACCATCACCTTGGCTGGCAAGAATTGGCAAGACCGCAAGTGCCGGAGCTGCTGATTGAACCACAAAAATCTTAAACTCAGTCACTGGCAGACCTTTTCCTGTCAAATAAAGAAGACCAAACATAACGATAGGGGCTAAGATAAAGCGTCCCACCAGAGTCACAATAGTATCTTGGTCAAAGTGGATACTCTTAAGCCCAGCCTTAGCCAAAACAATACCGATATAAATCAAAGACAGAGGTGTCACGATATTACCAATATAGGTCAACGTGCTAGTCGCAAAGTCCGGCACCGGAATGCGCAGAATCAAGAAGACCAAGGCTACCAAGAAACCAATGAGGGGAGCTGGCAAAAGGTTTTTCCAATTAAACTTGGTCGCTTTTCCTTTACCAGACTTGCTATCCGTCGTCATGAGGTAGACACCTAGAGTCCAAGTTGAGATGGTATTGGTAATATAGTAAATTAGGAAGTAAGGCAGAGCCCGATCGCCAAAGAGTGCTACATTCAAGGGCAGACCGATGAAAATAGTGTTGGCATTGACAAAGGTATTGATCATGGTCCCTCTGCGACCTGGACGGACCTTAAAAATCTTTACAGCTAGGAAGGCTAAAATATAAGTTAGAATAAAGGCACCAAAGGTGTAGAGCAGACCACCTGACAGACTAACTAGCTTATCCAGAGTCAAGTACTTAAGGACCGACACAAAAATGGACACTGGCAGCGCCACATTCATGATAAGGTGAGAGAGTGTGGGGCCAAAATTATCTGTAAACCAACCACGCACCTGAAGGGCATAACCGAGTACAATAATCACAATGATGGGAATAATACTCGAAATTGAGGTTAAAAAGATATCCATGAGGTTTCCTTTCTTGATCATTTAACAAACACGGCAGGTTATAACACATTCCGTCTGCTAACAAGAAGCGCCCTGTCCTTTTGTTCTAGGGATCTAGGAGCGCCTTGCTAATTTTATACTCTAAATATTCTTGATGGCACCGTCCGATTTAGATGATTAATACTCTGGGTACCACTTAAAGTCACGAACAGCCTTAGCCATATCGGTTTCTTCAGCAAGCGCAAGACCTTGTTCTTGTGCCTTCTTAGCCACGGCTTCAGCGACCTTGATAGACACATCACCCACATATTTGAATGGAGGAAGAACTGGCGCACCTGGTTTGGTGATATCGATGATACCACTGAGAGAGTGTGCTGCCGCTCCAATCATTTCATCTGTCAAAAGGCTAGCTTCTGATGCCAACATCCCAAGCCCAAGGCCAGGGTAGATGAGGGCATTGTTGGCTTGACCGATGACATAGTCCACACCCTTGTAGGATACAGTATCAGCTGGGATACCAGTTGCCACAAAGGCCTTACCATCAGACCAGGTAATCAAGTCTTGAGCCGATGCTTCTGCCAATTTTGTAGGATTAGAGATTGGGAAGATGACTGGGCGTTCAGTGTTTTCACACATAGCTTCAACAACTTCTTTCGTGAAGGCACCTGGATTTGTTGAGGTACCAACCAAGATGGTTGGTTTCACGGTTTTAACCACTTGCAAGAGGTCTGTCAACTGATCTGCATTTGGAAAATCCGCCCGCTTCTTGGCAAATGGCTTTTGTTCAGGAGTCAAGTCGTCCATATCGTCAAAGAGGAGACCTTGCTTGTCCACCATGAAGAAACGCTTGTAGGCTTCGTCTTCAGGCAGGCCTTCTGAAACCATTTCACGCAAGACACGAGAGGCAATACCCGCACCTGCTGTACCGCCACCGTAACAGAGATAGACTTGATCAGTCAATTTTTCACCTGTGATATCCATAGCCGCAAAGATACCACCAAGGGTTACGATGCCAGTCCCTTGAATATCATCGTTGAAGGTTGGAATTTCCTTACGGTATTTTTCCAAGATATTGGCCGCATTTGAACGACCGAAGTCTTCCCAGTGAAGGTAAAGTTTAGGGAAAAGACGTTCAGCTGTTTGGACAAATTGATCCACGAAGTCATAGTAACGCTCACCACGAACACGTTCATGACGGTTCCCCAGATAGTTAGGATTATTGCGCAATTCCTCACGGTTGGTACCTGCATCAATCACCAATGGCAAAACAGTTGCTGGATCAATCCCTGCTGCCCCTGTGTAAACCATGAGCTTCCCAACAGAGATGTCCACCCCATTAGTCCCCCAGTCACCGATACCAAGGATACCTTCGGCATCGGTCACAACAATCAAACGAATATCATGGTCACCTGCAGCATTTTTGAGGGTAGTCTCAATATTTTCAGGATGGTTAATATCCAAGTAACCCGCATACTGAGGATCCACAAAAAGGTCACTGTAACCTTCAATCGTATCTGCGATGGTTGGATCGTAAACAATTGGATTCAATTCTTCCAAATGTTGAGAGAAGAGATAGTAGAAAAGTGTCCGATTGGTATTAAAAATCTCCATCAAGAAAAGACGTTTTTCCAAGTTATTAGCTTTAGTTTGCATTTGCGCATAAGTCTGCTCTGCTTGCTCTTTAAGAGTCTGAATGTGAGGGGGCAAAAGACCAATAAGTCCAAATTTCTTACGTTCTTCCATGGTAAAAGCAGTCCCTTTATTCAAAAAAGGATCGTTTAAAATGTCATGTGCATACATTTTCTGCACCTCCTTATATTTATTGATCATATTATAACATAAAATGTATTACATATAATACATAGTATTGTATAAAAAGTTAACTATTTGCTTTTAAACTTGTATTCTTTAATGTATGAAGAAAAAAAGCTATCTCCAAAAATATGTTGCAAATAAAGTAAGGTATCATCGGCAAGCACAAGGCATCAGCCAAGAAAGTTTGTCTGAAAAAGCTGGATTAGGATTGAAATATATCAATCAGATTGAAAATCAAAACCATAATCTCAGCTTGCAGACGCTTGAAAAAGTGATTGAAGCACTAGGTATGACACCGGAAGATTTTTTTGACTTTAACAGTCTTGAAGGAACAATCAATTTCGAGAAACAATTAACTTTAAAACGCCTTAATATGAAAATAAAGCAACTTCCCAAGAGAAAACAACAAACCTTCATTGCTATTTTTGAAGAGATTATTGATAATCTTGATTAAGAGCAAAAGAAAAAACCACTATCTTGTTACTTTTAAACCACTTGGAAGTTGACTTTACAATTCATTGTATGAAACAAATGGCCTTATAGTCAAACCTTAGATAACGGATAAAAAATACTTATAACAATCTTTAAAATACCTAAATGCTAAAAATATGCTAAACTAGTAAAAATAATAGAAAGGTTAACAATGAATATTAAAGATTTAAAGTATTTTTATCACCTGTCACAATTACAGTCCTTCACTAAGGTTGCTGAAAAATTTCAAATTAGCCAGCCTTCTGTTTCCTATTCTGTCAAAAGATTAGAGGAACAATTTAATTGTGACCTTATTGTTAAGGATCCCTCTCATCGTACTTTTGCTTTGACGCAACAAGGAAATATTTTGAAGCGTCACCTTGAGAGAATTCTGCCGGAAATTAGTTCTGCCCAAAAGGAGATGAACCGTTCACTGGCTCACTATTCTACCTTAGGATGCCCACCCATTATTATTAATTATTTACTGTCGCTGCTTAAAGAAACCAATCAAGACTTAGCTTTTCTGAAACGTATTCGTTCCATTCGAGGAGGTTCTGTTGAGTTATTGGAGCAACTATTACAGGGGGATCTGGATCTCAGTTTAATTGGCACAATAGAACCTTTTTACCATGATGAATTAGTTATCAAAAAAATTCTTCATCGGAAACTCTATCTGATTGTTTCTAAAGATCATTTATTGGCTAAAAGAAAAAAAGCCATCGCTTTTGCTGATGTCTTAAAGGAAAATTTTATTCTTTTAGATGAACACAATATCCATCTAAAGGCCTTTGATTATCTTAATCAAACCCATCAAAATCAGGCTCAGATTTTTTTCAAATCTGATGATGTTACTCTTATCAAGCAAATGGTCAGCCACAATATGGGTGTCAGTTTGTTAACAGATATCTCACTAACCAAACAGGATCATCATTTGGTCAAAATTCCTTTTAAAGAAAATAATAAATTAGGATTTTATGTTAACTACGCTTACTTAAAATCCTCAACCTTAACACCTGATATCAGGCATTTAGTTGATCTGCTGGATAAAATCGCTCAATCATTTTAAATTAATCCATCATTGCTAAAGCTTATGAAATGATTAAGGGAGGTAGACAAAATGGATTTTTCTGAAATCTTAATTAGGCCTACTCCCCTTTTATAATCTTTTAAAAAATGACAAGTTACTGTATTATCGTTTGATTCGCTTTTAGCACTGAGCCGTTGCACATTTGATGGTAAACAAGCGATCTCATCTAGCCAAAGTGGGACAGATCTAACCTGAGTTAGGTAAGGCAAGTTACGAAGATGTCCTAAAACATAAACCAAACGACTATAAATAAGACTTAATAATCAGATCAAGACTGTCTATGCCAGTCTTTTTTATTTGGTGTGCTTCTTCTTGCGTGTGCTCATGATAAAGCAATTCATCTACCAAAGCTGAAATAAAATCAAAGACCACAAGAGACAAGGTTTTAAAGCTTGGATTGGCAGCCTGATCGCTATAATATAAAAGACATTTGTAGGTCAAGTTTTTCAAGTTATTATTATGCTCCTCCAGTAAGGCTTTAGCCTGTGGAATAGCATAGGCTAACATCTCAATTTGAGCATGAAAAATTTTATCTTCTGCAGCCAATAACTGATTAATCAAAACATTCAGCCATTCCTTAGGGTTCTTTTTGAACCTATCTAAAGAATCTTGACTATTGATATCAGCAAAAATTGTTGTCAGAAAAAAGTCATTATACCTTTTTAAAAGCGCTGTTAAAATATCTTCTTTGCTGGCAAAGTAAGCGTAGAGTGTCCCTATAGAGACATCAGCTTTTTTAGCAATTTCATTGGTTGTCACATTAAAATAAGTTTTATCTGAGAACAAATCTTTAGCAACTTGAAGTATCTTGTTGCGCTTTTCAATACTTCTTTCTTGCTTGGGTTTTCTGATATTTTTTTCTGCCATTTTCCTATTCCTTTTTTCAAAATTACTCATTTTTCTTATTATATCACACCTTTTCTTTCTTTAAGAGAACGTTTTTTGAAAAAATATGAATAAAAACTCATTTATTTATTGACAAAAGTCTTTTCCAAGAATACAATTGAACATGAGTATATGCTCGCATTTTTTTAAAAGGAGGTCACTATGACTAAAAAAATCATGTTAACAATAGCCATGTGTTTAGGGATTTTTATCGTAATGTTAGACACTACTATTATGAACATCACCTTACCGGCTATTCAAAAGGGCTTAGGAGTAAAACTGGATCAACTCTCTTGGACCATCAATGTTTATACCATCATCTTTGCTTCCTGTACCATTCCTTTAAGTAAGATTGCTGATATTTATGGCAAGGGTCGGTTATTTGTCCTTGGTCTGTTGCTCTTTGGAATAGGCAGCTTACTGTCTGGGCTTGCTAATGGATTTTCTCAATTAATTCTTGGACGTATCATCTCCAGTTTTGGAGCCGCTATTTTACTTCCAGTAGGCAACAGTTTAGGGATTTCTTCCTGGGAGGTTAAAGATCGCTTTAAAATTGTTGCTGCTCTTGGTCTCATGCAGGGCGGTGCTGCTGCTATCGGCCCTACTTTGGGCGGTATTCTTACTGATACCTTTTCTTGGCACTGGATTTTCTTTATTAATCTGCCAATCATCATAATCGCAACGTGCCTCATGATTTTATCTTATCATTTTAAAAGTGAGGAAAAGATTGAGTCCAAAATTGATTTTGCTGGCAGCTTTATTTCAATGCTAGGTCTCTTTTTAGTGACATTGGGCTTAATTAAAATAAGAGATTGGGGAGCAGGTGACTGGCGCACTTTAGGCTGTTTGATAACATTTTTGCTTAGTCTCTTTGCCTTTATTATCCTTGAAAAGCACAGTAAGAGTCCGATGATTAATTTGAATCTATTTAAGATTAGAGAATTCACAGCTTCAGCATTAGTCGCCTTATTAGCGCAATTTTTCTATATTGGCGTCATCGTGATTTTACCAACCTTTTTTACAACTATTCAAGGAAAGACAGAACTTGATGCGGCCTTAATTTTACTGCCTATGTCCTTAGTGGTCTTTATCTGCGGTGGTTTAGGAAGTCTGGTTATTAACCAATTGGGCCCAAGATTGCTGGTTTTTGTGGGGCTGACCGCTATTTTACTTTCTTACCTTTTAATCGTCAGCATCAATCCAAATAAAGTGATGGCAATGGCTCTCACAACCTTAATTTTGGGAATTGGTTTTGGTATTATTGCTGGACCTGTCAATGTTTTAGCGGCATCAACTTTACAAGGTGAACTGCTCACCGCCTCTCAAAGCGTTATTGGAGTCGTCAGACAGATTGGCTCTGTTCTAGGCGTCACTGTTTTTATCTCAATGGTTAGCAATAATATGGCAAATTTAAGTCAATATAACCACTCCAGTATGGTAGAAGCTTACATTTCTATCTACAAAATTTGGATCCCTTGCCTACTTATTTTCTTAGTGCTTTCTTTCCTATTTCCAAAGAAAAAACGTTACCTAGAAGGACTAACACAATCAAATTAATTTATAGAAAATAAAATTCCCAAGAGCATAAAACAGCAGTCTTGGGAATTTTTTAATCGAAATTAAGCGATAACGTTTTTTACTAGTGTCTATTTGATAGGACACATATAAAAGGTTCCTGTCAGCTTCTATAATATTCTAGTAGTTTAAAAGCATTTTCAACAAAATAATTGACAGCAGTCGGTAAGGCTTCATCTTTGACAATAAAATCATCATGATGCCAGTCTGGGGCATTGTCAGCACCATTTGAACCAACAAAGGCAAAGACACCTGGGATTTTTTCCTGATAGGCTGCAAAATCTTCGCCGCCAGTTGATGGCAAGGTTTCAATGACCTGAGCAAATGTCTTGGAATTTTCAAAAATAAGAGGCGTCAAAGTAGCATCATTATAAGTCACTTTTGGTGAATTTCCCCACTGAATAGAAACCTGAGCACCAAATTGTTCTGCTGTTGTTTCGACGATTTTGGTAAACTTATTAATAACAGCTAAACGAATCTTTGGATCAAAAGTCCGAATAGTCCCTTCAAAAAATCCTTTGGCTGGCAGGACATTCCAAGTTGTACCAACATCAATATGAGTGACTGACAAAACGGCAGAATCAAATGGCGAAACCGTACGTGAGACAATCTGCTGCAAATTTTGAATCATGGTCGTGATTGCCGAGACCGTATCTACTCCTAAATCAGGACGAGCTGCGTGGGCACTGATACCAGCCACAGTTACTTCAAATTGCTCGACTCCAGCCATGATTGCACCTGAGCGAAGACCAATCTGACCCGGTTTTAAATGCGGATTATTATGATAGCCGACAATAGCAGAGACACCTTCAATACCACCCGCTTTAATCACTTGGTATGCACCCTGAAAATTTTCTTCAGCCGGCTGAAAGATAAGGCGGATAGTCCCTTTGATTTCTGCCTCTCTTTCCTTGAGAATTTGGGCAGCGCCTAATAAACTCGTTTGATGAAAGTCATGGCCGCAAACGTGCATGGCACCATTCTTGCTAGCATAAGCGAGACCCGTCTTTTCGATAATAGGCAAAGCATCAATATCAGCCCTCAGAGCTATAATGGGTTGACCCGATCCGATTTCTGCAATGACGCCTGTTTTTAAAGGATAATCAAGAGGTTCAATGCCCAAATCTTTCAAATGCTTTTTAATGAATGCGGTTGTTTCAAATTCATTTTCTGAAATTTCAGGATGTTGATGAAGATAATGCCGAATTTCCCTCAATTTCTCATAAATTCCTTCTGACATCTTTTACCAGCTTTCTCCAATTTAAAACTATAATAGCATCTCTTTTTGGCCTTGCATAATTTATTTTTCTTATGAAGTTCTATAAGAAAAATTTATAGCAGCTTTTGCCTGTATTAAAACACCTGTCATTGACAGAAATGAAAAAAGACCTCGGTCACCAAATGAATTATTCCCCTAAAAGTTGACAATAAGCCACTTCTTAAAGTCAGTCTCAAACGTGAAACGAAATCTTTTCAAATAATATAAATGACACATAACCTAGGCCTAGGCCACAATCGCTTTGGCCACTTCTTCCCTTGTTATTCGTGTGAAATAATGCGTCGTATCAATGGTTTTAAGTTTTTCTAGGACATCCTTATAATCATAGCGACAGCCAACAAGCAGCTCTTCAATATCGGCAACATCTCCGATACCAAAGAAATCTCCATAAATTTTGATGGCTTTAATAACCGATTTTTCAACATTGGCATAGGTTGTAATCTTACCTGCAGGATAACGGACACTGCGTTTAATAGTATAGTCTGGGGCAGTCCCATAAATCCAATTCCAATTGCCAAACTGCTCTTTAGCTGACTGCTTGATGCGTTCCAATTCTGCTTCTGAAAAAGTATATTCGGTCATATCTGGATTTTCTTCTTTAACTTGTTCAAGGAGCGCATCCCGAAATTCTAGAACGGACATCTTTTTAGGCAGCTCATCATTAATATTGGTCACACGCGCACGAACGGATTTTATCCCCTTAGATTCAATCTTATCCTTACTGACCTTAAGGGCATCTGCTAAGACAGATCTATCAACATCAAACATGAGACAGCCATGATGCATCATTCGTCCCTTATAGTAAGCTTGGGCATTGCCACAGAATTTTTTGCCATCAATTTCAAGATCATTGCGTCCAGTAAACTCAGCCTTGACCCCCAATTTCGCTAAAGTATCAATAACTGGTTTTGAAAAGGTTTTAAAATCAAAAGCCCCTTCATCTGCTTTATTGGAAATAATGGTATAGTTGAGATTATTAAGATCATGGTAGACTGCACCGCCGCCTGACAGGCGACGAACGACATGAATGTCATGAGCATCTGTATACTCTTTATTGATTTCTTCAATGGCATTTTGGTGTTTGCCAATAACAATGGTTGGTTCATTGATCCATAAAATAAAAATTTCATCTTCATCAAGCATTTCCCTAAAAGCATAGGCTTCTTGAGCTATATTAAAAGCTGGATCATTTGAATGACTGATAATATATTTCATTTTCTCTCCAAATTTCTTTTAAAAAGGATAAAAGAAGGAAATTAAATATACAAAAATAGTTCCAATTTATCCTCTGTCAGATGAGTTTCTATAATGATTCTATCATTAGCGACGCTTTGGCGGGTTATGGATAGCTTCGCCAAGGACGTCTGCAAAGGCTTCATACATAACCTCCGAGAAGGTAGGATGGCCATGAATAGAACGTAGCAGCTCATCAACCGTCAACTCATTTTCCATAATCGTTGAGGCTTCATTAATCATCTCAGCAGCTGCTGGTCCAATAATATGGACTCCAAGAATTTCATGGTATTTAGCATCTGCGACAACTTTGACAAATCCTTGTGCCTCATTAGAAGCGATCGCACGTCCATTTCCTGAAAAAGAGGATTTCCCAACTAAGACGTTTCCATACTCTTGACGGGCTTGTTCTTCAGTAATACCGCACATAGCAACCTCTGGATGGGTGTAAACAGCTGCGGGTGTATATTTCAGGTTAGCCTTACGAACATTTCCCCAGATAGCATTTTCGGCAGCTACTTCACCCATACGATAGGCAGCATGCGCTAACATCTTTCTTCCATTAACATCACCCGGGGCATAAATACCTGAAATAGAGGTTTCCTGATAATCGTCCACTTTGATGCGACCGCGTTCAAGTTCCAGATTAAGATTTTCCAAACCGCTTAATTGTGGGACACGACCAATAGAAAGCAGGGCCTTTTCAGCCACAACTTCAGAGCCATCATTGAGTTTCAGCGTTAATTGATTGTTAGCTTCAACAATTTCAGCCACACCAACAGAAGTCTTAATGTTCATTCCTTTCTTGGATAGAATTTTTTGCAGTTCAAGCGATACTTCCTTGTCCATAGCAGGAATAATGCGATCAGCCATTTCAATAACAGTCACTTCTGTCCCATAAGAAGCGTAGACAAGACCGAGTTCAATGCCGACAACACCACCGCCCATAACAGCAAGTGACTTTGGAATTTCACGAAGATCAAGAATATCATCCGATGTTAAAACAAGAGGTGAATCAATTCCCGGAATATTAATACGAGACACTTTTGAACCTGTTGCAAGGATAATATTATGTCCCTTAATCGTTTTTGAACCGACAGTCACTGTCTTATCAGGATTAACCTGACCGAGACCATTGAAAATAGTCACTTTATTGGCTTTAAGAAGACCCTGAACCCCACTTGTCAATGTTTTAACAACGGTATCTTTAAAGGCAACCGTTTTGTCCATGTCAATGGTATAGTTGGTTGAAGCAAAATTAATACCACGGCCCGCTGCAATTTTGATGCCATCAAGGATTTCAGCATTCTTAAGATAAGTTTTAGTTGGAATACAGCCTTTATTTAAACAGGTCCCTCCAAATTCTGATTTTTCGACGATAGCAACCTTGCCGCCCAATTGTGCACCGCGAATAGCAGCATAATAACCAGCAGGACCACCACCAACGACAATCATATCATATTCATCATCAGCAAGCGGAGTTTTTTGAGCTGCTGGTGCTGCTGACTCGCCTAAAGTATCAGGAACTTCAAGACCCGCTGCTTTGAGATCATCAGCTGAAGCTGCTGGCGCTGCATTTGTTTCAATCGTTTCACCAGCAGCACCAATATAACCAATGACCTCAGTCACAGGGACAACTTGACCATTTCCTTTAACAATTTTGAGCAGGACACCTGAATCCTCAGCTTCAATTTCCATATTGGTCTTGTCAGACATGATTTCAAGGAGGATATCCCCTTCTTTGACCTCATCACCTTCTTGTTTTTTCCACTCAATGATTTCGCCTTCCTGCATATCAACACCGAGTTTGGGCATAATAATTTCGACTGCCATTTTCTTCTCCTTTTTAGTTTCTAACTTTATTTATAAGACAACCAAACGTATCTGTCAACAGTTGACATAAACCTCAAATCAATAATGTAAATGGATTTTCCATCAGTTTTTTAAGATCAACCATGAACTTAGCGCCGTTCATGCCATCAACCAAGCGGTGATCGATGGTCAAGCACAGTGCCATGATTGGACGAATCTTAATTTCACCATCCACAACAGTTGGCGTTTGGATAGTTGCTCCTACACCCAAAATAGCCGAATTTGGCTGATTGATAATGGGGTTGAAAGTCTTAGTGCCAAACATCCCCAAGTTTGTAATGGAAAAGGTTGAACCAGACATTTCAGTGGCTTTTAATTTACCGGTCTGAGCTTTCTTAATGACATCCTTTGAAGCTATAACAAAATCTGACAAGCTCATCTTATCTGCACCATGAACAACAGGTACTAACAGTCCTTCATCAAGTCCAACGGCGATACCAAGGTTAACAAATTGATGAAGTTCAATCTCAGTCGCGTCATTAATGAGTGAAGCATTGAGGTAACGATGTTCTGGTTTCATTAAGGTTTTTACGACCGCCAGACCAATCAAATCTGTGAAGCTAACTTTAAAACCTGTTTTTTCCATGATAGGATCAATTAACTTTTTACGCAACGCAATCATCTCAGTCATGTCAATGTCATAATTGAGAGTAAAAGTTGGAGCTGTCAGGTAAGAATTGACCATGCTTTTAGCCACTGCTTTACGCATGGCAGACATCTTAATGACTTCAACACCCTCTGGTAAGGCAGCTGCTTCTTTAGCAGGATCTGACACATCTTTAACAGGCTGAGCTGCCTCAAACAGATTTAAAATATCTTCCTTGATAATTTTGCCGCCAAAACCTGTTCCTGAGACACTGGCTAGATCAATACCTTTATCTATAGCAATTTTCCTAGCTAATGGTGTTGCTTTAGGCTGAGCTGCTTTAAAGCTTTCAACATCTTCCTTGTGAACACGGCCTTTAGCGCCTGTCCCTGAAACCTGATTCAGGTTAACTCCTAGATCACGAGCCGCCTTACGAGCTGCTGGTGTTGCTCGAACCTTTCCTTGAGGGGCTGCTGCAACTGTCGGAGAAGACATTACTTTTGTTTTTTCAGCAGGTGCTGCACTATTTTCTTTAGGAACTGTACTTGCAGGAACATCAGCTATTTCAAGAACTTCACCTGCTTGACCAATATAACCAATGACCTCAGTTACAGGAACAACTTGACCATTTCCTTTAACAATCTTAAGCAGGACACCTGAATCCTCAGCTTCGATTTCCATATTGGTCTTGTCAGACATAATCTCAAGGAGGATCTCCCCTTCTTTGACCTCATCACCTTCTTGTTTTTTCCACTCAATGATTTCGCCTTCCTGCATATCAACACCAAGTTTAGGCATAATAATTTCGACTGCCATTTCATTTCCTTCCTTTTAAAGCTGAGAAAGAACAAAAGTTCAGCTTGCCTAGCGTAAACATCTAATCTTTCTCATTCTCATCTATTCACCTTTAATTGCCTATCTTTTCCTGACTTGTTTATAGATAGCTTCTTTAATTTTTGCCACATCTGGTAAAATGGCTGTTTCGAGAACATGAGAATAGGGAACAGGCACATCCTCAGAAGCGAGACGAAGCACTGGTGCATCTAAATAATCAAATGCTTCGCTTTCAGTAATCACTGATGCTATTTCACCAATGAAACCACCTGTTCTATAAGCATCATTAACTAGGATAACCTTACCCGTCTTTTTCACAGAATTAATAATTAAGTCTTTATCAAGCGGAATAAGGGTACGCGGGTCAACAACTTCAACACTGATATCTTCAGCCGCCACTTCCTCAGCGGCTTTGAGAACGCGTTCCAGCATACGACCATAAGACACAATGGTAACATCTGTTCCCTCGCGCTTAATTTCGCCTTTACCAAGCGGAATATAAAAATCAGGATCTAAATTGACCTCTTCTTTTTTGCCATAAAGCGCTTTTGGTTCCATGAAAATAACGATATTATTATCACGAATAGCAGATTTGAGCAAGGCTTTAGCATCATTGACTGTGCCAGGCGCAACCACCTTGATTCCCGGAATATGAGTTAACCAAGCTTCTAGTGACTGAGAATGCTGCGCTGCTGAGCCGATACCTGAGCCTGAGGCCACACGAAAGGTTACAGGCGTTTTAAGTCCGCCGCCAAACATATAATTGGCTTTAGCACCTTGATTAACAATAGCATCCATAGCAATAGTCACAAAGTCCATAAAGGTCAAATCAACAATAGGACGAAGTCCAGTTTGAGCGGCACCTACTGCAGATCCTGCAATGGCTGCTTCTGAAATAGGGGTATCTTTAACACGCTTTTCACCAAATTCAGCCAGCATACCAACAGAAGTTCCAAAGTCACCACCATAAATACCGACATCTTCACCCATCAAAATAATTTTTTCGTCCTTACGCATTTCCTCGCTCATAGCAAGATTGATAGCTTCCCGTAAGGCTACTACTTTTGTTTCTGACATATATCTCTTTCTCCTCATTTTAATGAAACCCTAAAAGCATCAGAAAACGACTGCATTTCTCGCTTGTCAATTTATCAGCATGTCAATCGCTCTGACAAGGCATAATATATGAAGTTTTACACAAAATAACAAGACTTTTCTTGATCTAGCTAATCTACCCAAACATCTTCAAAAGCTACAGAAAGTTCTGGTTCAGGGCTATCTTGGGCAAATTTCACTGCATCCTCAATTTCCTGTGCGGCTTCTTTTTCAATCATATCAAGTTCTTCATCTGTTGCAATCTTATTTTCCGTTAGATAAGTGCGGTATTTCTTGAGAGGATCTTTAGCTTTCCAAGCATCTACTTCTTCTTTTGTACGGTAAGCTCCTGCATCAGCAGTAGAATGTCCGAACCAACGATAAGATTCCACTTCAACAAGAGCTGGCCCATTTCCTGAACGCACATAATCAATGACTTCCTGCATTTTTTCATAAACTGCAATGACATCATTACCATCTTCAACATAATGTCCAGGAATACCATAAGCATCAGCACGTAAATAAAGATGTGAAATCTTAGTCGAATAATTGATATCTGTTGAGATACCATAACGATTATTAATAATAAAGAAGATAACCGGTAAATTCCAGACAGCTGCCAAATTAACAGACTCATGGAAAGAGCCTTCATTAGTTGCCGAGTCTCCTGAAAAGGCTACAACAATATTTCCCGTATTGTCATATTGCTGTGTCAAAGCAGCACCGACTGCTAAGGCATAACCCCCGCCAACAATACCATTGGTCCCATAGTTTCCTTTTTCAAGATTTGCCAAGTGCATAGAACCACCACGACCTTTTGAAGAACCCGTTGCCTTACCGGCTAATTCTGCAAACATAGCAGGAATGTCAATCCCTTTTGCAATGGTTTGACCATGTCCACGGTGATTTGAAAAGATAATATCCTGATCAGTCAAGCCTTGAATCGCACCAACCGAAGCCGCCTCTTCTCCTACTGAGAAGTGTGTCATACCTTGTACGAAACCACGACGAACTAATTTATTGAGTTTTGTATCGACATCACGGATACGCTGCATTTTTAAAAACATATCCAAATATTGTTTTTTAGATAACATTGCTATAATGACCTCCAAAATTTTTCTTGCCATTTTATAGTAGCTTATTTTTTCACAAAGTGCAAGAATTTGAACCGCTTTCTACAGCTATAGAAAAGGGTTTTAGCAGCCGCAAATTATTTTATTCACAAACTTTTGCAACAGATAAGAATCCCACTATAACAGTCATTTGAAAACTAAAAAAAGCAACGATCAAAAAGAATTCTCTTACATTTTCATTCACATAAAAAAGTTAAGACACAAAAAGAACACTTGAAGCTCATTGTTAAGAATGAACTTCAAGTGTTCTTTTAGAACCAGACAGCAAACCGCAGACGTGACTTGAGTTAAGCAAGATGAACTTGCGACCTCACAAAAGATAAACGAAATAGCTCTATCCCATTCAAATCTTTAAAGAATATCTTTTGCCTAATTTTCTACAGCAGCCAATAGAGCATCTGCCTGAGCAGATAATTCTGCTAATTTTTCTGCTGATACTTTAAGAATACCTGTGCTCCAAGCTTCTGAGTTAATTGGAACACCTGTTAATTGATCTACTAAATGCATACGAATAAAAGGAAGTAAAGAACGGTAATCCTCAAAAACTTCCTCTGGAGACGCCCCATTAGCAACGGAGGAAACCGTCACAATCTTATCTTGAAGCACCGAAGGTCCTGTTGGATCTGACAAGTCAAGAGAGCGTGACAGCCAATCAAGCAGGTTTTTGACAGGGCCCGGAATAGCATAGTTGTAAACGGGTGAAAAAATCCAAATAGCATCTGCTTCTTGAACTTCTTCTCGTGCATGTGCCACCTCGGGATGTACTGACGTTTCTAAATCCTGATTAAAAAACGGGACACGATCATAACTTAAATAAGAAACTTGAGCCCGATCACCAATAATTGTTTCTGCTTTTTTAGCTAATTGACGGTTGAATGATCCTTCACTAAACGAACCGACAATAAATAAAATTCTTTTTGACATAATGTCTCCTTATTAAATAATTTTATCACTAAATAGTAATATATAATTAAACTATTGCTAACTAAAACCTGTTCCTTTTTAAAGAGATTTAAACTTTTTCAACAGATCTATTAGGACTAACTGCTCCTCTTCTGTCATTACAGAAAAAGCAGATTCTACCATAGCAATATGATCAGGCAAAGCTTTTTGAATCAATTGTTTGCCAACTTCCGTCAGACCAACAACCGAGGCACGTCTGTCATCTGGATTTGGGCTCCGGTAAATCCAACCATTACGTTCCATATTTTTAATCACAACCGTCATATTGCCAGACGTCGCCAGTATAGAAGCAATCAAACGACTGATGGTCATCTCTCCTTTAGCATAAAGAACATCCAAAACGGCAAACTGGGTTTGTGTTAAACCATTGTTTTTATAGCTTGGAGCAACTTGCGCATCAATTGTTCGCATAGCCTTGCGAAAAACAACCATAGCTTTAACTGCAGGATTCTTATCTAAATCACCCATACAACTCCTCTCTATGACCATTACCTCTTTTTATTTTACTACTAATTAGTGTTATTTTCAAGAAAAATGTTTTAATTAAGCTGTAAAACAGTCCACTGAACTATTACTCTCCGCCCTCGACTTAAGGAAAGCAATAAAAAAGAAGCATTAGTTGCCAAACAAATCTATTGTTTTAATAAAATAAAAGTTAGGATAAAAAATTTTATCCTAACCTCCTATCACATTAAAAGAAATCATCAAAAAGTGACAATTGATTATCTTCAGGCATACTGCCTAAAATTCCCATATCGCTCATCTTTTCAACCAAAGTTGATGACAAACCGCCGCGTTTACGCAGTTCTGTCTTAGAAAGAAACTCTCCTTCATTACGTGCTTTTACGATTTGTTTGGCAACATTTTCGCCCAAACCTTCCAAAGCCACAAAAGGAGGTATCAATGTATCGCCATCAATGATAAATTCAACGGCTTCACTGCGGTATAAGTCCAGCTGTCCAAATTTGAAACCTCTCTCCAGCATTTCATTGACAATTTCTAAGGTTGTAAAAAGATCAATCTCAACATTTGAAGCTTGGTTGATTTTTCTCTTTTGACTAATATCAGCCATGCGTGCCTTAACAGCATCCAAACCAGCACTCATTGTCTTTAATTCAAAAGCCTTGGCACGAATAGAGAAATAAGCACAGTAATAATAAATTGGGTGATGCACCTTAAAATAAGCAACACGAAGAGCCATCAAGACATAAGCCGCCGCATGGGCTTTAGGAAACATGTATTTAATTTTTCCGCAGGATTCAATATACCAATCCGGCACATTATTCTCACGCATGGCTGAGATATACCCGTTTCGCTCTTCCTCCGAAATCTTCAGCCAAGCCCCTTTACGTACACGCTCCATAATAGTAAAGGCCATCTTAGGTTCTAAACCAGCGTGCATAAGATAAACCATAATATCATCACGACAACCAATAACCGTTGACAGCGTTGCAATGCCTTGTTTGATGAGATCCTGTGCATTGCCCAACCACACATCTGTACCATGTGAAAGTCCTGATAATTGTAAAAGCTCCGCAAATGTCGTTGGATGGGTCTCATCCACCATTCCACGAACAAAGTTGGTTCCAAATTCAGGAATTCCTAACATTCCAGTCGGTGTTCCAATCTCTTCCTCAGTAACTCCCAAGACTTCTGTTCCTGAAAACAGTTTCATAACTTCTGGATCGTCAGCAGGAATTGTTTTTGGATCAATACCAGACAAATCCTGCAGCTTGCGAATCATGGTGGGATCATCATGACCAAGCACATCAAGTTTAAGAACATTTTCATCAATATCATGGAAGTTAAAGTGGGTTGTTTGCCATTCGGCTGTTAAATCATCCGCAGGATACTGAACAGGTGTAAAATCATAAACATCCATATAGTTTGGAATAACAACGATCCCACCGGGGTGCTGTCCAGTTGTTCGTTTGACACCGGCTGAACCCTGCGCCAGCCTATCAACTTCTGCATCGCGGTAAAACTTGCCATAATCTCTTTCGTAGCCTTTGACAAAGCCATAAGCCGTTCTATCTGCAACCGTACCAACTGTTCCTGCACGAAAGGCGTATTCTTCACCAAAAATATCACGAACATCTAAGTGAGCACTCGGCTGATCATCACCTGAAAAGTTCAAGTCAATATCAGGAACTTTGTCTCCGTCAAAACCAAGGAAGGTCTCAAAAGGAATATCCTGACCATCTTTCTTGTACGGAGTGCCGCATTCCGAACAGACTTTATCAGGCAAATCATAGCCTGAACCCACAGAACCATCCGTGATAAATTCAGAATGTTTACAGTCTGGATTGGGACAAATATAGTGTGGCGGCATAGGATTCACTTCTGTAATACCAATCATGGTTGCCACAAAACTAGAACCAACCGAACCTCTAGAACCAACCAGATAACCACGTTCATTAGAACGATTTACCAGCATCTGTGAAGCCAGATAAATCACCGCAAATCCATTCCCCAAAATGGAAGTCAACTCTTTTTCAATACGCAAGTCAATGATATCCGGAAGAGGATTGCCATAAATTTCAAAGGCCTTTTCATAAGTCATCTCAGCGACTTTTTCTTCAGAATTCTCAATAAAAGGCGTATAGAGGTCTGTTTTAACAACTTCAACATCTTCAAAACGCTCAACCATCTCATTTGGATTTTTAATGACAATGTCACGGGCTAAATCTTCGCCTAAAAAAGCAAATTCATCCAACATCTCATTGGTTGTTCTAAAATGAGCCTTGGGCAGAGGAGCTGGCTGAGCATTTTCACCACGCCCAATAGGACGATTAATCATAGCTCCCTGTCCCAGACTTCTAACAATGATTTCACGATAAATTTCGTCTTCCGGTTCCAGATAATGGACATCACCAGTTGCCAAGACAGGCTTATCTAAACGACGACCAACTTCAATAAGATCTTTAATAATTTGCTGAATTCCTGCTTCATCTTTGATTAATTCACGAGCAAGAAGAGGTTCATAAAGAGCAGGTGGCATGACTTCAATAAAATCATAATACTTGGCTACCTCCACAGCATCTTCAACCCCTTTTGAGAGAACCGTATCAAAAACTTCACCATCAGAGCAGGCTGTCCCCAGTAAGAGGCCATCACGATACTGATCAAGAATCGTTCTTGGTATTCTAGCCACACCTGCAAAATAAGTAACATTGGATAGACTGACTAATTTAAATAAATTTTTCAACCCTTTTTGATTCAGGACATAAATGGTTGCATGCTTCACCCGAGCTTTCTTGTAAGAATTATCATCAACAATTTTAGTATTAAGATCTAAAAGATTGTTGACCCCATGCTTTTCTTTCGCCTCTTTAAGAAAGATAAAGAGCAGACGACCAGTTGCCTCAGCGTCGTAATTAGCCATGTGGTGGTGCTCAAGCGATACTTGAAAGCGTTTAGTCAAGGGACCTAAACCATGACGCTTGTATTCTGGATAAAGATTTCGTGCAAATTCCAAGGTATCAATGACTGGCTGCGTAATCTTTGGCAGGTCATGCCTTTCATAATTGGCATTCATAAAGCCAACGTCAAAAGTGGCGTTATGGGCAACTAAAACTGTATCTTGACAAAAGGACTGAAATTCCTGCAATACTTGTAAAATGGGTTTAGCCCCTTTCACATGCTGATCTGTGATCCCTGTTAAATCGGTTGTAAACTGACTGAGCGGATGCCCGGGATCAATAAACTCATCAAATTGCTCAACAATATTTCCTTTATGCATCTTAGAAGCTGCAATCTGAATCAAATCATTATTGATGGCTGAAAGTCCTGTAGTTTCCACGTCAAAAACAACATAGGTCGCTTCATTCATATCCATGTCAACTTCATTGTAGACAATAGGTACACGGTCCTCAACAAGATTAGCCTCCAAGCCAAAGAGAACCTTAATACCATTCTTTTTACCTGCATGATAGCCATGAGGGAAACTCTGAACATTGCCATGATCCGTAATAGCAACCGCAGGATGACCAAACTGAGCCGCCTTGGCCACTAATTGCTCAACTGTTGGCAAAGCATCCATGGTTGACATATTGGTATGAGCGTGAAATTCAACACGTTTTTCCCCTTGGGGCATTAAGTCCTTACGCTCTTTATGAACAATGGTCTTGACATTTTGGACATTCATGGTTAAGGCTTTTGTAAAAGGATTATTCTCGATATTGCCACGTACGCGCAACCAAGCACCCTTAGAAATCATGTCATATTTCTTTAATTCTTCATCATCCTTAGCCCACTTTTGCATCGGAAAACTGGAGGTATAATCCGTCATTTTAAAATTGATGATATGACGTCCGGTTCTTGTTGTCTTGCGTTCCACATCAAAAACAAGCCCTTCAAATGTGATACGATTTTCCTCAGTTTCAATTTCAGCCATAGGCGTAATCTCAGCCTTTTCAAAAGCTGCTTGCCGATCCTTGATTCGCTCTTTGAAATTGGATACGGATTTAGGCGTTTCTTCAGGCGACGGCATTGAAGCTTCTAATGATTTTTGAATTTCTAGCGTTTCTTGACTAGCCTTTTGAATTTGCTGCTGACGAGAGGATTCAAAATGATGTTTTATTTCCTCTGTCATTTTTTGATTAGATACAATATCAAAACTTAATTTCCCAAACCCAAACGCTTCAAACTGCTTTTCAAGATTAGGTAAATGATTCTTTCGAAAATGATCATTATTGACAAATTGCGGCGCTGAAATAAGAACTTTCCCATCAGTATAGGAAACAGTTAAGTGCGAAAAAGAGCTTTTAAAACTAGCACTATTGCAAGTCGGCTGCTTAAAAGCCTCCTGATAATAAGCCTGCAAAAGCTCGTTAGAAAATTCAGCATTCTCCACTTCAATGTCAAAAACAGCCTCAATATCAGCTGTTTCAAAACTCGTCACTAATCTGCTTCTTAACTCCTGATAAAAATCAATTGGTAAGATGGTCTCAAAAGAAAAACGGAAATCCCAAATCCGACTCTCAGGATAAACCTTCACTTCCACAATATCAGCAGATGAAAAAACCCTTGAATTCTTCATTTCAAGCGGCATCTCAATCTGATCCATCAATTTTTTAAACAATTCCGACATATCATTTCCTCGCATTACTAAGACCATTTTAACATAATTCAACAGGATTGACGACTAAAAGTCAGCAGGAAAATTTAAAGCAGAATCTGCTGCTGACTGGCTTTGATAAAATTGTCTTGCTGACAATTTTACTCATACGATAGCGATCCTTTTCGTTTATAATAGTATTGTGCAATATTGTACGGATTGTATGGTTTTTTACTTTACTATAGCGATTAAAAGGAGCAGATAAATGACGGACTTAACCAAGGGAAGTGAATTAAAAACAATCTTATATTTTTCCATTCCTATTCTTTTAGGAAATTTATGTGAACAATTGTATAATGTGACGGATACTGCAATTGTTGGAAATCTTGTGGGTACAAAAGGACTGGCTGCTGTCGGAGCCAGTACCCAAGTCGTTACGCTGACAGTTGCTCTCTCAACAGGAGTTTCCATTGGAGCCAGCGTGTTAATATCTCAACTTTATGGAGCAAAGCATTTCCAAAAAATGAAAAGCGTTCTGGATACCAACTTGATGTTCACAAGTATACTGGCCTTTGTGTTAACCCTTTTCGGTATCTATTATGCAAACCCTTTTTTAAAGCAGTTAAATGTTCCACAACCTTTATTACCTGAGGCCGACGGCTATTTAAAAATTATTTTGTTGGGCTTAGTCCCACTTTTTGCTTACAATACTTTAGCAAATTGTTTAAGAGGAATAGGGGATTCTAAAACACCAACTTTTATTTTAATCAGTTCGATCTGTCTGAATGCCTCTTTGGACATTATTTTCATCGCCGTTTTTCACCAAGGCAGTGCTGGAGCTGCTATGGCCACAGTGTTCGCTCAACTTTTTTCTTTTCTTATCTGTTTAATTTATATGAAAAAGAAATATCCCCAATTATCGCCTGACTTGTTCCATTTAAAATGGCAGCTTAAAACATTACAAAAATCTTTAGCCATTGGTCTTCCCGCCATGATGCAACAGGTTTTCATTAGTTTTGGCTTTCTTGTCATTCAATTTCTTGTCAACAGCTTTGGAACAAGTGCTATTGCTGCTTACACAGCTGCTTCTAAGGTTGACTCTTTTGCAGAAATGCCCGCTGTTAATCTTGGACAAGCCTTAATGAATTTCACCGCTCAAAATGAAGGTGCTGGAAAAGGAAAGCGGATTACAAAAGGAGGCAATCATACCTTGCTTTTTTCAATAGGCTTATCGGTTAGCATATCTGTTATCATTTATATTTTCGCTCCAGTCCTCATTTCTATTTTTAACCGTGATGCAACCGTTGTGCAGATCGGTCAGCAATACCTACATATCGTATCAGTCTTTTATCCCATTTTCGGAGCTATGCAAGTTCTTAATGGCATTCTGTTAGGTTACGGAAAGTCACTTCTTCCTTTAATTGCTTCTATAACAACTTTCTGTATTCTTCAAGTGCCTTTAGCTGTTTTACTCTCGCACACTTCATTAGGCTTCAATGGTATTTGGATGGCTGCTCCTTTTGGCTGGACAGCAGGATTTCTGATGCGCTTAATCTATTTCAGATATCTTTTAAAAAGAAAAAATCAAGGTTAAGCATAACAGAAATATAAACAAACCAACAAAAAAAGCCCGCAGGCTCTTCACATTATACACGCTCAACTTTACCAGATTTAAGAGCACGAGCTGAAGCCCAAACTTTTTTAGGTTTACCGTCAATAAGAACAGTTACCTTTTGAAGATTTGGTTTTGCAACACGTTTTGTTTTGTTCATCGCATGTGAACGGTTATTTGCTGATACAGTTTTACGTCCTGTAAAATAACATACTTTAGCCATTTAACTGTTTTCCTCCTACTTAGTTTAAGGTGAATTCACCACATACTTTAGCATTATAGCAAAATAAAAACCATTTGACAATAGCTACTAAAGTATTGCACAGTAGACATGTGAAGAAAAGCAATTATCTATAAACAAAAGGCAGCAAACAATTGACCTCGAGCGGTACTTATATGTTAAGATAATACAAAGGTCAGTTTATGGAACTTTGAATGATTTCTTATGCCATAACATGGCCTGATTTTTAATAGACTTGTTGGGAAACTAACTATTTTCTTTAAGCAATGGGGGCGGGCTTTTTCAAATCGTTACTTAAAAAGAAGAACGCAATGAAACGGTGAAGTCGGTTGCTTGTGTGCCAATCGCCTAAAACTGGCTGGCAAAAAACAAATCAAATAGATGGAAATAAGCTGCCAAACAAGTCTAATAACAAATAAAGCGAAAAGGAGACATAGTTATGAATACTATCAAAACACGAGCAGCAGTTGCTTGGGCACCCAATGAACCCTTGAAAATTGAAGAGTTAGACCTGATGATGCCGCAAAAGGGAGAGGTTATGGTGCATATTACAGCGACAGGAGTCTGTCATACCGATGCCTATACCCTATCAGGAAAAGATTCAGAAGGGATTTTCCCTTGCGTTTTGGGACATGAAGGTGCTGGTATCGTTGAAGCAGTGGGCGAAGGCGTAACAGAGTTTCAGGTCGGTGATCATGTGATCCCGCTTTATACAGCCGAATGCGGTAAATGTGAGTTTTGCCTTTCAGGAAAGACCAACCTATGCTCAGCCGTTCGTGAGACACAAGGCCGCGGTGTCATGCCTGACGGGACAGTTCGTTTCTTTAAGGATGATCAACCTATTTATCATTATATGGGAACCTCAACATTTGCAGAACATACTGTTGTTTCAGAGTACTCTTTGGTTAAAATACAGGATAATGCGCCGCTTGAAGAAGTCTGTTTGCTGGGCTGCGGTGTAACAACTGGCATGGGGGCTGTTTTGAATACAGCTAAAGTCGAAGAGGGAGCAACTGTGGCCATTTTTGGTCTAGGCGGTATCGGACTAGCTGCTATTATTGGTGCTCGTATGGCTAAAGCCTCTCGAATCATTGCTATTGATATTAATCCCGATAAGTTTGACAAGGCTAGAAAATTGGGAGCTACCGATTTGGTCAATCCCAATAATCATGCTAAACCAATTCAGGAAGTCATTATTGACATAACCAACGGCGGTGTTGATTATTCTTTTGAATGTATCGGAAACGTAGAAGTCATGCGGGCTGCCTTGGAATGCTGCCACAAGGGTTGGGGAGAGAGTACTATCATCGGTGTAGCACCAGCTGGTGCTGAAATTCATACTCGTCCATTTCAATTGGTTACAGGTCGTGTCTGGCGTGGTTCAGCTTTCGGTGGTGTTAAAGGCAAAACACAGCTGCCGGGAATTGTTGGACAATATATGGCTGGTGAGTTTGCATTGAGTGATTTTATTACCCATACCATGCCTCTAGAGCAGATTAACGATGCCTTTGACTTGATGCATGAAGGCAAATCTATTCGCACAGTCATTCATTACTGAGGAGGCAGGCATGAAACAACTATCAAAAAATAAAATATTTGGTGGCTGGCATGAGCGCTACAGCCATTCGTCAAAGACAACGAATACTGAGATGACCTTTGCCATTTATCTGCCACCTCAGGCAGCAGATAGGAGGGTCCCTGTTCTTTATTTCCTATCTGGTTTGACTTGCACAGATGAAAACTTTTCAACCAAAGCTGGTACTCAGCAATATGCTGCCAAATATGGCTTGGCCTTAGTCATACCAGATACGTCACCTAGGGGTAAGAATGTGCCTGATGATAAAACTTATGACTTAGGACAAGGAGCTGGTTTTTATCTCAACGCAACTCAGAATCCTTGGTCACAACATTACCACATGTATGACTATATTGTAGAAGAATTGCCAGAGCTGATTGAAGCGAATTTCCCTGTAACGAATCAACGGTCTATTTTTGGACATAGTATGGGTGGTCATGGCGCTTTACAAATCGGTTTAAAAAATCCAGATTGTTATGCTGCCATCTCTGCTTTTGCACCTATTGTCAATCCGAGCAATGTCCCTTGGGGGAAAAAAGCTTTCTCTGCTTATCTTGGCAAGGACGAGAAGACTTGGGCAGCCTATGACAGCAGCAAACTTGTATCACAGGTGAAAAAAGCACGACCAATTCTGATTGATCAAGGGTTAGCAGATAACTTTTATCCAGAACAACTACAGCCAGAAGTTTTTGTTCAGGCTGCTGAGTCAAACGGGATTGAGGTGCTTCTAGATCTGCATGAAGGCTATGATCACAGTTATTATTTTATTGCCAGTTTTGTCGAAAAACATATCGCTTTTCATGCTTACTATTTGGGATTAAGGAAAGAACCATAGAAAGTTGAAGGGACAACAATTTCAACAAAGTGTTCTAATCATTTCAGAAGTTGTATTCGTAGTCTTTTTTAACAGTTTCCTTGAGTGGTAGAGATGGCAAAATGAAACGCCAACGCTTATAACTATTGGCTGCGTTTTGCACTAGTTTAGTTTCATTCTAAGTTTTAAACTGAAGATTTTGAAAATCCTCTCAATATTATTTCTAACAATTAAACTTCTTTTTATTACAGCGGAAATGGTTCTTTTATTGGGGCTGGAACAAAAATGTTCCAACCTTTTTATTGTACAGTGATTGATGGGTATTTTTGCATTTTGGTTTTTAGATTCAAACCTTTAACAGTCCATTAGACTGATAGCGTATCTGATTCCACGAATATCAGTCTATAGCAATACCTAATCCACTTTGTGGAAACCGGACGACAAAACCAAAATTACGATTTCATGACGATGGATCGTTTTTTGTCCTAGTACTCTCTATTTTTGTTTTTTTGACTTGACTAAAATAACAAAATTGATACTTATTTTGGGAATTTACCAGTATGCTGAAACGGTGACTTGTATTTTCCAATAAGAGTCATTATAATTGTGGTAACTTTGAAAGTTGGTGACTCTAATGAACTCAGCGATAAAAAATACCTCAGCATCGCTAGGGGAAGCTTTAGCAGAAGGTGCTGTTATCATTCCAAACATCATCTTTGCAGGACTTTTATATCAGCATTATGGGCAGTATCACTTTTTACTTCCTTTCGTTTTATTATACTCATTTGAAAAAGCAGGGGTCTTCGCTATACAAGGATTTGGCGAATTGAAAAATCCATACAAAGTTTTAAGATATAGCCTCCTGCTAGCTATTTTGGGAACTTGCCTTTGTTTATTTGGTGATTTTTCCTTTTTATTTTGGGAATTGGGTGCTGTTTTAATAGGGCTTGGTTTAGCCAATTATAAGGCACTTTTCAAGACAATCAAAAGTACGTTGAAAGAAAAAAATGAATGGTCCTATAAAAGAACAATAATAATGGCTTATCTTATTTTAGGAATCATCATTTCATTATTTTTATATTTTCGCCATACTTCCATAACCTTAGTTTTTACTTTCTTTTTGCTTATGTTACTCACTTCATATGCCTTTATCTGTCAATTGGAACAAAAAGCCAACCTTAGCCAGCAAGTTCCTTTTGAAAGAAAACGAAATGCTTATCTTCATTTTTTTCAGCTATTGGCATGCTGCTATTTTCTTTTTTTACAAGATTACTTAAACAGACAGCTAATACAAACTATGCTTTGTATATTGGACTTTCTCTTTGCTTATTTATCATTATCGGTCTGCTTTTTAAACCCTTGCATTTTTCTCAACAAGCTTTATTGACTTTATGGTTCGGTGCTGCCAGAAATTTTTTAGTCATCTATAGCCTTATTTACTTTATAGCTATTGATAAACTGTATATGGTTGGACTTTCTTATACAATGCTCGTTCTAGGCTTAATGCTCTCTATGACAAGCAGAAAGAAACTTCAACAGATCATAAATCCATCTTATTTTACTATCGTTTGTTTACTGGCTAGTACAGCAAGTTTTTTATTACTTTTATGGCCCTCAGCTTATCTCCTAGGTATTCTGCTAAGCTCTGCTTTTATTGCTAGCGGCAATCATGTCATTCTCCAAGAATTTACAAGAGATGAGACGTTACCGCTTTTAGAAAGAAGAATTACTCACTCCAAATTTTACGGACTGGGTGCTATTATTCAACAATTTATTTTGTTATTGACTCTGATTGGAGTTTCTTGGAAGCAACATCAATACTCAGCCTTAAGCGCCTATGCATTTTCTAGTAATGTTAAGAATTTAGAAACTATTTTCTTTTATACAAGAGTCACTTGTCTTGTTTTCATTGGAATCGCCGGGATTGGGTTGATAAAACGAAGTTTATCCTATATAGCCAACAACAATCAAAAAAGAACTAATAGCTGATTTCATAAAAAAGGATTATTCACACTTAAATGAACAATTCTTCTTTTATACGACTATTAGCTTTTCATGCAATAACATTCATCTTCATTCCTTAGCCCATTTAACCTCACTACAATTAATAGGTTTTAAAACAGAACTGTCTTACTTTCCAGACTATGAAGTCCACTCGCGCTTACCACTTTCTATCCTTTCACGCATTCTCCTAGATGCTTATGCCGCTAGTTTAATTGAATGATTATCTAGCTCAAAGCAAAAAAGTAGAGAACAAACGTAATGTTCTCTACTTTTTAAGTTAAGTATTTTTACCTCTATGCCGATTGCAGGACTTGAACCTGTGACCTACGCGTTACGAGTGCGTTGCTCTACCAGCTGAGCTAAATCGGCTAACATTAGTATTTTACTATTTCTAAAAATTTTGTCAACAAAAATAGTTACTTTCGATTGACACAAAAACAGATAGTAATCCTTTAAAAATCCCAAGAGTTTAAAACTCTTCTACTAATAACTAATAATCTAATTCTTTTTCTTTGCATTTCCACAAATAATATAAACCTTACACTATCATAACAATGAAAATAAGTGAACCTAGCAACAAAAGAATTAATAAAACAACCAAAGGCTTGAATAATGTCCAAAAAATGGGAGTGAGAAAATAGAAACCTATCATTAGACTGATGGTAAAGGCAGTCACAAGGAAAAAACTTAACCAAGCAAGTAGAGAGCGCAGCCCTTTCCTTTTGAAACCTCAAACAGAGCATGAAACATAATGTCAACATCGCTTTTACCGTATGTGCCTCACATCAATTTTCTGATTGGAAATCTTATTTTATCTCATTATAACAAAAAACCCCGCCTAAGCGAGATTTTCTTGATTGGTATGTTCAGCAAAATTAAGCTTTACCTTCTGAACCAAAGACATCAATACGTTCTTCAACCGCTTCTGTAATAGCTTCAAAACCTGGTTTCAAGAATTTACGTGGGTCAAAGAGTTTTTTCTTGTCGTATTCTGCTTCATTTGCTTCGTATTCAGCAGCAAATTTACGTGTAGCATTAGCAAATGCGATTTGACATTCAGTATTAACGTTAACTTTGGCAACACCAAGTTTGATTGCTGCGCGGATTTGATCATCAGGAATACCTGAACCACCGTGAAGTACAATTGGGAAACCTGGAACAGCCTCTGTCAATTTTTTCAAGTGATCAAGGTCAAGACCTTCCCAATTTGCTGGGTACGGACCGTGAATATTACCAATACCAGCTGCCAAGAAATCAATACCGGTTTCGACCATTGCTTTAGCGTCATCAATTGGTGCCAATTCACCGCGGCCAATGATACCATCTTCTTCACCACCGATAGTACCAACTTCAGCTTCTACTGAAATACCTTTAGCATGTGCTTTTGCAACAACTTCTTTAGCTTTTTCAAGGTTTTCTTCAACTGGAAGATGAGAACCATCAAACATAATTGAAGTATAGCCAACTTCGATACATTCAAGAGCATCTTCATAATGACCATGGTCAAGGTGGATAGCAACTGGTACAGTGATTCCCATTGATTCTACAAGAGTTTCGATAAGAACTTTACAAAGTTTATAACCACCCATATATTTGGCAGCACCCATAGAAGTTTGAATGAGAACAGGAGCTTTTTTAGCTTCTGCTGCACGCAAGATAGCTTGAGTCCATTCAAGGTTGTTAGTGTTAAATCCACCGACAGCATAACCATTATCACGAGCTGCTTGGACAAATTTTTCTGCTGAAACGATTGCCATTTTTAAAGGCCTCCTAAATATTTTTTGGGTCAAACCCATTACGTTGTTTATTTTATCACTTTTACAGTAAAATTGCCAGCCCTTATCAAAAGTTTCAACCTTTTCTCTAACTGACCTAGACAACAAAAAAAGCTGACTTGAACAGTCAGCTCACTTTGCGGAGAGAGGGACTTGAACCCTCACGACCAAAAGCGGTCACAAGATCCTTAGTCTTGCGCGTCTGCCAATTCCGCCATCCCCGCGTAGCAACTTTTTAAATTATATCAACTAACAAAGATAGTGTCAAGAGTTTTTTCACTTTTTTCATTTGAGTGTCAAATCTTAAAAAGGTCAATTGAAACCACCAAAGTAAAATCAAAACTTTTGATACTGAAAAATATATCTATAAAACGTCAACATTTTTCCCTTGAAATTATAGTAATCACCTCATTACTCAAAGTGACTTAATACAATCAAATTCGTTATTACTTTAAGCTATTTAATACAATAATAGCTGCTAAAAAATAATTTTGCATGGCAAAAAACTTAAAAAAACAGAAAAATAACACAATAATGTCTAAATAATAAATATTTCATTACAATGATAAAATCCTCTTGAATTTTTCTTAAAAAAAACTAAACTATACGTGTATTCGTTTTGTTGGCAACCAATTTCTTTAACTATAACGGGTATAGAAACCATATTTATTTAAAGGAGAGTCAGTATGAATAGTTTAGCTTTTGAAGTATTTAAATCTTTTGATGCTGATTGCTTTGTACAAATCCAAGGTGAAGGTTGGCGTAGTAGTTGTTGGGGTCGGTTACAATACGCCATTATAAAGAGGTTGTGCTGAATATATGATGTTTATTATTTACTCGTTCATACTATTAAGTTTCGCAGTATTAGTCTTAATTTCTAAGTATAGCCGAAGCGGTACTGTCAAGCTTCTCTGTTTTGGAATTTTTATGCTGGAATGTATTTTTGTAATAGCTAATATGATTTATTCATTTTTGAATTGAACGATTAGCTGTAATAATGCTCCAAAAAAGAAGAAACACCTTCTTAAATCTCATTTACTAGATTTAAGAAGGTGTTTCTTTATAAGCAAAAGTTTAATCTACATGGAATCTCTTTATTCTTTTTACTGAAAGCCGTGTCAAGTAACTCATTTTTCTATCAATTAATGTGCCTGACTGTTTTCAACCGCTGCCGTAATAAAAGCTGTATAAAGTTCTTCCGGACGATTCGGACGAGACTGTAATTCTGGATGATATTGAGCTGCAACAAAAAATTTTTTATCTGACAATTCCACCACTTCTACCAAGCGATTATCTGGTGATACTCCTGAAAATACGAAACCAGCCTCCTCAAATTGCTGACGAAAGGCATTATTAAATTCATAACGATGACGGTGACGGCGCTGTACGACCTCTTGATTGCTATAAGCTGATGCTGTTTTGCTGCCTGATTTCAATTTACATGGATAAAGGCCAAGGCGAAGCGTTCCTCCCATATCCTCAATATCAATCTGATCGCGCATAATATCAATAACTGGATATTTGGTATCTGGATCCAATTCCGCAGAATTAGCTCCTTCAAGGTTAAGGACATGACGAGCATATTCAACACAAGTCAATTGCATGCCAAGACAGATTCCTAGCATAGGTACATCGTTTTCACGCGCATAACGAATAGCTTCTATTTTCCCTTCTGTCCCACGATGGCCAAATCCACCCGGAACAATAATACCATCAGCATCTCCCAGCAAATCAGCAACCGTTTCAGGAGTAACTTCATTAGCATTAATCCAATTGAGATCAATGGCTGTATCATTGACATAGCCCGAATGCTTAAGAGCTTCAACGACTGATAAATAAGCATCTGGCAATTCTACATATTTCCCAACTAGAGCAATCTTAGTCTTTTTCTTGAGATTCATAACCTTATCAACCATTGCTGACCATTCGGTCATATCGGCAACAGGCACATCCAGTTTTAAGTGATCGCAAACAATCTGATCCATATTTTGTGCTTGAAGATTTAACGGAATTTGATAAAGATGATCCACATCAAGTGATTCAATAACAGCTTCTGGAGCAACATCACAGAATTGAGCTAATTTATTTTTAATACCTTGTCCGGCTGGCTGTTCTGTCCGAATAACAAGCATATTAGGTTGAATTCCCAAACCACGCAGCTCTTTAACAGAGTGTTGGGTTGGTTTTGTTTTCATTTCTCCTGCAGCTTTGAGATAAGGAAGCAAAGTCGTATGAATATACATGACATTATCAGCACCCACATCAGCTTTCATTTGACGAAGGGCTTCAAGGAAGGGCAAGCTTTCAATATCACCAACCGTACCACCAACTTCAGTGATAATAACATCTGAGTCTGTTGTTGTAGCTGCACGTTTAATTTTTTCTTTTAGAGCATCTGTAATATGGGGAATAACTTGAACAGTTGCTCCAAGATATTCACCTTTACGTTCTTTACGCAGAACCTCGCTATATATCTTTCCTGTTGTAACATTTGAATATTTATTCAGATTAATATCAATGAAACGTTCGTAATGTCCAAGGTCAAGGTCAGTTTCAGCACCATCATCAGTCACATAAACTTCACCATGCTGATAAGGACTCATTGTTCCAGGATCAATATTAATATACGGATCAAATTTTTGAATGGTTACTTTAAGCCCACGATTTTTCAAAAGACGTCCAAGACTTGCAGCAACAATTCCCTTACCAATTGACGAAACGACACCACCTGTTACAAAAATATATTTTGTCATTAAATGCTCCTTTGTTTTATATTGTGAGGAAAATGAAAAAATGCCCCCTACAAGTAGAGAGCTTATTCTGACCTCAAAAGAGGTGCCCAATAAATAATATAAACTATCTTATGAATTTTGTCAATGAAGAAATTTATTCTCCTTCTTCATCTTCCTCATCATCAGAATAATCGTCATCTTCTTCATCTAAATCAACATTTTCGTCTAAATCTTCATCTGGAATGATTTCATTGATTTCAGAATCATAGGATTCAACCTCGGACTTTTCATCATCTGGATCTTCCTCATCATATTCTGTATCCTCTTCAGCGGTATTAAAACTTTCATCTTCAGGATCGTCATCACTGTAATCAATAGCATCCTCATCACCATCCATAAAGGCATTAACACGTTTCCTCTTATGTTTTGGTGCACCGTCTTCATCTTCCTCAAGTGTCACAATCTCTTCATCAATTTCATCAATACCATACCAAGAGCGCAGACCCCATTTATTCTCACCAAGTGGGATAAAGCTACCATCAACATTTAAATCTGAATAGAAAAACGGTAACGCTTCACGAATGTCTGCATCTGACTTTTCTAAATAAACTTGAATCGCATTAACGAGATCACTAAAATACATTTCTTTATCTCGGCCACGTTCTTCTAAAATAGCACGAGCAACTTCAATCATTGACAATTCACTTTTTTCTTGTCCAGCAAATACTTCTAATTCCAAAGTGGTTCTCCTTATCATAATCGGTCAAGGCTAAATCCCCACAATAATCCGATTATCTATAATTATCGTTCCTTACTATTTTACGCTAAAAAGCGCTGTTCGTCAAAGGTTAATTCTTTTCTTACATTATCCAATAATAGACTGACATTACTCATTGCTCAATATCATAGTATTTTCAAATTATTACTGATAAAAGAAAGTTTTTTTATAAGCATTTGGTTCGCTTTCATAAGGATAATGTAGATTTTTTGGTCTGATAAATTTCTTTGATACTGTTTATTAAGCCTTGCCATTGACAACTTGTCATTGGAATATATAAATATAAAATTTATTCTGTCCCTTTGTTAAAAGATGCCATCATTGATCTTTTGTATAGCTAATAGATAACGTTTTTATCATTTCTTCATAAGTGAATTTTGTAAAATTAATCTTTTTGAGTTTGGCAGCAAAGCTGTCGGAATGAAAGGACCAATAGTAGTATCTACTGCCCTTTCTTACTGGCTTTATTTTGTCCAATGCTTTTCCGTCAATTCGAAGTGATTTTAATTCTTTTTTATTATCCCAAACGCCAGATATTATTATATTTTGCGAATCTTTTAAATTGATATTATTGTCAACGATGCTATCTATAATACTTTCTGCTACAGAATCATCTAAATCATATCGATAAGGCCAATGTAACCGACAATTTTTACAAGAGATAAGGGTAAAGTCATAAGGTTTTGAATAGTTCTTATTTCTCTGATAAAGTCGTACGAGAGCATAGTGATTATCATTGATACTATAATAAAGATTAATCTTTGTCGTATTTTCTGCTGACAAAATTTGTTTATCTAACAGAGAACCTCTTTTTTTATAATAAGAATAACCCTCTTTTGAATGAATGGAAGACGTATCTTGCAAAGCCTCAGACAGAGAGGAATACCATTTCATTTTACCTAAGTTGCTTTCTTCTTTGTCTATATCGTTTCTATTAAGTTCCCATTTAATCCCTACAGATTGGGGTATGTCCGTAATATCAGATGGTGTCACCATCAAAGCATAGACAAGAAAAATCAGACTAATCATAAAGCTAACTAAAATAGTCAAAATACTTTTTTTCCAGAATTTCTGACATTTTAAAATATATAAGGCACTCAGGATAAATGAGCCTCCAAGAAGAAACAAGCCCGAAATCATAGCTATTGCGATTAGGTTTCTGTCAGCTGCATAAAGTGTTAATAAAGCCGATAGCCCTAGAAAAATGGCTATCCCTCCTAAAATAAAAAGAATCCAGCTTGCAATTTTCTTCCTCATTGTTTTTGTTTTTTCCTTTTCAATATAGACATCATCAAAAATAACGACTCTCTTATGTGCGATTAACTAATTGCTTATAAAAGTAGAAAAACCAGGAGCTTTACTTCCCAGTTTTTAAAAGACGACTATTTAACTTTAGCAGAATCAGTAATAACGTTAACCGCTTTTTTCATTGCAATGTCATGTTTGAGCATATCTGGTGAAAGAAGAGAGCGCACTTGCTCAGCTTCCATCTTGTATTCTGTTGCAAGATCAGAAATTTCTTTTTCAATTTCTTCATCTGTCGCTTCAAAGCCTTCTGCTTTAGCAACTGCTTCAATAACAAGGTTTGTTTTTACGCGTTTGTCAGCATCCGCTTCGTATTGCTTGCGAAGATCCTCTTCAGTTGTACCTGTCAATTGGAAGTACATCTCTGATGAAATCCCTTGGCGCTGCATATTACCCATGAATTCTTGCATCGCACGTTGGACCTCATCATGAATCATTTCTTCCGGCAATTCAACGATTTCAGCATTAGCGACCGCTAAGTCAATAGCTGCTGCTTCAACAGCATCATTGTATGCAGTCTCTTTAGTAGCTTCCAGTTCCTTACGATACTTAGCTTTTAGTTCATCCAATGTTTCAACTTCTTCATCAATATCTTTAGCCAATTCATCATCAAGTTCTGGAACTTCCTTGGCCTTAACTTCATGAATAGTCGTTACGAATGTTGCATCTTTGCCTGCAAGATCAGCAGATTGGTAATCTTCTGGGAAAGTAACATTAACCTTAACTGTCTCACCAGCCTTTTTGCCAACCAATTGATCTTCAAAACCTGGTATAAACTGACCAGAACCAAGTTCAAGCGAGAAATTATCGCCTTTACCACCATCAAATTCAACACCATCAACTGAACCAACAAAGTCAATCACGACAGTATCACCTTCAACTGCTGCATCTTCTTTAAGAACCAGTTCAGCTAAATTATTGCGTTCACGTTCAATTTTTTCATCAACTTCTGCATCAGTAACCTCTTTTGATTCTTCTACTGATACTTCAAGATTTTTGTAATCTCCAAGCTTTACTTCTGGTTTTGTTACAACTTCTGCTGTAATTTCCCAATCCTTACCTTTTTCCATTGACTTAACATCAACTTTCGGCTGAGTGACAACATCAAGTTTTAATTCAGCAACGGCTTCTTCATAAGCTGCTGGTAAAATACTGTTTAAAGCCTCTTCATAAAGAGCCTCTTCTCCAAATTTTTGATTAAAAACAGTACGTGGCATATGACCTTTACGGAAACCTGGTGCTGTTAAATCCTTTTTAACTTTATTAAAGGCCTGATCAAGAGCTGGTTTGATTTTATCTTGACTGATCGTAAATGTAACAACACCACGATTGGTAGCTTTGTTTTCAAATGATGTAGACATGAAGTCATTTCTCCTTAAAATTTATTTGCCTTTCCAGTGTATCATATTTATTGCTAATTTGGAAGTTTTTTTCTTTTTGAAAAACTTCCAAACTCTCTGAAAATAGCAATTAAAGTTAGTTTCTTTCATAAAAGAAGAGGGTTTTATGAAATCCTTTTCATTTTAGTTTAAAAAAGGTATAATATAAGCAAATTTATCCTAAAAAAATAACAAATTAAAATTTAGAAAGGTACCATTTATGACTGATACACCTATTACAAGCACTTTTTATGAAAAAATTGCTTCCGCCTGTCGCAAAAAAGAGGCACTTTTTGATGAAAACCTTGGCCGTTACGCTCTGCGTTCCATGTTTGCTGGTGCTTATTTGACAATGAGTACTGCAGTCGGTGTAGTTGCAGCCGATGTTATTTCACAATTCTCACTTGCCTTTGGACGATTTGCTTTTGCTTTTATTTTTAGTTTCGGCTTGGTTTATGTTTTGCTCTTCAATGGTGAGTTAGCGACATCAAACATGATGTTTCTCTCTTCAGGAGATTACTACAAACACATCTCTTTCAAGAAAGCCATAACCATTTTATTGACATGTACTTTTTTCAATTTAATCGGTGCTATCATTTTAGCTTGGCTCTTTAACCAATCTTTCTCTTTTGCTCAATTGACACATAAAAGCTTTTTAGTTAATGCCGTTCAAACCAAATTAGCTAAGAGCGATTGGCAAAACTTCTTTGAAGGCATTACAGCCAATATGTTTGTCAATATTGCGATTTTAGGGTACATGCTTCTTAAAGAAGAAAGTGCCAAAATTACTATTGCTCTTTCGGCTATCTTTATGTTTGTCTTTTTAATCAACGAACACTTGATCGCCAACTTTGCCTCATTTATGCTGGCAGCTTTTAGTTCTGTAGAACACATTAAAGGACTTGAATTTTTCAATGTTATCCGTCAATGGATTATTGTTTTCTTCGGTAACTGGATTGGTGGCGGCATCTTTATCGGTCTGGCTTATGCCTGGCTTAATCAGACTAAAACGCCGCATAAAGAACAATAACCTATTAAATAAGCCAGTAGGCATAATAACTTGATTCATGGCTTTCAAAGGTGTTATTGTTTTTATTAATCTGCTTTGAAAGCCTTATGATATGTTATTGTACTGATGAAGTCAATTTCATTGCTCCCATTTCCCATCTCAAGCAGAATTGAGAGCCAAATTAATTCTTGTAGGATTCACATTTCCCTATTTTTTCATTTTTTGATAAACTAAATTTATGAAATTGATTACTTCTTATTTTGGCCATTTTAACTTAGAAAACCTCTTATTTGAATTTGCGTCAAAACTATTGTCCCTTCTGCTTCTACTCATTGTTTTTATTATTGCTAAAAGAGTTATTAGTTATCTTTTTGAAAAAACAATTGCGAGATCCACTGCTCTAGCTAGATATAGCCAAGGCCGACAAAAAACCTTGATTAAGCTTTTTCATAATATCATGGATTATAGTCTCTATTTTCTGTTGATATATTGGATTTTAGCTATTATTGGTCTGCCTGTTTCAAGCCTTCTAGCTGGTGCAGGTATTGCAGGGGTGGCTATTGGTCTTGGTGCTCAAGGATTCCTTTCCGATCTGGTAAATGGCTTTTTCATTTTGCTGGAACGTCAGTTTGATGTTGGAGATTCCGTTAAATTAAGAGCAACAACGGGTTCAATCTCTGGAACAGTCTCTAGTGTTGGCATCCGAACCACACAAATTCGTGATTTTGATGGCACTCTGCATTTCGTCCCCAATCGCAATATTACCATCGTCAGTAATTTATCACGCGGTGATATGCGAGCACAGATAGATATTCCTATCTATGCTAATACTAATCTTAGACAAGTAACTACTATTATCAAGCAAGTCAATGAAGACAATATCAGTCAGTTTCCTGAAATCGTTGGTGTTCCTAATATCTTGGGAGCAACGACCTCTCCCGTCACAGGTCAAATCGTTTTTCGAATAGATATTTTTGTTCAAAATAGCAAGCAAAATCATATTTACTATACTTTTTATCGCCTCTATCAAGAAGCATTGCTGGCAAATCATATTTCCCTGCCAACAGCTAATGCCATCCCTATTGCTAAAAAATAAGAAGGCTATTATCACAAATCAACAATTAGAAAATAAATGTAGGTCAAACGCCTACCACTACCGTTGATAATAATTTCCAAAACAGACCACAAACGCTAAAAGCCCTCATTAGAATGATTTCTAATGAGGGCTTTATGCTTATTCTTATTTCCAAATTCATTTTTACAATTTTAAAATTTACGAATAGGATCTGGCTGATAGCTAGCACGGCTGCCGCCGATTAACTTAGGCCGACTGGCAAGAGCCGTCAAATGAGCACCCTCCAGTTCTCTTAGGAGAGGACGCAAGGGAACTTGAACGCGTTTCACGTGCATACCAATAGCAGTATCCCCAATATCAAGACCTACATCAGCTACAATTTCTTCAACTTCCACAGGATCTTTCATGTATTTAAAAGCTGCTAGTTGACCACTGCCGCCAGCATGAAGATTAGGCAGGACATTTACAATTTCCAAATTTCTTTTATCAGCTAACTCTCGTTCAACCACAAGAGCACGATTGAGATGCTCACACCCCTGAACCGCTAGGTAAATTCCTCTGTCATTGAGATAAGTAAGAATCGTCTTAACAATAACTTCTCCGATGTCAAGATTAGAATTCTTCCCAATTACACCACCGGCAACCTCACTGCTGGACAGACCTAAAACAAAAATCTGTCCTTTCTTGATGTCGCTTCGTTTAATCAGATCTGCTAGAACAATTCTCGTTTCTTCGGCTAAGTTTTCTAAATCCATTTTCAACCTCTTTATTTTCGTTTATCATCACTAAATCAGAGATGATCAAGGCTTCACGCGCCTATAGGCAAGGCTAAGCGTATAACCAACAAACATACCAAAAAAGTTTTGCAAAATATTTCCCCAAGCACCGGCAATTGAACCTCCTAATCCATACATAGGAATGGAACAGAGCAAATAAATACTAATCATAGACAGGGAAGCTAAAGCCAGACCTAAAAATTGTTTTTTCCCAGTCCAACCAGCAAAGTAACCTTGTGAGCCATGCGCCAAAAAACTGATAAACATCCAATTAGGGTAACCGGCAATCAAATCAATTAAAAAACCAGATAAACCACCAACAATCGCGGCTTCTTGGGAGCCTAGATAAAAGGCTGTAAAATAAATACCTGCATCTAATAAAGTTAAAAAGCCAGTTGGTGTCGGAATTTTAATAAATAACCCAAAAACAACGCTTAAAGCTGTTAAGACAGCTAAAAGACTGATTTCTTGTAAATTACTGTTTTTCATAATGTTGATTGACTCCATATTGATCTGAATGCTGAATAGCCTGATAGACAAATTCTTTGGATACTTTAACTGCTTCTAAAACGGACTTACCTAACACTATTTGACTGGCAATGCTTGATGCAAAAGTACAGCCTGCACCGATATTGTTATTTGCCAGCAAAGGATAATCCAAAACTTCCATCTTTTCACCATCAAAAAAGACATCTATCGCTCGTTTTGAACTCAGTCGCGTTCCTCCTTTAACAACAACATTTTTAGCACCTAAATGATAAAGGCATTTGGCAGCCGCCTTCATATCATCAAGATTTTTTATCGGCATTTGCGTCAATAATTCAGCTTCAGCTAAATTCGGAGTAATAACAGCAGTATGAGGGAAAAATTTTAAGAGCTCATCCCTCAAAGCACTAACCTCTACATCATGACTTTCTTTACAAACCAAGACAGGATCAAGTACTACTGGAAGATCGTCATGTACCTTAACAAAATCCAAAGCCTGCTCTGCTATGTCCACATTAGGCAAAAGACCAAGCTTAATACCTGAAAGCGGCACATCTTTGAGACTACTGAGTTGATGGCCAAAAACAGTGTTGTCTGTTGCAAACACTTCAAAGCCTTTATCAGTCATTGCTGTTAAGCAAGTCACTGCTACAAAACCATGTAAATGATGGCTTGTGAAAGTTGCTAGATCTGCATGAAGCCCACCTCCACTAAAAATATCGTTACCTGAAATAGCTAAAATATACTTAGTCGTCATAAATAATCTCCTTAAGATAAAGTCCATTGCTTGCAGCTGTCGGACCAGCTAGACTGCGGTCCCCAGATTCTAAAATTCTGTCAATTTGGTCAATCGGCATGCGGCCATTGCCAATTTTTAATAGGGTTCCAACCATATTTCTGACTTGTTTGTAAAGAAAACCACTTCCTGTAAACGTAAAAATGAGAAATCCAGTCTTGTCGTCTTTTTCAACAGTAGCACGGCTGATTGTTCTAACCTTGTTTTCCACGCTAGTACCAGACGCTGTAAAACCAGTGAAATCATGGGTTCCACGTAATTTTTTAATAGCCGCTTTAACAACTGAAAAATCCACTTTATACGGAAAATGGGTGGCATAATGGCGCATCAAAGGATTCTTAGGTCTCCCCAAATCTACTAAAAATTCATAGGTTTTGCGATGCTTTTGGTAACGAGCATGAAAATCATCTGCTACTTGTTCAACCTGAATAACATCAATATCATCTGGTGTCTGTGTATCAAGGCCAAAACGCAGTTTTTCTAAATCCCTTTGCTGCGGCAAATCAAAATGAATGACTTGACCATAAGCATGCACACCCGCATCTGTTCGGCCAGCCCCATGTATCTTAACAGCCTGCCCGCTATTCAAACGTAAAAGAGTCTTTTCAATTTCCTCTTGCACTGTTCTCATCTGCGGCTGCCTTTGGAAACCCGAAAAATTAGTGCCATCATAGGAAATAATCGCTTTATACCGTATCATAAGAAAAATTATAGCATGACAATTATCTAAGAACAACACACAATCAGAAAAATTGTATGGGGACAGAGTTAGTTAAATCTTCTTTTTAATCAAAGCATTAATTTAGCTTAACTTGTTTACATACTTAACATAGCAACTGCTGTGGATATCACTGCCAATTGTCATACTATCTGCCGCTAACTTACACCTGTGACTGCCTATTCTGTCCTACCTAGGATTCGCCGATTTTTTATGAGAAACAAAAAAGCAATCGTAATGACTGTGCCCAAGCCAACTGCGATTGCTCTTATATTTAACGCATTCTACATCTCATCAAAAGCGTCCTTGACTTTATTAAAGAAACCTTTTTTCTTAGGATGAACAGGATTTATACCACTAGCCTTAGCAAAATCTTGCAGGGCCTCTTTTTGGGCATCATTAAGTTTTGTTGGAGTAACAACATTAACAGTAACGTGCTGATCTCCCTGTCCATTTCCACGCAAACGCGGAGCTCCTTTACCTTTGAGACGGAATGTCTTACCTGTCTGGGTACCTGCTGGAATAGCGAGTTCAACATTACCATGAACTGTTGGTACTTCAACAGTATCACCAAGTGCAGCCTGAACAAAATTAATGTCCATACTATAGTAAATGGTTGAACCATCACGTTCGAATTTATCACTCTTGAGGACATTGATAATGACAAAGAGGTCACCATAAGGGCCGCCATTAAAGCCAGCTTCCCCTTGTCCTGCCAACCGAATTTGCTGGCCTGTTTCAACACCAGCAGGAATCTTGACAGAAACTTTATGGCTTTGCTTTTCATGACCCGTTCCATGACAAGTTGGACAAGGCTCTTTAATTTCTTGGCCCGTTCCATGACAAACATCACAGGTTACTTGACGACGCATCATACCAAGTGGCGTTTGGGTATCCATATTGATAACACCTGAACCATGGCATTTGCTACAAGTAACAGGACTAGTTCCTGGTTTAGCTCCAGAGCCATTACAGGTATGACAGCTTGCTTCACGATTATAGTGCACTTCTTTTTCTGTTCCAAAAACAGCTTCTTCTAATTGTAAATTAACACGATATTGAAGATCATCACCCTGACGGGGTGCATTAGGATTCCTAGAGGTTCCGCCACCAAAGAAACTTGAAAAGATATCTTCAAAACCACCAAAGCCCGAACTATCAAAACCACCAAAGCCCGAACTATCAAAACCACTACTATCACCAAAGCCGCCATTAGCTCCAGCTGGACCGTACTGATCATAAGCAGCACGTTTTTGTTCATCGCCTAGTGTATCATAAGCCTCTTGAATTTCCTTATATTTTTCCTCAGCACCCGGTTCTTTATTAATATCTGGATGATATTTTTTAGACATCCTGCGATAGGCTTTTTTTATTTCGTCTTGTGAAGCGTCCCTTGAGATACCAAGACGATCATAATATTCTTGATTATTCATATAAGATATTAAGCCGTTAAGCGACTCAAAGAAAAATAAGAAGTCCGACGAAGATACTAGAGTATCTAGGAGGTTTTCTCTTTTTTACAGAGTCGTAGGCGTATTCAGTTTCATTCAAAATGAGTAGAATGCACCAGCCTAACGCCCGTGTTCAGTTACGAACACTTTTCCTTTCCGCTATTTTTATTTCTAGGAATTGAAGGTCGGGTTCAGTTCCTCTCTTTGAAACTTAGAAAGTTGTAATATTTTGAGAAGTCGTTCTGAACAACTCAGCAATTCCTTCTTGCGTCAGCCAATTCCAAAAACAGAGGCTGGTTTGCAACCTCTGAATTTAATTGAGCTTATAGTTATGACGTGAGATTTTGGAAATGATACTTTTCGAAAATCGGACTAGTAAGACGTTTAGGGCATTCGCCAAATAGCAATTGCTGTAGAGAAAGACAATCACTTTAGTGATTAGTCATTCTTAACTACCTCACTCTCCTGATTTTCAAGCTCGGGATAAAATAGTCTACTGGACTATTTTATTTCTCCGTAAACTCTCCATCTACAACATCGTCGCCACCCTTATCTGATGAGTCAGCATCAGATGATTGAGCTCCTTCTTGATCTGCTTGTGCTTGTTGTGCGGCAGCAGCTTGTTCATAAAGTTTCATGGCAAGAGCTTGAGCTTTTTCATTAAGTGCCTCAAGTTTAGCCTTCATATCGTCAAAGTTCCCTGATTCTTGGGCTTTCTTCAAGTCATCAAGAGCAGCCTGAGCGGCATCACGTTCAGTATCGAAACCTTTGCCTTCAGTTTCTTTGATAGTTTTTTCGGTTGTAAAGATAGCTTGATCAACCTCGTTCTTAAGATCAACTTCTTCTTTACGCTTAGCATCAGCTTCAGCATTTGCTTCAGCATCTTTCATCATTTTATCAATTTCTTCATCAGTAAGGCCTGAGTTAGATTGAATGACGATTGTTTGTTCTTTTTGAGTTCCAAGGTCTTTAGCCTTAACAGACACGATACCGTTCTTATCAATATCGAATGTTACTTCGATTTGTGGCACACCACGAGGCGCAGCTGGAATATCTGCCAATTGGAAACGGCCAAGTGTTTTATTGTCCGCTGCCATTGGGCGTTCCCCTTGGAGGACATGGATATCAACGGCTGGTTGGTTATCTGCAGCTGTTGAGAAGACTTGTGATTTAGAAGTTGGGATTGTTGTATTGCGATCAATGAGTTTAGTAAAGACACCACCCATTGTTTCGATACCAAGTGACAACGGCGTTACGTCAAGAAGAACGACATCTTTGACATCACCAGTGATAACACCACCTTGAATGGCAGCCCCCATAGCAACAACTTCATCTGGATTCACTGATTTATTTGGTTCTTTGCCAGTTTCAGCTTTAACAGTATCTACAACAGCTGGAATACGTGTTGAACCGCCGACTAAGATAACTTCATCAATTTCTGACAATGACAAACCAGCATCTGAAAGGGCTTGACGAACAGGAGTTTTAGTACGTTCAACTAGATCGCGTGTTAAATCATCAAACTTAGCACGAGAAAGGCTCGTTTCTAAATGAAGGGGTCCCGCTTCACCAGCGGTAATGAAAGGTAAACTGATTTGTGTTGATGTTACACCTGAAAGATCTTTCTTAGCTTTTTCAGCAGCATCTTTCAAGCGTTGAAGAGCCATCTTATCAGTTGATAAATCAATACCATTTTCTTTCTTGAATTCTTCAACCAACCAATCAATGACTTTTTGGTCAAAGTTATCACCACCAAGTTTATTATCTCCAGCAGTTGCCAAAACGTCAAAGACACCGTCACCTAATTCAAGGATTGATACGTCAAAAGTACCGCCGCCAAGGTCGAAGACTAAAATTTTCTCATCTTTATCTGTTTTGTCAAGGCCATAAGCAAGTGCTGCAGCTGTTGGTTCGTTGACAATACGTTCTACTTCAAGACCAGCGATTTTACCAGCATCTTTAGTTGCTTGACGTTGTGCATCGTTAAAGTAAGCAGGAACTGTAATAACGGCTTTTTCGACTTTTTCACCAAGGTAATCTTCCGCATAACCTTTCAAATATTGCAGAATCATAGCTGAGATTTCTTGTGGCGTATACTCTTTGCCATTAGCTGAAACTTTTTCAGAAGTCCCCATCTTAGATTTGATGGAAAGAATTGTTTCTGGATTAGTCACTGCTTGACGTTTAGCAGCATCACCAACGATAATTTCACCATTTTTAAATGAAACTACAGAAGGAGTTGTACGGTTTCCTTCGGGATTAGCGATAATTTTGCTTTCAGTTCCTTCAAGAACTGCAACTGCTGAGTTTGTTGTACCTAAATCAATACCAATAATTTTAGACATAATAATGATACCAAGAACGCCGAAAATGCAACTGAAAATTAGGAAACCAACGACGCATTCAATGAGTGCTAGGCGGTTTATCTATTTTCCGAAGTATTGGTTCGGGTTCAAATCCTTTCTTAATTCCTCTTTAAATTTTTTTCTTTTTTGCTATTTCCCTTAGTGGTGAGGATATGAGCAACTCCCTTCGGGATTTCATCACTTATTTTTGAGACTGAAGTCCCAAAAAATCCCTTTGTTCCAGTAGCGCAAGCTACTGAAACTTTCACCACATCGGGAAATATCGCTGTAGTTCGCTTCGCTCACTGTAGGCAAAGCTGAGCTCATGTTTTTAACTTTTTTCATAGTTTACTGTCGTTTCGGACAAATTGTTTTAGTTATAGACAACTACCATTGCCGGTCTTAACAAACGTTCATGGAGCTGATACCCTTTTTGAAGGACTTGTGCAATACTATCTGCTGGATGGTCATCATCTGCATCAAGAGTCTGCACAGCCATATGCAAATTAGGATCAAAATTTTCAAGTTCAACCTCTTCCACACCTTCTTCTTTCAAAGCCTGAATAAGACTCTCCTGAACCATTTCTAATCCTTTCTTGACATCATCTGTCAAACCTTCAACAGCAAGAGCACGTTCAAGATTATCAAGTGAAGGTAAGATCGCTTTAGCTAAATCCTGAGAGCGATATCTCTGCAAACTTTGTCGCTCTTCATTAGCGCGACGCTGAATATTTTGTATTTCAGCATGAGCACGCAAATATTTATTTTCAAAATCTTCAGCTCGCTCAAGTGCTTCTTGCAACTCCTTGTTTTCAGAAGTTTCTTCAGCGACTTCTTCTACGGACTCTTCAGTTGTAGACTCAGTTGCTTCTACTTCTTCCTTGATCTCTTCTTTTTTATCTTTTTTCGACAAGGCTTTACCTTCTTTCTTTATATTTAAGATACAAATTCATCCCTAATGAACCTCATAATGATTGCTATTGAGATAACGATAGAAATCACCTAGTTTTACGGCTAAAACACGACTGATAACATTAATCAAGCTTATTGTTCTTTGATAATCCAAATCTACTGGACCAATTACGGTCAAAACTCCAAACCCTCTATAAGGAATGAGAAATTTCTGACTGATAACAGTTAAATCTACTAAACTCTTTTCTTTACTATCAGCAACTTGAACTCGATGAAGTTCATCTTCAGGTAGGCTTTGACGAATTTCAAGAGCTACTGATTGTAGATTTTCCAAGAATTGATAAGTGTCAAGTCCAGCAAATTCCAAAGTTTTAATTTTACCAGAGATAAAAACTTCTTCTTGAAAAATAGGATTAAAAATGTGATCAAATAGATCTAAAACATTATCCGTTCGTGGAAAATATTTCTGAATGATCTGCGGCAGCTCCGTTCGTAAACGATAATGAATATCTAGAACCGTTTGATTTAAAAAACGTTCCCGAGCTATTTTAGCCACTGTCATTAAATCGCTGTCCAAAAAATTTTTGGGAATGGCAAATTGCACCGTTACAGGACTGGCTTCATCTAGAGTCAAAACAGCTAAAGCATCATGATTGCTAAGCTTAACAATATCAAAAGTAGTCAAACGTTGCTTTTTAGGCTCCACATCCAAAATCAGTGCTGTATAGCCAGTCAGATTCGCCAAAACATCACTGGCTCTTTGTAGAAGATCCCCTAAACGAAAAGCTTCAAAATCAAATGCCTTAATGACTTGATAAACATCCTGTTCGTCCAAACTGTCTGGATTCAAAGAATGTTCAACAAAATAACGAAAGCCTTCTTGACTGGGCAAACGACCGCTGGAGGTGTGCGCCTTCTCTAAGAGTCCTAATTTTTCTAAAGCTGCCATATCATTTCTGATGGTAGCACTGCTTGATGCAATTGAATTCTGGAGTGTTTTAGACCCAATGGGCTCATGTGTCTTGGTAAAAAGCTCAACAATCAAATTGAGAATATCCTTTTGACGCTGGGTAATCACCTAAGTCCACCTCCCATCTTTAATCAATAGAGTTAGCACTCTTAACAGACGACTGCTAACTTCATAATTCCATTATACTCCATTCCTAATTTCTGTCAAGAGAAAAACACAAAAAATTAGCACTCTTTCTACTTGAGTGCTAAAAATCCGACTTAAGACTTAGTTTTATTGCTGTTACGTTTCCAAATTAGCTAAATCTGCCTGTAAACGGTTGCTTCCACTAGTCTCAATAACGATATCCATATCACTGGCAGTGGACAATTTGACCATGGAGTAGGTCTGACCATTCGGCAGAGCAAATTCCAAGCTGCTTTTGTCAGCTACGAGATAAATATTAAGTTCCTTTTGCCCATTCCAGTGGCTATCAACAACATATGAGCGTTCATAATTCACTTTTTGGCTGCCAATTATTTTAAAACTGGTTCTTTTTACCTCATAGTAACCATTATCAGTATTGTAGTCAAGAGACACTTGGGCATCTGCTTGTTTGAAAATTAAACGAATATGTCCGTTTAGGGTTGCAGCATTAGCTTGAAATTTCAAAGATAGTTCCTGTGAATGCCATCTTGATACCGATAATAAAGTTTTATGGTAGCCATCATCAGCAAGTTTTGCCGTATCAGCGTTGCTTTGGTAGCTAACAGTGTTTGTCCTAGAGTTGTTATTTTTAAGGTAAGACTCCAAAACATATTTATCATCTCTTTTAACCATTGTAATATCTCTAGCTGAACTAACGGAACCTAAATGTTTGGATTCTTGGCCTTGATCATCAAGAATCTGCCCTTGCAGGTAATCCCAATTCCCCATCCAAGCTATACTCTTAACGACACGATCGCTTTCTTGATAAAAGTTGGCACCGTAATAGTCTGAGCCTTGATCCAAACGTTCTGCATTTTGCTCTGGCACAAAATTTCCTTGAGTATCTAAATGACTAACCATATAATAAGTTCCTGTCGTCGAACCATATTGGTAACCATTTGCACCAAAAAAGAGAACATGTTTCGTCGTATTCGTGGCAGAATCATAAAAAGTTTTTAAATTTGGGCATTCCACAAGACCTAAGTCTTTTCCCCCTAAGGTATATTGATTGAGGACAGTCGCTCCTTGATAAGCCCAATTTTTCCCATCTGAACTAGCATAGATCCCAATTTTATCACCCTCAGCTAGGTACATCATTAACCTTTTGGAATTAGAATCATACCAAATGTAAGGATCTCGCGCATTTTGCTCTTTTGTTTGTGAAATCATAACTGGCTTACCATTATTGTAAGGCTGGTAGCTGCTGCCATTATCTAACGAATAAGCGACATATTGATGTTGACCTGTATCAGTATAGCTGGTAAAGTAGGCTACAATCGCACTGGTAGGTAAATCTTTGAAAAATTGATTACTATTTTGAAAAATTGACCCTGTTGCTACTGCTGACCAACCATTAACAAATTTAGGAATAGCTACTCCTAAATTTTCAAAATGCTCCCAATCTTTAGTTCTCACATGGTACCATTCTGTTCCATCATTTGCCAATTTATAGTTACTATTTAACAAATAATACATATGGTAGTAACCATCACTCCCCTTAAAAATCGTCTGAATATCATTCATAAATCCTTTAGGTGTATTATAATGATTGGTTTGCTGATACTCAGCACTTTCGCTGCTTCCAGCGTAAATTTTAAGGGAGCCAAGAAAAGCAATTAAACCGATTAATAAACAAACTAATTTTTTCTTTAGCATAAGACACCTCTATCTATTGTTAGCCAAAAACAAACCTCTAGACGCGTCAAAATCTAGAGGTTTACTTTAATCAATCCTTGCGTTTTTTGAAATAGCCAGCTATTTCTACAAGAAATGAGCCAATCATTGCCAACACTCCTAATTGACTTAAATCTGTCTTATGATCACCAGTATCTGGCAGCGTTGCTTTAGATGAAGAATTCATTACTGAAGGTTCTGTTTGTTGAACACTATTGACATCTGCTGTCTTATTTGCAGCATATTTTCGTGAAATAGATGAAACCTTAACTTCTTGTTCTAAATTTAATGGATAAGAAATAGCAACATTGTCTTGCTTTTCTTTACTCTTAAGGTTTGTTTGATTTTCTGCTTGATAGACTAAGCCGTATTCACTAAAGTGTTCTGCTGTAAAGCGAACATAACTTTGCTTCTTACCATTGCTATCTGTCAAACTCACAATCGTAAATGGAAGGCTTTCTTCTTTGTCCGTATTTGGTAAATACACCACTTTATCTACCACTTTTCCAGCATCAATTGGCAATAAGACTGTCGCTGGTTTCGTAATAGCAACAACTTTCTCATTTTTATCAATAGGTGTGATATTGAGGAGATCATAGTCTTTTGCATTTAGAACAGCTGGTGTATGAGCATCATTCGTTTCGATATGGCTGACCTTTACTCTAACGATAGAAGCTAGCTCCCCTTTTTGAAGAATGACACGGACGCCAGTTGCAGGGTCAATCAATTCCCTTTCTTGAGCCAATGCTTCTGGTGCATCTGGTTGCGGTGTCGGATCAGAATCTGGTTTGGGAGTAGTCGCATGATCTGTTACAAAGAAGTTTTGGAATTCAACAGCTCCGTCCCACAAACCGAGACCTACATAAGCATCATTAAAGTATGAGTCCACCTGATCAAAGTTATGACTCATCACTTCTTGACCATCTACTGATATGATTATACTATTTTTTGTTTTTGTGACTTTAATATGGTGGTATTGATCATCATTGATTCGTTTACCCATATTAGCTTCTGCAATAGTATCACCAGCAAAACGGTAAAGCCGAACAGTCTCACTGTCACCAAATTGTACAGAATATGCTTGACTCGGATCAATATTGCCAGAAGCAACAAAAAGATTAATTAAACCACGTTGATATTTGAGATCAATATCGTAATCATATTCTTTGAAACCCGGTTTTTGAGAAGCCATATAGTAATCATTCGAACTTGTATTACTATCATAGAGCGTTTCATCATCAACATACCACTTGCCAGTAACAGACTGCAAACCTTTGAGGTTAGTCTTGAAATTATTTAAGGTGATACTGATTGTAAAGGTTTTACTGAGACTTGGGTTTTCTTTAGAAATTGCTGTAATGGTAAGCTTTCCTTTTTTCACAGCGGTCAAATGAAGAACATTACCTTTTTGACTTGTCCTAACAAGACTTGGATCACTGATCGTCCATTCCACATCTTGCCTAACACTTGCTGGTGCCAGATAGACTTGCAGATCCTGAGTTTGACCAACTTGAAGGGCTAACTCTTTCGCAGTTGTTGTGTTCATAGCCACCGGTTTTGTCGTATCTTTCTTATCTGTCCAAATCGTTTTCATTTGATAAACAGAGATATCTGCTTGAGCTTTGCCGCCTTCTACAATAATACTAGCTCCTACAGCTTCTGGATTAGGAAAAATTTGATTAGCACCAGCCACTGTATTATTTTTGGAAAAGACTTCAACACTGGCACGATCAACATAAATATGCAAATCAATGGAGCCATCTGCATTTTTAGTCACATGCTGACTATTAACTTTTGCAAAAGCAGCAGATAAAATGGTACCCGACTGACTACGGTCAATAGATAAGGTTTCTGTCTGCAAGTCGTAAATCACTTTCGTTGCTTGACCATTGCCAACACGAAGATTGAAGCCTACTTTTGTGGTTTTCTCATCTGGTCGGAAATGAGAAACAATTTCATAACTGTCTCCTTTGAAGTCCTTCAAAAGAGTATTATTAGCGTCTACTGTCACATCTTTGAAATGCAAGGCAGTATTCACATCACGAAGACTATCATAGGCCTTAACAGGCGTTTGCGTCAAGATGTACTGACCGTTTTCATTGATAAGGCCAAGATCAAGGTTTAAATTAAACGTACCGTTAAAGTCCTGTCCAACTGTATCTGCTACAAGATTACAATAATCTTCCCAGGTGTTCATCCAGTTGACTTCTGTTAATTTGGGAATGGTTGGTCGGGTTTCTGTACCAAAATCGTGTACATAGTAGGTCATGGCGGCATAAGAATCTTTACCAAAATTCATGACATTATCCTTATCTTTATAAGCATCATCTGCTATAAAGGTCCATTTACCATCTACTTGTTTGAAATCACCAATCTTGTAAAAACGACCGCCGCGAGACAACACCCATTTAAGCACACCATCATTAGCAACAATTGGATACATATCTGGACATTCTGTATGAAGATCAGGATAAGTAGACTCCACTTTCCAATCTTTCAAATTGTTAGAAGAATAAATGCGAAGCGGACCCCCTGCTAGTACCATGAACCATTGGTTATTCCAGTGAAAAACTTTTGGATCACGAAAATCCTGATTTTGCAATGGGTCATTTGACCAATCGGCTACAATCCTGTCATATTTCTGCCAAGTCTTGCCTTCATCTTCACTATAGGCAAGTTCCATGCGCTGTCCATTTCCATTAGCTGTGATAATCGCAACTAAACCACCCTTAGCCGTCTTAAATAAGCCTGAACTGTTATGTTCGTCAACCACTACACAGCCCGAGAACATGTAGCCGTTTGAATCTGGGTAAAAAGCAATTGGCTCTTCTTTCCAGTGAATCAAATCCGTACTAGTCGCGTGCGCCCAGTGCATAGGGCCCCATTTCGTATCATCGTAAAATTGATGGAAGAGATGATAAACACCATTGTAATAAACCAAGCCATTAGGATCATTAGCCCAGCCGTCTTTTACAGAATAGTGATATTGGTCGCGGTAAAGTTCATTATAATAGACTTCGTCATTTTGCCGACGGTGGACATTAATACGATAAGTCAAGGTTACTGTACGACCAAATGAATCAATAACTGTACTTTTAACAGTGAAATAATTAGCTCCTACATTAACTGGAAGATGAGAAGGATCTGTGTAAACACGACCAGTTTTATCTTCTACTGTGACAGTAGCTGCAGGATTATGTTTAGCAATATCCAAGCTCACTTGAGAGGCATCATTGCTAACATATTGAATATGAAGGGGTTCCTCAGAGAAGAATTGACCTTGTTTTTCGACATTCCCTCTATCAGACCTTACTGTAATATTATCAATCAACGGAGCTGTTGTATCATCCAATAGGGCAAATTTTGTATTTTGGAAAACCATATCGCCATTCCAATTCAAAAGACCAAAGTGTCCCTCAGGAATGACAGTGTTTTGTCCTTTATCAGCTTTTTGAAGGACATAATCACCTGTGCTAGCCATCAAAACATCATTGACATAATAAGAAATCCAGTTATTAACCGCCACAACCTTAAGAGTATAGCGGTTATCAGCTGTCGGTACCACATCACGTTCATCAATTAATTGGATATCTTTATTGTCAACCCAACGCCAAAATTTAGCCTTGTGTCCGCCTATATCCACATTGACCGCATACATATTTTTGTTATTGCTATCGTTGTTACTTCTAAAAACAAGAGCTGCTGCACCGCTGTTTTGTTTAAAAGTAACATCTGTTGCATAGACAAAATTCTTACCACTTGACTGAGAATACAAGAAAGAATCACCTTTACCAATGGCATTAGAATGAATACCATCTTCTCGTACTTCCCAAGTCCCATTCGTATCATGTGACATATCTTCTAAATTGGTCACAGGGTTGATCTCTTCTTTCTTAGGAGCTGCTGCTTGTTGAACATCCGCCTTTGCTTGAGGTTCAGGGTCAGCAGGAGTGAGAGTTTGTTGAGGTTCTGTCGTGTCAGTCACTTGATAAGGACTGCTCGCACCATCAGAGGAACTGATGGGTTCATTATCAGTAGGCTCTGTAGTTTGATCTGCTACCGCCGGAGTTGTCAGTTGTTTTGAAGCAGTTTCCTCAGATTGAGTCATTTCTGTAACTGCGGTTTCTTGAGATGACGTCTGGCTGCTGTCTTCTGTTCTTACTTCTGTAACAGCAGTATCAGCAGCAGTTGTTTGACTTATTTCTTCAGCTGCCACCGGTAAAGCAGTTGCCAAACCTAACACAAAAAAGACGGCACAGCCAAAAATCCAGCTTTTACCACTTTTACGCATGAACCAATTTTTACAAACTGTTTCTTCTTCCATTTCCTTGCTCTCCTTTTCAAATTTATGAAACTGACAAACTCTAATTAAACAGACAGCCATAAAAATTGGCTGCTCGAAAATTTTTAATACCTCATTTCTTTCCTATTTAGGTCGGTCAGTATTTAAGTTTCAAAAATTTATTTAAAATGTTGTAAGCGCTATCTTATCCTCAGTATACCAAATCGCTATCTATCTTCCATCTAGCAATTGTCATTTCCTTAATATGACAGATGTCATTAATGCTCAATAAAAATCAAAAAAATAGATTAGGCAAGGCGGCAAAGTTAATAGGTGCTAAGTGTCTCATTAATTAATGGTAGCCGCTAGTGACAAGTCTGACTGTCTCATTAAATCTTATTATTGACTGCTCAAACACATATCACAACCACCTATAAAACAATATTGGAGAGCAGAGGAAACTCAAAGATCTGGAAAACCTTTTGCTTTGAGGTGGGAAACGGAGACAGCGAAGCTGTTAGTATCAAGACAACAATCGTTTTGATTGTTGAAGAATATAGCTTGAAAACAATTAAAAAAGCATTCTAAACGATGCTGTTTCATCAGTCAGATATCTTTATCCAAAACTAATAAACTCAACCATTTTTTAGAATACCTATTTATCATAATCTGTTAAATTATTTTCCTCTATAACAGCTATTAACTTGTCTGCATAGTTAGGATCACTATTAAAACCAGCTGCTTGTAAGGCTCTTGCAACTGTTTTATAACCACTAGAAGTCATCATCGTTGTATATAGTGCCTTATCCCAAATTTTATTTCCATGTAGAATAGCCATGTAATCATAAAGGGATTCTTTCCAAGATTCATAAACAAGGTAGCGATTTGTCACTTCCTGCCAACGCCCATTCTTGTACTCATGGCTTTTTAAGCGAACAGCTCCTTGACCTGGACTTGCTTCAATGCTAAAAAGATTGTGATATTTACTAGCTAGCAAAGTACTGCCAAAATGACTATCCAGCGCTGCTTGTCCAATAATAATAGAACTCCTCACGCCATAGATTTTTGATAACTTTTGAGCTGTTGGAGCAATTTCTTTGACAAACTCTTTATGACTATAAGGACTTGGCATTTTTTTGTTAGCATCGGCCAATCCTCCACTCGCCAAAATCGGGAGCAAAATCACCAGCAAAAGAAGTAAAACAATTACAACAAAAGACTTAAATTTGAGTCTTGCTCTCATGAGCTACTTCTCCTTTAATTTTTTTAAATATTCTTCTAAGGTTAAATCATGTTTGGTCATATACTTAGCAGATTTAACACCAACATAGCGATAGTGCCAGTCCTCATAATCAATACCCGTAGCATCCTTTTTACCTTCAGGAAAACGAAGGACAAAACCATATTTAGGCGCAATGGCAGCAACCTTGGCAACGACATTAGCGTCACTTTGATTAAGACTGTCAACTGTACTCATATCAATAGCCAGTCCCGTTTGGTGTTCACTAGAACCCGGCGGCTGAGAATAGGTTTGAACCTGTTTTTGCGCCTCCTCTTGGCTAAGGCTGGGATTGTTGGCTTTTTCTTGAGCTATATAATTATTATAGAGTTCTTCTTGATAGGCAACACTACGATAGCCTGATATCAAATGTTCACTGGAGTCAATTTCTTGCGCAGCTGCTAAAAATTTCCTTGTATTTTCTGCAATGCGAGAATCCACCTTAACACCATCAATATCAGTTACATCAGGGTTCATTTCAGCAGTGATATGATCACGATTAACCAAAACTAACTCCCAATCATTTGCTGAAACATTTGGTAAGCCTGCTGTTTGTTTGCTCTTTTTTGTCTCAGCAGCTTGCTGCGTTTTGTTCCCTACCGTATTTTCTTGTGCCCCTTGTTTACCTTTATGTAAAAAAAGATAAATGCCCAAAATGAAAACAAAGATAATACCTATTTGCAGCACAATTGTTAATAAACTAGAATTTCTCTTCATAAATATCTTCCAAAATTTTTCTTCCTTGATGACGATAAGACATATCTGCAATCGTTTCAATAGAAAACGTATTATCTTTATAGGAAACAACAGAAACACTGCCATTATCAATAGCCGCTTTTTCCTGCTTATGATCTATCAGCCACATAAAAGTACCAATAGTCATTCCATGGCTGACTATAATAGCATTTCCGCCTCCAGATTGTTCAACTGTTTGTGCCATAGCTTCAAAACCATCATAAATACGTTTGCTAAGAATCTGCCAAGGTTCAGCCCAATTAGCTGTGTCCACTTCAACGATACTAGCTGCTAATTCAGGGTAAGTCACTTCTTCAAAGGATTTGCCAGTATTAAAAGCTGCTGTTCGAGGCAAGACACCTTGGAAAAGATCCCCATCATATCCTCCATCGAGACTCCCAAAGCACCATTCTCGAATCCGTTTATCTCGTACATAAGGCAAATTCTCATTATTCGTTTCACGAAGGATAATCTCCATTGTTTGCATGGTTCTGCCGCTGTCACTGGAAAAAGCGGCTTTAAAAGGGATACGGGCTTCCCTTAAACCAATTCCCAATTCCCGTATCCCTTCTTCACCCGCTTGTGTAAGAGGAGTATCACTCCAACCTTGAGCACGGCCAATTGTATTAAACATTGTCTTTCCGTGTCTAGCTATATAGAGTCTTGTTTCTGCCATTTTTCTCTCCCAATCTAGCCTATATTATAACATTAAAAGAAAACACTTGCAAAAGACTTGCAAGTGCTCTACTTAATTTTTAAAACTATGAATAGGTGCCGGAATCTGTCCGCCACGCGCAATAAAGTCTGCAGATGATTTTTTATTAACCGGCATGACAGGAGCATAACCGAGTAAACCGCCAAATTCAATCATATCCCCCTCTTTACCTTTAGGAATAATACGAACAGCTGTTGTTTTTTGATTGATAACACCGATAGCCGCTTCGTCTGCAATCATGGCTGCAATCGTCGTATCTGGTGTATTTGCCGGGATGGCAATCATGTCAAGACCAACCGAGCAGATAGCTGTCATGGCTTCTAATTTTTCCAAATTAAGAGCCCCCTCCTGCACAGCAGCAATCATCCCCTCATCTTCGGAAACCGGAATAAAAGCACCCGAGAGACCACCAACCTGATTACAAGCCATAACACCGCCTTTTTTGACCTGATCATTGAGGAGTGCCAAGGCCGCTGTTGTCCCATGAGTTCCGATGGTTTCCAGCCCCATTTCTTCAAGCACACGAGCTACAGAATCTCCGACAGCCGGCGTCGGTGCAAGAGATAAATCCACAATACCAAATTTGACACCAAGACGTTCACTAGCCAAGCTACCGACTAACTGACCAATACGGGTAATTTTAAAAGCCGTTTTCTTAACAGTCTCAGCCACCACATCAAAACTTTGACCGCGAACCTTTTCTAAGGCACGCTTGACAACACCCGGTCCAGAAACACCAACATTGATGACAACATCTGCTTCCCCAACACCGTGAAAGGCTCCTGCCATAAAAGGATTATCTTCTACTGCATTGGCAAAAACAACCAATTTTGCCGGTCCCATTTCTGAAGCCGCTGAGGTCTCTTTAATAATGCGTCCCATATCGCGGACAGCTGTCATATTGATTCCCGACTTGGTTGAACCAATATTAACAGATGAACAGACAAAGTCCGTTTCAGCAAGAGCTTTTGGGATCGAATTAATAAGAATTTCATCCCCTTTTTGATAGCCTTTTTGTACTAAAGCAGAAAAACCACCGATAAAATTCACTCCAATCTCTTTTGCCGCACGGTCAAGCGCCTTAGCTAAGGGCACATAATCCGTCGCATCTGTTGCTGCACCAATAACTGAAATCGGTGTAACCGATACACGCTTATTAACAATTGGAATACCGAGTTCTGCTGAAATATCGTCCCCCACTTGAACCAACTTGCCAGCTTTGGTTACAATTTTGTGATAAACCTTTTCAGCTGCTTTTTCAATATTCGAATCAATACAATCAAGAAGCGAAATTCCCATGGTAATTGTCCGAACATCAAAATTCTGCTCTTCAATCATTGCAATCGTTTCGGTAACCTGTTTAATATCCATCAGACTAGAACTCCTATTCTTACAAGTTATGCATAGCGTCAAAAATAGCTGAACTTTGAATGTTAATTTTGACATTCAAGGTCTCACCGAAAGCTTCAAACTCTTTCCTAAGCTGTGCAAAATCCTGACTTCCTTGAGAAGATACGACTGCCATCATCGTAAAATACTCATCTAAAACAGTCTGTGTAATATCATCAATGTTAAGACCTAACTCTGCAATTTTAGTTGACACACCTGCTACAATTCCAGTCCTATCTTTTCCAACCACTGTAATAATCGCCTTCATATTAGCCTCCAAATATCTTCTACGTTTTTTTATTTTAGCATAAAAAAGCTGAAAGTTCTATATTAAATACAATGATAATGTTCGGACTTTTCTCTATCTTTCTTTTAAGAAGCAAAATTTAATAAGACTATCACCGTTTTCTTTCTGTTACCTTGCTTTCTAGAAAAATAGTCAAAAAAGAGGGAAAATCATCATGAAATTATGATATCAATGTGTTGTTTTACCTAAAGTTGATTAGGTATTGACACGAAGCGACATTTATGAAATTAGATAAATATTTTCAATCAACCACTGCATAATAAAAAAGTCGAAGCACTTTTGTTCCAACTTTCTTACTTAAGCCTTATCGCTGGCTGTTATGAACTGGATAGGTTATTATTGAATCCCTGCATATACTTTCTATACAAGCAATAGAGAAACAGCCATCTAAAAACATTATCAGCTAAGGTTGCTAACCAAACACCCGCTAAACCAAGATTTAAACTGACACCTAAATAATAACCTAACACAATCCGAATCAACCACATACCAACCGTCGTTGCATAGAAAGTCAATTTAGCTTTTCCTAGACCTTGCCAAACTGCTGTGAAAACCAGAGTTCCTGATGTTGCTGGCCCCCCTATAAAAGAATAAAACAACACAACTAAGCTCGCCTGAAGAGCTGCTTTATTTTCTGTAAAAAGATAGGTTAGCTGCCTACCTCCAAAAAAGATGCATGCTCCTACTAACAGCATAAATACGGTAGAAATAATATAAGATTCTCTAACGACTTCCTTAATGACCTTCTTTTTTCCTTGCCCTAAATTATGGGCCACTAAGATAACTGTTGCTGTGGCAACCCCCATTCCCGGCATATAATTAAACTGTGTCAGGGTCTCACCAATAGCATTTCCAGCTACCGCAGCTGTCCCAAATTTAACGATAATAGCAATAATAACAACATCGCCTGCTCGCATCATTAAACGCTCACCAGCTGAAGGCAAAGCAATAGCTAGGAAGGCCTTGTCAATTTTAATTCTCATTGACCTCAAAATAGCTTTAATTGGTAATTGACAAGCTAAAACGAAGGTTCCAAGAAAACGTGAAAGGACTGTTGCTGCCGCAACTCCAACAATTCCCCAATGTCCAATATAAATAGCTGTAGTTGCTAAAATAACATTAACAATATTGGTTAGAAAACTGACATACATGGGCAAACGTGCTTTCCCTTGTGCTCTCAAAATAGCACCCAGCGTCGTTTGTAAGCCAAGACTGACAACTAAACCGCCAACAATAGCTAAATAAATTCCTCCTGCCTGTGTGACACTATCTGTTGTTCCTAAAAGATGAAGCATATTGCTACCAAAAACAAAAGATATAAACCCTAACACTACACTCAGCATTAATGTAATAGCAACGGACTCAGACTGATAAAACCTCACTCTGGCTTGGTTATCTTCACCTAAACTTTTAGCCACTAAACTGGATACTGCCGCCCCAAGTGCAATAAAAATAGCCTGATAAATCGTAATAATATTATTAGCAACCGAAACACCAGATACAGCAACTAAGCCAATCTGAGCCACTAAATAGTTATCAACAACTCCCATTAGCATTTGCAGTAAATTCTCTGCCATAGCTGGTAAAGCAAGTTGAACAATTTTCTTTCTTTGATTCATCTTGATTATGTATAAAGGTTTTTCATATGTTATTGAATTTTCAAGCAATAGAAAAAAAGCAGTCTTTGCTGTATTTTCAGCAAAGCAATTAAAACTTTCTCTCCATCACACATTCAAGCATTAACCTTCTTTATCTTCCTTCCTATAAATGAGAGGATAGGACAGACTTCTATGATTGCTGTGTAACTATCCATAAAATAGTGTAAATCCAAATCCATAAGTTTACCTATAAAAAATAAGTAAATCATAATAAAAAGCGATATTGATTTTATCGTCCTACCTTTCGCAAAGTGGATTAGGCATTGATACAAACTGAGCTTCATGGGACTAGATAAACCCCAACAGTTCAGTGGACTAACACTAAAAACCAAGAAGCAAAAATCCCAATCAACTACTGCGTTAAACGAAAACCACTACACAATAAAAAGGTCGGAACACTTTTGTTCCAGCCTCCTGTTAAATTCCTAAATATGACTCTACTGCTTTTTGCATATCAGCTGTCGCGACAACCTTTCGATGACGAACTTCAGCAGTTTCAAGGCCATCAACTGCCCTTGGCACTGATACACCTGATAAACGACTCAGTTCACGTACAGCTGCAAAATCATCTTTTGGATCTTTACCTCCGACTGCAGAAACAACGACACGCGGAAATTTATAAGGGCTAGCTGTTGAAGCTATTACAGTTGGGCTTTGATCACCACTAGATTTCCTATAAGCATGGTAAACAGCCGAAGCAACTGCTGTATGCGGATCTTCAATATAACGCGAAGCGGTATAAACACGTTTAATCTCAGCGGCTGTCTCTTCTTCGGTCGCAAATCCCGCAGCAAATAAATCTAAAATAGCTTTATCAGCTTTTTCTAAAGTATACTCACCCTTTTCAATCAAAGCCTGCATGAGTTCTTTTGTTTTAACAGAATCATTTCCCAAAAGATGAAAAATAAGACGTTCCAAATTAGATGAAACAAGAATGTCCATTGAGGGACTGGTTGTTACACGAAATTCTCTTTTCTTATCATAAGTCCCTGTTTTAAAGAAGTCAGTCAAAACATTATTTTCATTTGAAGCACAGATAAGTTTGCCAATTGGCACACCAATTTGACGTGCATAATAAGCAGCCAAAATATTTCCAAAATTTCCCGTTGGTACTGTAAAGTTAACCCTATCACCGTTTTTAATGTCACCTGATTTAAGCAACTGGGCATAAGCATAAACGTAGTAAACCACTTGTGGCACTAAACGTCCGACATTCATAGAGTTTGCCGATGAAAATCGGGCACCGTGCTCTAAAAGTTTTGTTCGCAGGTCACTATCGTTGAACATCTTTTTGACATTTGTCTGAGCATCATCAAAGTTTCCTTCAATAGCAACAACATGTGTATTATCTCCTACCTGTGTCGTCATTTGTAATTCTTGAATCTTACTGACACCACCATTAGGATAAAAGACAATAATTTCTGTCCCCGGAACATCCGCAAAGCCTGCCATAGCTGCCTTACCAGTATCTCCAGATGTCGCTGTTAAAATAACGATCTTGTTATTAATGCCTTGCTTTTTAGCTGACGTTGTTAAAAGATAAGGCAAAATCGAAAGCGCCATATCCTTAAAGGCAATAGTTGAACCATGAAAAAGTTCAAGATTATATTGGCCATTAAGTTTAACTAAAGGCGCAATGACCGGTGTATCAAACTTAGCATCATAGGCATTAGCAATACAATAATCCAATTCTGCTTCTGTAAAATCATCCAAAAAAGCTGATAAAACCAACTTGGCAACTTCTTGGTAGGAAGCCGTTTTAAGCTGGTCAAAATCCAAATCAACTTGTGGATAAGATGTCGGCGTAAAAAGACCGCCATCTCTTGCTAAGCCTTGCAAAATAGCCTGACTGGCGCTTACTTTATTATTTTCATCACGGGTTGATTGATACACTAATGTCATGATTCATCCTCTTTTTATAGATAGTTTTTTAAGCATTATACCATAATTATCAGACAATTTGCTCATATTTATTTAAAAAAGAAAATGAGTCAAAAATCGGTAATGGTAAATCGCAATGAAACTGCGATGTTGATTTTGTTGTCTCGCCTTTCGCAAATTGGATTAGGTATCAACATGATCGGACGTTCATGGGATTAGATAAGCACATCGTTTCCTGAACTATTGAAGGTTTAAGTCTAAAAACTAAGAGGCAAAAAGTTCAATCAATCGCTGCATCAAACTAATACCACCGCACAATAAAAAGGTCGGAACACTTTTGTCCCAACCTTCACAAAATATTAATGACCCCAACGAGCATCCACGCCAGCAATAGAAATCCAAATTGCTGCTAAGGTATCATAAAACAAAGCAGACATGCCATATCCTCCATTCCTCACATCTTATGTCACCACAATTATAACGCATAAGCGAGCTCTTGTAAACTGAATTCAGGCTCTTTTTTATCAATTTTTTAATGTTATTACTTCTAACATCTTTAGTAACTTAAAAGCACCTATAAATCTAAAATCAATTTCGTTGATCCAATCAGCACAAGACACTCAAAACAACGAAAAAAATCTCAACTTTCTTCTTTATCTCGCGCTTCGATTTAAGTCAAGACCTCCCCTCTAAAGACTATGGCTAGGGTTGTTTTTCACCCTTAGCAGGCTGCTTTGCAGATGTCTGAATGGCTTTTTTTATAGTTTCGACATAAAGTTTAGCACCTTCATCACTGCTGTCATTATAGTGAACACCATCAGATTCTGTCCAAATTTCAGGATGTGCCACAGCTGCTTGATACCAATCAGCTATCGTGACAAACTGATATTTCTTGGCTAAATCTAATTCGTAATCACGAACATCTGGAATACGTTCATCTTTAGTATTATAAGGAGTCACAATAATAAGTCGATGTCCATCCGGGAGATTATCAATGAATTGTTGAATATTATCTTTGTAACCTTCAACCGAATTAACTCCAACCGCTAAAACAACTGTTTTTGATAATGTACTATTATCAATATGATTTTTAAAAATATCATAGGCATTCCCAAAATTACGGCTAACTGCCGCATCTACCTGAGCTTCCGGCAGAAGTTCAGAAAAAGCAGTACTTGAGCGCAAAGCAACTGAGTCACCAATAACAGTGATATCACTAATAGCACTTGCGTCTCCAGCAGCCAGTGTATGTGTCCGATTCATATTATTATCAGCTTGGTTGAGCGCATCAACTAAAAGTCCTGTTTCAAAAGAGCCGACACTTGGTGCCGTAAAGGCAATACCTAAAGTCACAACGGTTAATAAACCAACCAAACTGTAGAACCATTTTTTGTAATGCTCAATAGGAACAGTCAGCCCAAACAAAACAGCTTGCTTTCCTGCAATATAAGGTTCAACAACATAATAAGAAATCGTTGCAAAGGTAAGAGAGAAAAGAACCGTAAAAATGACAGCCAACCAGTTATTCATTAATTGCCCAAAGACAATATAAAAAGGCCAGTGAAAAAGGTAAACACCATAACTGATATCAGCTAAATAAGTAACAAAAGCAGGTTCTTGCAAATGTGGCGTTTGGTCATTTAAGACACGGCTGGAATAAACCATTACAGCCGTGAATAGACTGGCTAAAGCAAAACCAAATAAATAAGTGATTATATTATTAAAGTCAAGAATAAATCCTAACAGAAATAGCAAGGCTGCACTGCCAACCATGAAAAAGACAACGCGTTTGGTCTGCCAGAGCTGCACATTTTTCTTAAAGCGTTTCGTTGTCTCACTAATTCCTGACATCGTTGCAAAAATGGCTCCTAAAAAGAAAGGAAAAATATGTGACAAAGTTGAAAAATAAATTGTCGAAAAATTATTAACAAAAAAGGCACGCGCAAACATAGTGAAGAAGCTCAGCAAAAATAAACCAACTGAAATCAAAAAGATAAGGCCGCGAAATTGCGTAGGATCTTTAACCTTTTTTGATAAGAACCAGACAAGAATCCCCCAAAAAAGGTAAAAATGCACTTCAATAGCTAGGCTCCAAGTATGAACAAAAAGGTGGGGGATGAATTGGCTTTCGTAACTGCTGCCAGTAAAAATTTCATAAAGGTTAGTTGTAAAACCTAGAACAGAAGCAATTTGGCGGCCAATATCTGCCACAAAATCCTTCCTAATCAAAAAAGTAAAAGGCAAAACGACCAAAACCATAATGACAACAGGCGGTACAATGCGATAGAAGCGCCGCCTTAGAAAGCCTAAAAGATCGATCATCTTATTTCTGGCAAATTCATCAATCAGTAGAGCTGTAATCAAATAACCCGAAAAGGTAAAGAAAACGTCTACTCCTATAAAGCCGCCCGGAAAAGCTCGTTGGAAAAAATGATAAAGCAGCACCAAAAGCAGCCCTGTAACTCTAACAAAAGAAAACCATTTTATTCTCATTTTTGATAAATCCCTTGCTTAAATGTCCCTTTATAAATTTTTTTGTCCTTAGCCGTTAATTTCCCATGACCATCTGCTTGTCCTTTTTTAAACTCGCCAACATAAGACCAGCCCATGCTAGACTTAAAGCGGCCATGACCGTTGAAAATACCATTAACAAAATGCCCCTCATAAACATCACCATTAGGATAAGTTAGTTTCCCTTGACCATTCATTCGATGATTGAGAACATAGCCTGTATAGTTAATCTTACCACCTTCATAAGTTAAGGTTGCTTTGCTACCAAATTTAAGGGTGAAAACAGATAAACCACATACAAGGATGACAATAACTGCTAACAGCTCTAATTTTTCTCTCGTTATCTGTATCTTTCTCATCATATTCCTTCAATTTTTCTTATCATATATGTCATTTTACTACAATTTGAAAATATAACAAGATGTACTATTTAATTTTTTTCAACCAAGTTTGACAGCCCTTTTCGACCAGATGATAAGTTTCTTCGAAGTTTCCGGTATAGTAAGGATCCGGTACACCACCATCAATAAAAAGAAAGATTTTATCATCAAATTGTCCTTGAGATAACCTTTTGAGATCACAGACATTAGTCTCGTCCATTCCAATGATCCAATCAAAGTAAGCAAAATCAGCCAAACTAATTCGTTGAGATCTCTTAGAGGAATCATAAGCAATTTTATATTTTCTAAAAATCCCTTGCGTTCCGCGATGAATAGGATTTCCATGTTCCCAGCCTGACGTTGCCCGGCTGGCAATCTCTAGACTCGCATCGGATGCTGCCTCTCTCATCACAAATTCAGCCATAGGACTGCGGCAGATATTACCCAAACAAACAAAACAAATTTTCTTCATGCTATTCCTTTAACTTTTCTTGTCAGAATGACTACTGTTATTCTGTGTAACGATAACCCAAATGTTCATAAGCTTTGGCAGTGGCTACACGTCCACTGCGAGTCCGTATGATAAATCCCTTTTGAATAAGATAGGGCTCATACATGTCTTCAACGGTCTCACGTTCCTCGGCAATATTAACTGACAGAGTCCCCAGACCAACAGGCCCGCCATGGTACATCTCAATCATCGTCTTAAGGATCTTCTGATCAACATAATCAAGGCCTTCATGATCAACATCAAGCATGGTCAAAGCCTTATCTGTTATTTTATCATCAATAAGACCATCTCCCATAATTTGGGCATAATCTCGAACACGTTTTAAGAGTCGGTTAGCAATACGCGGAGTCCCACGGGAACGCCGTGCTAATTCTAACGCAGCTTGATGGGTAATGGTCATCTCAAAAATATCCGCTGTTCGCTCAACAATTTCAGTTAAATCGATATCTGTATAATATTCCATATGACCTGTAATCCCAAAACGCGCCCGCAAAGGATTTGACAACATACCTGCCCGTGTTGTCGCCCCAATTAAAGTAAAAGGCGGCAAATCCAAATGCACGCTGCGAGAAGTTTCTCCCGCACCAATCATAATGTCAATATAAAAATCTTCCATGGCACTATAAAGAACTTCCTCAACAGCCATAGGCAGCCGATGAATTTCATCAATAAAAAGAACATCCCCAGGCTCTAAATCATTTAAAACAGCAACCAAATCACCAGCTTTTTCAATAGCTGGACCGCTGGTTTGCTTAAGATTAACCCCCAATTCATTGGCAATAACAAAAGCCATGGTGGTCTTACCAAGGCCAGGAGGACCAAATAAAAGGACATGATCCAAAGCCTCATCACGTTGTTTAGCTGCTTTGATGAAGATCTTCAGCTGGTCTTTAACCTTATCCTGACCAATATATTCCTGTAAATACTGCGGACGAAGTGTGCGTTCTGCAAATTCCTCATCACCCATAAGTTCGTTATCTAAAATTCTAGTCATAAGACTATTATAACAGAAACGAAGTAAGCAGAATAGCACAAATCTTTCTAGGTTATATATTCCAATAATAGGGTGGTCTCTAACAAACTTTATTTGAAGGGGTATTTTAATTTTAATTTACTCAGATTCATCACTTCTCGTTGTGAATTAAATTTCGTTTTATGATATAATTATGGTGTATATAATTAAACTATCTGAACGGATTGAGGTGTTTTATGAGCCAAAAAACGCTAAACTTGAACGATGTAATCAACTATGTTTCTCAATTACCTTTTATAGATTTCAATAAAGTCGTATGTCAGTACGCTAATAGGCAAAAGATTGATATTAGTAATACTATGAACTTTGTTGTCGTTTCAAACTTTGAAGAACGCTTAGCGAATTTAGGTGCCAATAGTTCATGCCCTCAATGTGAATCAACCTAAATCAGCAAATTTGGTAAGCGAAATAATATTCAAGTCTTCAAGTGTAAGGACTGCTCTAAACGTTTCACTCGTTTTTCAGGAACGGTTTTAGAAAAACAAGATGGCACTGGGATATTTGGCTTAAAGTCCTTGAAACGACCCTAAGCGGTCACTCTATTGAAGATATGATAATGTCCTTATCAATGACTACTCTTGTGTGGGGATTGATATTAAGACAGTTTGGTTATGGCGTTTAAAGCTTATTATCGCTACTGCTAATATTCCAATGCCTATATTAAGTGGTATCATACAAGTTGATGAAACTTTCGTCCGTGAGAGTCAAAAAGGAAGTCGCCATCTTAAATCAATGGTTGCACAAACCGAAGAACGTAAATCTCGTTATGGTCGCCAATCCTCTAAGTTCGGAGTCATAGGTTCTGAGTTTGCAACAGTTGTAATTGCTATCGAAAATCGTGGCTTCTGGGTTTGTAAGGTTGCAAGTTTAGGAAAGCTATCTACCAATGTTTTCTACGAACTTTTCCATGACCATTTAGATAGTCCAGCTTTTCTATGTAGTGACGCTAATAATATCTATGAAGAATATTGTTGTGTAAACAACACACCTCACTTTATTAGACCATCTAACTTTCTTAAAATCATAGGAAATCATGGCTATATTATTCAAGCAACTGATGAATTTGAAAAGAAAGCTAATAAGAAGATATTAGAACACTTGTATTATGAAGGCATAACTGACAAGATTACTAATCGTGGCGAAATTCTCTTTGATAAATTCAATGATATTAAATATCAAAACGGCTTGTCATTATCTTGTGTCAATGAATTACATAATGACATCAAGCGTTTTATCAACCGTGATATGACGAATGTTTCTACTAAGTACCTACAAGATTATATTGGCTATTTCACTTATATCCGTAATTGGAGAGTCGAACACGGACACTCCCCAACTTCTAAAGCAGACGCTGAAGCCATCTTTACTGAAATTTTAAAGACAAAGAAAAACCTTACTTCAGTTGAAGTAAGGCAAAAAGAATTAATATTACCAAAACCAAGTTCTCGTTACATGGAAGTTTTGAAAGAGGAAACTGAGAAAGCCAGAACAGCTATTGATAACCCTTATTTCAAATTTAATGAAGAGGATAGTATTTTCTCATTTAACAAGCGTGAATACCTTCTTGACCTTCCTAAAAGCCGTCTCTTTGAGATAGCCAAGGATAGAAGCCAGTTGATTGCTGAGGAGGATTTAGAGGTGATGAAATCTAGTGGGTATGTGTTATAAAAATTGACTAAATAGCACTGTCCTAATAATTACTAATCTTAAATCTAGGTTCTCTTAGAAGTCTTTTGATTTATATTTTTCATAAATTCATCAATATAGTTATAATCCACTTTATCGTTATTATCTACTGGAAGGGGTATAACATCATTTTCCATTACTTCTTTTTTCCACTTGTCATTAAATTCGTATTCCTTCCCTTTTGTTTTTAATAGTGTAGCAAAAAACAAAGCACGATTCTTAGTGATTTCAAATTTCGGATATAAAACATTTACATCGTCAGATGCCCAAAATTTTTCTTCTTGAAAAAATGAAGCTCCAACTGAACCATTATAGCAGACTGTTATTGTGTTAGGGTCGTGTAAATGTTCTATATTTGCAATTTTAGCAGTAACACCATTATTGAATTTTGATGATCCAATATAATTTATGTCGCCTTCAATCATATTCTTTTTGGTTAATCTTTTTCCTTTTTTTACTTCGAATAATTCTGAAATTTTAAAGTCTTTCCACAAAGAGAGGTCGATGGGTGCTGAGTATTTTTTTACTTTACCAAGTAGAGCTACACTAACCCTCGTACTATTCAAACATTCTTCCATGAACTTATCAATAAATTCCCAGTCAGGTTTACCACATTTTGAAGGTAACTTAATAACTTCGTTTATAATACGCGAAGGTATCATTCCATCCTTAAAATCAAAATTCTTAGTAAAAGTTGACTGTAAGACAGTCCTTAAAAATAAATTTTGATTCTTGTTGAGATGCCTTGTATCAATATAATACATCTTATTTCCTGTAATATATTCCTCTTCTTGATAAAAGAAATCTGCATTTTCAGCCCCAAATGATATTGTTCCTTTGGGATTTACTTGAAAATGATCCTCTTTTATTACTCTACCTTTTAATCCATTATCAAATTTTGTGCGTGTAATGTAGTTTATTGTTTTAGGCCCATTATTAGTAGCATAAATTACATCTTTTTGGTGATAGGGTATGGAATTATAAATCTTAAATAGTCCACCCTTTCCACCAATTTTGAAAAAAGACCAATTATTTGTGATCACAAATTACTCCTTATCTAATTTAATAACAATTTTATCCTGACTTTCTGAAATATCGCTTGAATACATCACATTCTCTGTTAGCATATTTTGAAATGCAATAATATCTTTTTTCTCTTTATAAAACTCATATTCCATAGCCGTCTTATTAAAATCAGACATCGTTACCTCAAAATATTCTTTAGGTTTAGGATAACTTAAGCCAACCATCTTATCTAAATCTGGATAAACCTCTATCATTTCATTTAAGTATAGGGAGTTATTTTCACCCTCTTTTATAATCCCAACCCATTCATCTTCTATTTGTTGCCATCTTTGCTTAGTGTCTTGTCTTCCCTGATTTTTAACTGTCTCTAGCCCATCATATCTTATCCAAAAAGTTTTAATTGGTTTTAGGTGGTGTGGTTTACCTGTTTCAAAAATAAATATTGAGGTTGAAACACCTTCTTTAAAAGTTTCTTCTGGAAGTTTAATAATATTGGTTATTGTATTATTTTTTAATATTTCTTTAGTTAAAGAAGGCTTTCCTTTTTCTAATTTATGGTCTGGGAGAATAAAGGCCGCTTGTATTCCTTTTGGCACATTAGACAAGACATTATTTACAATATCTAAACAACCATATTTAGTTTCAAACGGAGGGTTCATTAAGACTTTTGTAATGTGATTTTTTTTAAGAATCACCTCTTTCTCAATTGTAGCTTCCTCCTCTTCGCCATCTCCTTCAACAACCTTTTGAGTTACTTTGAAACTAATATCGTAAATCCATTCACAAGCTTCTGGTGTACGAGTATCTAACTGTTCAAAATTACTTTTACCATCTTTGTGAATTAGCAAGTTGGCGCAAGCCAGTGCATAGATTTCCCTATCAAATTCAATTCCATACAACTGTTTCTGCTTAATATGTTTAATTTTTTTAGAATTACCACCTGATTCTTTTATCATATTACTCATTGATTTTGCTAGAAATCCACCAGAGCCACATGCTCCGTCAAAAACAACTGAATCTTTGTCAACATCAATCAGACGATACATTAGTGAGGTAATGTGTTCTGGTGTGAACACCTGTCCACTATCTGATTTTGCTTTATAGCGATTAAATTCGTTAAAGAAAATCCCCATGACATCTTCACCATTCCAATACTCAGAATTTATTGATTGAGAAATTTCATCTACGCAATCAATAAAGGTGTCAATAGCTCTTTGACTTCCTTTTGAATTCATTTTTATTTCACTATAAACCTCAGCAAGTATATGAACTTTTTGATTTTTGTTTTTATCTTCTTCAAGAGATTTGCTGATTGCATTGAGGATAGAAGTGTGCATGTAATCAAAATCCATTCCTTTTTGCAATATTATTACCGTACTTACTTTTTGAGCCACTAATGCACAGGCCGTAAAAATCATCCTATGATATAGATTTTTTATCCCAAATTGATTGTGTAACAATTCGTTAATCGTTTTGGTGAGTTTGTAAATTTTGTCCTTATCAATTTTATTCTCTTTAAAAACTTTTAGGTAATAATCTTTGTCTTGAAGTTCATCCGCCACCTTTATCTCAGATATGAAATTACCTTCATTTTTGTAAGCTATAATTTCTTTAGAATTATACAATATTCCGACGACATCTTTGTAGCCTTCCATGATTATTTTCATGTTTTTCTTGACTTCATCTTTGTGTTTTTTAGTTAGTTTCTCACTTGAATTTTTAACTTCTAGCACCAAAGCTGGCTGTGTTCTATCCTTAGGAAGATACCATCCATCTGGTTTATCGGCGACTCCTTTCCAAATATTAGGATTTCCGATTTTCTCATCTAATTTGTTAAAAGTCGTTAGCTGACCTGTTCCCATAACCACATTTTTAGTGCTTCTTTTAAATCCTAGAATTTCTTTTGCTAAATCTCTAACTTCATCTTCTGTTTTATGTTTAAGCATTCAAAAACACCTCCATTTTCAGTATTTTTGAATACACTGAAAAAAGGCAGTAGTACCTGTGCTGCGCTAATAGGTATAACATCGTTTTCTCCTTATCAAATGTTATTTTTAAGCATAAGTCGTAGAACTTTATGACCTTGCTCAGTAATTTCGTATTTGCCACGTTTGTTTTGGTAAGGAACAACAAAATTTCCCTCTCTCAATTCTCGTAGAATACGATTGGTTTTCAATTTAGACATGTGGTTCATGTCAGCTATCTCCTGCTGAGATAGAGTAACGTACCAGTGACCTTTTACTTCAATTTGATGTTCCTTCAAAGATTTTAATACTTTAAAGGAATCATTAGCAAAAGATTCAAGAGTAAATTCCATAAAAATCCCCCTTTACAGTTATGATTATATCATAATTAAAGTGCAGCAAATCAAACTACATCAGAAAAATTTTCTGATTCTCAAAGTGAAAATAACAAAAATAAGCTATTTTACCTTATTTTCGGTAGAATAGCTTTTCTTACGCCTAAAACTACAAGGGGTTCAAAGATTTTGTGGATTACCACTTACTGATTGGAATATATAACTTTCTAGGAATCTGCATTCGCAGAAAAATAGTTTAGTTATGAGATAAGCACTAGCTAAAGAGCCCTAACGGCAGCGCGCCATCCTGCCGTTCCTATCATCTAAGGAAACCGTTAAAAAAGTTCGGAATTCAGGTTTTGACAGCGCCCTTGTGAATTTTCTGAATTTTGATATAATAGAACGGTGGTAAAAAAGAATGATCAAGTTATCATTCTTTTTTATTATATTTTTAAAGTTGAATAAGTTTTTAAGAAAACTGCTATTCATACTTTTTAGAAGGGTTAGAAACTATAATGAGTAAAAAATTTCTTTTTAATCGCTCTGTTTTCTCAAATGCTAAGGGACATGATGTCAAACGTAAATCCTCCAAAGGTCTCGTAACAGGTATTGCCTTAGCAGGAGCTATTGTTTTACTTGGAGGCAGCCAAATTGCTTCTGCTGATAACGTTACTGCTTCAGAAAACAACACAACCACATCCTCAACTGCAGCTGACACAGACACTGCAAACTCTCAGACAGTTGACAGCACTGATAGTGACAACAGCCAAGTTACTTCTGAGACTGTCTCATCAGAAAATAGCACAGCAAGCAGTGAGGCTGCTTCTGAAAGCAATGAAGCTGAGACAAACAATGACGCAACAGCTTCTGAGTCAGCCGATCAAAGTGATGATGAACTTTCCGATGAAACAACAAGTAATGAAGCTCAAGTTAAGTCTCAATCAGTCAATGCTTTAGAATCAGCAAAATATGATAAAGATGATGATGATGAAGAGGAAGAAGAAGTCAACGAATACAAAGAAGATGACAATTCTGAAAAAGCAGATATTAAATTTGACAACACAGGCGTAAAAACAACTTCATCTGGTGTGAACATTGATGGAAAAAACATTACCATTACATCAGCAGGAACTTATACCATTACAGGGTCTGCCAGCGGCTACAGCATATCAGTAGCAGATAAAGTGACTGATACAGTGAAGCTCAAACTCGATGCAGTGAATTTGACTGACTCCACTCTTTATTCATCAAGAGATTTAGATATTAAAGTCCTATCTGATAGCTCTATTTCGTCTTCTTTGAAGAATACAATCGAAACAGGAGGAGCACTCTACATTTCAAGTAAAAAGAAAAGCGGTTTGAAAGTCACAAGTACAGCTGGTCACGCTATCAAAGCAAACAGTTTAGAAGCTGATAAAGTAACCTTAGAGCTGTCTTCTACTGCTAAAGATGGGATTAATGCCACATCAAACGTCTCCATTAAAAAGTCAAATGTTACCATTTCGGCAGAAGATGATGGGATTCAAGCTGAAGATAATACCGATGTCAATTCAGGTGATATCCAGATCAAAGATTCTATTGTAAAAATCACCTCTACAAGTAAAGGAATTACAGCGAACGACGAGATAACCGTTAAAGGGTCAACTTTCATAACAATTACATCTGGCTCTGAAGGAATCGAAGGCCGCTATGTGAATTTGAAAAAAGGTCAAATAACGATCAATGCTGGTGATGATGCTATCAACGCGACTGAATGGACAACAAAAGACGATGCTGACCTATCGCATTTGAAAAACAGTAAGAAAGATATCGAAAATGAGGTTGCTATTGTTATTTCTGGTGCTAATATCAGCGGTATTGGCAAAGATGACGGTGTGGATTCAAATGGAAATCTCTATATTACCGATGGTAGTCTCAAAATTCAATCAATCACTGATTACAGCTCAGCCATTGATTATGATGGTACAGGGTTTGCTTCCGGAGGAACAACTTGGGCAATTGGCCATATGGGATTTGCTCAGGGCTTCTCAAAGGGAACCAAACAAGCTTATATTGCTGCGATTGTTTCAGGATTAGCCGGTGATACCATTACTATAACTGACTCAAAAGGGCATATCGTTGCAAAAACAAAGGCAGATGTAGACTTTGACCATGTTGTCTTTTCAAATAAAACCATCAAGGCAGGCAAAACCTACACGGTTACAACATCTGATGGTCATAAAGCAGTTATCAAAGCAACAAAAGACACAACCACTCATCCTTCAGGCAGGCATGTATCAAAAGATACCGTTCCGCTCCTTCCAAATGGGCACCATCCAGCCTTTCCTGGAAACGGGACACCTCCAAATGATAAGAACTGATAAGTTAATTTAAATTCTCTAAAAACAAGATATACTAAAAGGTGTGTATTTATTAGAAATCACACCTTTTAGCATGCCATTAATAGATTTACTCAATCAAATGAGTCTGAGACAAAAAGATTTCTCAGCTAAGAAAAACAGAGATTCACGTGTGATTGTGATGTGAGTCTCTGTTTTAGTTAGTGACTTTAGTCCCAGACTCATTTAATAACTTTTGTTCATCCAGTCTTCCTATCTGAGCAAGATACCACAAGTTTAATGCAACAGCTGATGCCGAAGACTTCGTTGATTCTATCTTGAGTCAAATGTGATATGTCTATTGAATTTGCTTCTCTTTTTATTACTGTGTCGTGTTAGCAAATACAAGAGTTAACACTATCTCAAAATCATCATCTGACATAAGGGCTGTCTATTATAAGCTCCACCAGTCAAGACCCATCAAAATACTTGTTAAAATTGAAAACATCCTGTTATTCTCCTTTCTTTTTGATATCATTCATTATAAATGATCCTTCAAAAAAAGAACAGGACATTTATGTCCCGTTCTGAGAATCTTTTTGCCATTCTTTCTCCAAATTTTCTCTTAAATTAATGTTTTCTGTTAACTGGGCAAATAAGATAGCAGCATCATAACTCTTTTTAGCTTTCGCATAATCTTTTTCAACAAATAAATGATGCTTCCATGTCAGAAGATTAACAATAGGCTTTTTTTGAAAATCATGAGTTCTAGCCATGATTTTATTGCTAACAGCAATAAGCTGCTTAACAAAATCATATTTTTTCAATTCTAAGAGGAGTCCAAAATTATTCAATAAAACATTATTTAAAACGAAAAGATCTTCCAATGGAAGGCAGTCTACCTGCTTAAGCAATGTCTCCAATAATTGATTATATTTTCTTGAATCAAAAATAGCTGAATCCAAACCACTAACAGTTAAGCAGGAAAAATAGAGATCAATCAGAATCAAATCATTGACCTGATAATTGGTTTTTCTTAAAATCTGATCAAAATAGTCATTTAAAATACCAACGCCAAAATCGATATTGTCACTAAAATGAATATCTAGTTTCGATTGTAAACCATCAATAATCAATTGTTCTTCTTCAGGCAAATCATCATAAAACTGACTAAAAATCTCGTCAAAATAGGTTTCTTTTTCAGCTAATCTTTGTTGGTCACCATAGGTTGGCGTTCGTAATAATAAATACTTTAGTTCTTTATAACGACTGGGTAACTCGACATTTTCTCCGTCCGTTAAATAGCCAAGCGTTACTCCTAAACGTCCTGCAATATAAATAGCTTTATTAAGAGTTGGCATAGACTGTCCTGATTCAATTCTGGTCAACTGCCGTGTTGACAACTGCGATTCATCAAGGCAGACAGCCTCTTTGGTCAGCCCCTTTTCTAACCTCAGGCTCTTAATTTTCTTCCCAAAATCTTTTAACATAAAACCTTTTCCTATAATCTCTGTCTAAACTTTTACTATTTTATCATAACTCTATAATATAGTAAATTTACTAGACTTCTATATATTTTTTCTGACATCTTTTGGGAACACATTCAGCGAGTTTCAAAAAGGAAGCATAAGACATAAGCGTAGTCTTGCAGCAAACGATTAATCTTTGTTTTCTTATTCTTTATACTTAGAACCTATACTTACAGAAATCATTTTAGTTATAAATAAGCGTTAGCTTATTAAAAGCGACCGCAAGGCCGCAATAAAATAACTTATAAATACAGGCTCTTAAAAACGACTGGCTAGCAAAATTTCAGCTTATCCTACTTGCCCAGCGGTTGTTTTTCGTGTGATATAAAATATGATAAACGGCTTATCATAAATATTTGCTAGCTTCTTTAATCGATAAATTGGCCATCTGATTTTTATGCTTTTCAATAAAAGTTCTAACCCAATCTGGATTAGTCTTAGAGTAGTCTCGCAAGATCCAGCCAATAGCTTTATTGATGAAAAATTCGCTTTGATTGAGATTGTTAATGAGAATCTTCTCCAAAAGATTTGTCTTCATCTTATCTTTTCGTAAAAGCTGGTGGTCAATTGCCACGCGCCGCAGCCAAAAGTTATCATCAGAGGACCACTCTAACATAGTTGCATCAACGATACTACTGGGAAAGTTGATCTTGCCAATGGTTCTGTCCAAACTGTCCGTTGTATCCCACCAAGACTTGGTTACAACCAGCTGTTTGAGACGAGGCAGATCTGCTTCCGTTAAAAAGATCTGCATAGCCCGTAAATAATCACAAGCAGCGTACTGAAATTCCCGCTCAGGCAGTTCCCACAACTCTTCCACAAAAACCCAATCAACCGCCTTAGACGCCTTAGATTCTTTAACAAAGTCCTTCTCCAACTGACGGCGAAGCGGAGTGGAAAGACCTAGAAAAGGAAACTGATCACGCATATAGGCTGCCATAGCATGCGCCCGCTCTTGGTCTGCATGATCATAAAAAGTTTGAATAAGTGTTTTCTTGTCCATAGCTTGATTATAGCATAAAAGGCAGCCCATCGGCCGCCTTGTTTTGTATTTAGTCTCCCAATCCAATCCGGTCAAAGATTTCATCCACACGCTTGGTGTAGTAGACTGGATTAAAGATTTCGTCGATTTCTTCTTGGCTCAAGCGAGACGTGATCTCTGGATCTGCTTCCAGCAACGGTTTGAAGTCCACTTGGTTGTCCCAAGACTGCGCAGTCTTAGGCTGAACAAGGTCGTAAGCCTGCTCGCGGGTCATGCCTTTTTCAATCAAGGTCAGCATAGCACGCTGGCTGAAAATGAGACCAAAGGTAGAGCCCATGTTGCGCTTCATATTTTCTGGGAAGACGGTCAAGTTTTTCACGATATTGCCAAAGCGATTGAGCATGTAGTCAACCAGAATGGTCGTATCAGGCGCGATAATGCGCTCAGCTGATGAGTGGGAAATATCGCGTTCGTGCCAGAGAGACACATTTTCATAGGCCGTCACCATGTGTCCGCGAATCACACGCGCAAGCCCCGTCATATTTTCAGAGCCGATAGGGTTGCGTTTATGGGGCATGGCAGAGCTGCCTTTTTGCCCCTTGGCAAAGAATTCTTCTACTTCACGCTGTTCGGATTTTTGCAGACCACGGATTTCAGTCGCCATGCGCTCGATTGATGTGGCAATGCTTGCCAGTACTGCAAAATACTCGGCGTGCAAATCACGCGGTAAGACTTGAGTCGAAATTTCCTGAGCACGAATGCCTAATTTGTCACAAACATATTTTTCCACAAATGGCGGAATGTTGGCAAAGTTCCCAACAGCACCAGAGATTTTCCCAGCTTCCACACCAGCGGCAGCATGTTCAAAACGCTCAATATTGCGCTTCATTTCACTGTACCAAGTTGCCAGCTTGAGACCAAAAGTCGTTGGCTCCGCATGAACACCGTGTGTGCGCCCCATCATGATGGTGAACTTGTGTTCTTTGGCCTTATCAGCGATGATATTGAGGAAATTATCCAAATCCTTACGAATGATGGTATTAGCCTGTTTGTAAAGATAACCATAGGCCGTGTCCACCACGTCTGTCGAGGTCAGGCCAAAGTGCACCCACTTGCGCTCATCACCCAACGTCTCAGACACCGCACGAGTAAAGGCCACCACATCGTGACGCGTTTGCTGCTCAATCTCCAGAATGCGATCAATATCAAAATCCGCCTTCTCGCGAATCTTGACCACATCTTCCTTAGGAATCTCACCCAACTCAGCCCAAGCCTCGTCAGCCAAAATTTCCACTTCTAACCAAGCACGGTACTTGTTTTCTTCACTCCAAATGTTCGCCATCTCAGGGCGTGAATAACGGTTGATCATTTTTTATTTTTCCTTTCTTTTTTATGTTTCACTTAAGTGGGGTGGACGTCAGCAGCTTCCTTCGGAATCTCATGACTAAATCTTGAGCCTAAGGTCTTAAGATTTCCGTCGCTTACGCTCTCCCCACGGCGTGAAACATTGGGGGGCGACCTACGGTCGCAAGATAACTTTATAAATATTGAAAGATTAGGTAACCGTATTTAGTTTCAATAATAACCTTTTACTCAAATTGAATTCTATGTGTAATAGTCAACCTATTTTTTTCTGCCATTAATCAATGCAACTAATGAAGCAGCTGCACTAATTCCTGTTAAAATTTTTCTTGAATTTTTCTTTATAAATTTAACAGGCTTATTCATAACCTTCCCAATCTTATGTATTTGTTTTCTATCCATTTTCTACTCCTTTTAATAATTCATGACCTGAAAATTCAATTGTTATTATATCATCATTTGACAATTCTGTTACTCCTATTCTCTCAACAAAATCATTTGGCTCAATGCACCATTTTAATCGCCTTTGGTCTTCAGTACTTATTTCCTGTAATTCCACCAATTTTGATATGTATTCATGATTATTTTCAATCAAGGTCTTAACAGGTGAATACACAGTATCAATCAATTCAGGATTTCCTGTCACTGTGTATGTTTTAGCCAACAAATCGCTTGCCTTTACAATATATGAAAATTGGTCGTTTAATTCTGCAAAGCTATCTGAAACGCTCTCATTAAATTTATCATCAAAGGTTGATTTTAAAAACAATATAAAATCATTTTTCGGTATAGATGAATTTCTGGTCACTACCCCTTCAAACTCTTTAATAATAGCTTCTCTGCCTTCGTTTAACTGACTAATTGCATTTAATAATAAGTGCTCTTTTTGAGGGTTTTCATCACTTATCAATAATGCTTGCTCTATTGTACTTTCTGCACCCAATATTTTAGAACGTCTATCATCTTTTTGGCCCTGTTTAATATCCAAACCAATCTGTTTAATTTCTGAAAGTAATAACTCCAGCTCATTGACCTTTTGAACCTCAACCAACCGATTAATATTTGACACAACATTCTGTAAAGCTTCAGGATTATCTAATACGATTTTTTCTAGTCGAGCTTTAGAAACAATACTGTTGTTTGTTCCTCTAGTCACAAAATTGGGTAATAAAGACTTCCTATCCGCTGTCTTTTGAAAATCAATCTCTCCATTTTGGAACTTTTTCAACTGCTCCCGAGTAAATTTAACAACATACATTTCCTCAGGATTGATATTTTGTTTAATTTCATTGTAAGAATTAGCAATAGTCGAAAAATAATTACCAACTTGTTCAAAACTTTTTCTTTTATTTTGAAATAGTTCAACATCAAGTGGGGTATTTCCCGCTTCTTTCGCTTTGACAAGTTTATCATTTTTTATGGCTAATTCGCCCATATATCCCCCAATCAGAAATCAACTTTATCACTAACTACCATCAGTCATCTCATTTTGCGATTTAACTTTCAGCGCTTTTTCTAAATCTCGAAAATACTGCTTTTGCTGCTTTCTTAAATAAAGCCACACAAATGGTGTCAGGAGGGCATTTTTAACAGTGATATTTTCTGTAAAATCTAGAATGGTTTGTCCATCCTGATAATCAAAACGACCTATCCAAGTACCTTGGAGATTTTTATTTTCAAATTCAAGCTCCCAGAGCTTATGCAAATTGACTTTTGTCACCTTAAAGTTCGTCTGAAGACCATTTTGAGTGTATTCAAGAAAATGATTGTCATCTACTTTTTCAAACTGACCAAGTTCACTTCTCCAAGTTTGATTGGACAAGTCGGTGACAAGTTTCCACACCTGATCAATCGGATAAGAAAAACTCGCTTTTATATTCGATTTCACCATATATCCACTCCTATATTACAATCTTTCAACGACTGAGTTGACACTCCCTTTAAGCGAAGTAAGATAAAAAAGGAAGCCAATGAAAATAATAGAATCATTCCCAACACGGGTACAAAGAATCGTTTAAAATCATGTTTACTAACTTTCTTAAATCCTAACCAGTTTAGAAAAGTAGACTGTTTTCTTTCTGTGAAAATCCAGTAGAGAAACGGAATTGCAGCAGCTAATATTATTTCTAAAAAGCTACTGACTATCTTTGCGATGAATAGTTCCATGTGTTAACCTCCTGATATCCACACCACTTCAGCATCTTTTACAAACCCAATTGCATAGCCTTTTGTAGTTACACTTCTAGTTTAACACAATAATCACCCATTTATTGCTAATTCCGCCGCTTTTTGAGCATGGATAGTTGTTGTATCATAGAGCGGAAGGGCTGTGTCTGCCTGTTTGACTAAAAGGCCAATCTCTGTACAGCCTAGGATAACGGCTTTAGCGCCAGCATTTTTCAAATCATCAATAATGGTAAGGTAAGTCTGCTTTGAGCTGTCTTTGATGTCTCCCAAGCACAGCTCATCATAGATGATTCGGTTGACTTCAGTAATGCCAGCTTGGTCTGGAATCAGCACCTCAAGCCCTGCTTCAAGCAGCTTTTCCTTGTAAAAGTCTTGAGTCATGGTGTACTTGGTGCCCAAGAGACCAACTTTTTGAATGCCATTTTCAAGAAGAGCCTCAGCAGTCGCCTGCGCAATGTGCAAAATTGGAATCGCGATTTGCTTTTGAATCTGCGGAGCCACCTTGTGCATGGTGTTTGTGCAGATAACAATAAAGTCCGCACCAGCCTGCTCCAGTTTCTGGGCAATTTGGCTCAGGACTTCCGCACTCTTAGCCCAGTCACCGCTGGCCTGATAGTGCTCAATCTCCGCAAAATCAACACTGTAAAGCAGAATTTTAGCCGAATGCAGTCCGCCAAGCTCTTTTTTAATTGTCTCGTTGATAAACTGATAATAGGAAGTCGTACTCTCCCAGCTCATGCCACCGATAAGACCGATTGTTTTCATAGCTAACTAAAATCCTCCTTGTTTATAGCTACTGACAGATAATGCGGTAGGGTGTTGAGATCGGTATCCAGCGGTAAGCCGTAGATAGCTTTCTGGATACTGGGTCATTAGTTCTTGATATTTGGCCTTTACTTTTTCATGGTCGCTGCTGGCAAAGAGCACTTCCACAACGGTGGTTTCTTTGCCTTCTTCCACAAAAGCGTTGACGATGATTTTTATCATATCAATGTCTCCCCTTTAAATAATACCTAGGTCAGCCCTTATGACTTGTTCAAGTTTCCAACGAATATTATCCAGTTTATTTTGTCTTCCATCAGCATATTCCAAGGTTCTCCCTGCTATAAAAGCATTATGCCAAGTAACATAAAACTCTACTAAGCAATTTTTTACATCTTGACCTGCATACAGTTCAATAGTTTTATCAGTATGTCTAAATCGCTCATACTCTTGCTTAGCTAGAAAATACTGATTTTTGATTTTTTCTATTTCCTTTATATAGTATTCTCTATTCCGAATTTCTGTTTTGATATCTTCTTCATCTTGATAAGTAAGACCTTCTCGCTCTAATCGCTTTTGATAATCTTCCTTAATCTGAATTTCCAAAATTCTATTTACCGTATCAAAGTTTTCTGAATGAAAGTTAGGTCCATATGATAATAGAGTCATGACATCATATGGAGTTCTATTTGGAAATAAAGATATTATCCTGATTAACTCGTTATAAGGTTCCGTTAATTTTTCTTGTTTTTGTACTTGACTTTGTATTTTTCGTTCTTGTATCTTCGATTTTCGTTTATCAACATAGATATAAATCCCCCATAAAAAGCCAAGAATCCCTACAATCGCTAATACAGATTGCCAATTAAAATAACCGTGTTCATTTGTAAAAAACTTATCCACTAAAAATCAATCCCTTCCCCAAACTCTCTCACCTCATCAGGCTTATCACTAAACACGGTCACATGCCCCATTTTGCGGTTGTGTTTGGCTTCTGCTTTGCCATAAAGATGGAGGTGGGCGCTAGGGTTTTGAGCGACGTAGGCTTGGGCTTGCTGGATATGCTGACCAAGGACGTTGAGCATGACGGCTGGGGCGTGGAGTTTGATGGCTGGGAGGGGTTGGCCGAGGACGCCTAGGATATGGGTGTCAAATTGTGAGAAGTCGCAGGCTTCGATGGAGTAGTGGCCTGAGTTGTGGGGGCGTGGTGCAATTTCGTTGACAATGATGTCGTCAGCAGTCGCAAACATTTCCACGCAGAGGGTTCCTGACAGCTGGAGCTTTTGAGCAATGGTCACCGCCATGGCTTTGGCCTTCTCGGCTAGCTGGTCTGAAATGCGGGCTGGGACAATGGTTTTTGAGAGGATATTGTTGCGGTGGATATTTTCCTGAACAGGGAAGACCGTCACGTCCTTGCCATTGCCTGCGGCAATGACCGAAATTTCAAGGTCAAAGTCCACAAATTCTTCCAAGACGCACTCAGCAGAGTTTGCTAATTGATTCGCGGCAGCTAAATCGTCGTGTGATTTAATAACGACTTGACCGTGACCATCATAACCGCCTGTGGCCGTTTTCAAGACGTAAGTCTTGCCCAAATCCAAATCCTCCAAGTCTAAGCTAGAGGTCACCACCTTATATGGAGCGACCGTCACGCCAGCCTTGTTGGCGAGGAAATTCTTTTCAAAAATACGGTTTTGCGAAATGCGCAGCAAATCAGTCCCCTGCGGCAGCTGAGCGTCTCCTACGACCGCATCAAGGCCGTCAGCGTCGACATTTTCAAACTCATAGGTCAGCAGGTCGCAACGCACAGCCATTTCTCGCAAAGCATCCACATCATCGTAAGGCGCCACAATCATCTCAGATACGCGCGAGGCAGGACAGTCCGCCGTCGGATCCAGCGTTACCACCTTGTGCCCCATGTAAACCGCCGCGATAGCCATCATCTGACCCAGCTGACCGCCGCCGATTATGCCAATGGTTTTAGTTGAGTTCATTCGTTGACTCCTCTGCGATTTTTCCTTGTTTCTCTGCGAAATCTGCTAACGCGGCTGCCAAGTCTTGGTCTTCAATGGCCAAGATACGCAAGGCTGTCAGGGCAGCGTTGGTCGCTCCCGCTTCACCAATGGCCATAGTTGCCACAGGCACACCACCCGGCATCTGCACAATGGAATAGAGCGAGTCCAAGCCGCTGAGGGCGCGTGATTTAACAGGTACACCGATAACAGGCAGTGTTGTTTTAGCTGCCACCATACCCGGTAAATGCGCGGCACCGCCTGCACCTGCAATGATGACCTTGATGCCGCGGCTGCGGGCTTTTTCTGCATGTTTGAACATGAGGTCTGGTGTGCGGTGGGCTGAGACGACTTTCTTTTCATAAGCCACGCCGAAGTTATCCAAAACTTGAGCGGTTT